>Ga0105044_10014779_pt1 | contig 10547 bp, 7 predicted proteins | sample MAT01_FD_78092 | JGI IMG/M metagenome (GOLD analysis project Ga0105044, IMG submission 78092) | Freshwater microbial communities from Lake Fryxell liftoff mats and glacier meltwater in Antarctica - MAT-01 | ecosystem: Environmental > Aquatic > Freshwater > Ice > Liftoff microbial mat | place... | reverse complement strand
GCCCACCGCCGGAAGGATGGTACGCACGTCGAACTGGACGTGCGGGCGGCGGCTGTCGAGATCGGCGGCGAGTCGCTGGTGCTGGCGTTCGACCGCGACATCACGGCCGAGCGCGCGGCGGTCGCCGCCCTAGCCGCCGCCAACGACTTGTACCGCCTGCTGGCCGACGGGATGCAGGACGTGATCTCCGTCCACGACACTAGTCCAAAAGCCCGCTACCTGTACGTCAGCCCGTCCGGCGAGCGGCTGACCGGGTACAGGGCGGACGAGCTGATCGGCCGCGATTACTTACCCGAGGTCTACCCGGACGACCTGCCGACGTTGGCCCATGCCAACCGGACCAATCTTCGCGGCGAAGTCACTCAGATCGAGTGGCGGTCCCGGCACAAGGACGGCCACTATGTTTGGCTGGAGACCGTGAGCACCCCGGTTACCGACGCCGCCGGGGCCGTCACCCGCCTCATCTGCACCAGCCGCGACATCGGCCGGCGGAAGGAGATGGAGGACCAGTTACGGCAGGCCCAGAAGCTGGAAGCCATCGGTCAGTTGGCCGGCGGTGTGGCCCACGACTTCAACAACCTGCTGACAGTGGTGAACGGGTGCAGCGAGTTGCTGTTGGAAGACCTGCCGGCCGGGGCCGGGGCCCGCCCGCTGCTAGAGGATATCCTGGCCGCTGGCGAGCGGGGGGCCGGCCTGACCCGCCAACTGCTCGCCTTCAGCCGTCAGCAGATGCTCAAGGCGGAGGTTTTCGACCTGAGCGGGGTGGTGCCGGCGACGGCCAAGATGGTCGGCCGCCTGCTCGGCGAGGACATCGTGATGAGCCTACGGCTTAACCCGGCGGCGGGGTGCGTCAAGGCGGACCTCGGGCAGGTCGAACAGATCATCATCAACTTGGCCGTGAACGCCCGGGACGCCATGCCGACCGGCGGCACCTTGATCCTCGAGACGGGACCGGCCGAGGTGCGGGAAGACTCCCGCCTCCCGTCGCCGGACGCCCGCCCCGGCCGGTACGTCAGGCTGGCCGTGACCGACACCGGCACCGGGATGACGCCCGAGGTGCAGGCCCGGCTGTTTGAACCGTTCTTCACAACCAAACCGACCGGCGAGGGGACTGGCCTCGGGCTGGCGACGGTTTACGGCATCGTCCGCCAGTCCGGCGGGTTTCTGACCGTCGAGAGCAAGGTCGGCCGGGGCACCACGTTCGCCGTGTACTTACCCCGTAACGACGAAGTTGCGGAAGGGCCGAAGTCCACCCTGCGGCTGAAATCGAAGGCCGGCGGCGAGACGGTACTGGTGGTGGAGGACGACGCGTCGGTGCGGACACTCACGACGACCATCCTGGCACGGCACGGGTACCGAGTGGAAGCGGCCGAGGACGGGGCCGCCGCCCTGGCCGCGTGCGACCGGCTGTCGGCCCCGCCCGACCTGCTCCTGACGGACGTGGTGATGCCGGGCATGAGCGGGCGGGAATTGGCCGATACGCTGACCTCCCGGTACCCCCGGCTGATGGTGGTGTTCCTGTCCGGGTACACCGCCGACCACATTCTGCGGCACGGGGTCGAGGAGGACCGGGTGGCATTCCTCCAAAAGCCGTACACCCCGGACTCGCTGTGCCGGTTTGTGCGGGGCGTCCTGGATGGCACGGCGGGTGAAGGGTAAGTCGGTCGGGCGAGTCGCCGACGGTTGCGGTGTACACCGATTAACGAGGTTAAATACGGCGACTGTTCCGGAGTAAAGCTCACCACTTCCAGCCCGTTGAACACAGCCAGAAAATTCGATTGATGGCCGTGTATTTCGAGAGTGTTAATAAATAATCAAGCCGAACGGAGACGGCGGTAGCAGGAAGAGCGGGTTCCAGAGAACGAACGCCCGTTGCGTACCTGCGACCCCGAGGAGCGAGATATTTCTGGACAGTTTCAGGGTGCTCTTAACTTCAAACATCGAGACCGACAACTCTTTCCTCTGTTATGCAACCGCGATGCCCCCGCCATTGCGTGCGGACCGACATCTGGATAGACGGGATACATCTCTCCATCGAATAACTCGCTCTTATAACTCGGCAGTTCGCTCGATCTCCAGATACTCGGCCACTGTGAGTTTCGATTTTCGTAAAGCGCTCGTATCGAATCCTCGCAATAAGTACGCTTAACTTACCTGTCATTCGTGATGCTTTAATAGCATCCACTCGAGAAGCCAGCCGAGTAGGTTCAGCGATGTATCACCGACGTCGCGGCCGGGGTCGAACTCCACGAGTGACACGCCGATGACTTTCTCCGACCAGATCGCATCAAGCACCGCAAGCAGCTGCATTGGCATCAACCCGAACGGCAACGGTTGGTGGACTGCCGGGCAAAACGCGGGGTCGATGGCATCGACATCGATGTCGATCCAGATCTGCTTCGCGGATTCCGCACGTTGCTGGCACTCGGCGATGATGCCTGCAAGGTTCGTCGCCACCGCGGCGGCAGGGAACACTTTCTCGTACGTGCGGCCCACGTGTTTTGAGGACAAAAACAGATCGCGGCTGCCAATGTTAATGACACGCGGCAACGGCTTCTCTGCGTGTAACAGAAAGTTGCCGTGCGACAGTTCCGGCGTGCAATCGTGCAGGTTGTAAATATCGAGGTGCGCATCGAACTGAATCACGAGTGTGTCCGCGCCGAGTTCCTCGTACACTGGCATCGCGCTGAGATGGTTTCCGCCGAGCCAGAGTAAAAAATCCTTCGCCGCAAGCGATTTTTTCGCCGCCGCACGCCCGGTGCTGCGCCAGTTCGCCACTTCTTCCAAAGTCTCGAAGCCGTATTCCTTCACGCGCAGTTTGTCGCGATAAGCCGATGAGCGTGTCGCACGGTTTTCCTTTTCGCCATCGTCGATCATCTCGCGGAGCACGTCGCCGAGGAGTTGCGCCCCCGCGCCGGTGCCGCCGTTGCCGAAGAGTTCGAACGGAAAAAGGATCGCGTGTGTTCGCATGGTTTGGGCTTACAGTCGGGTGCCGACCGGTTCGATGGTGAACGAGAGATCCCCGGCCGTCACCGACGCGGGCAGGCTGAGGTTGGCGCGTTCGCGGCAGGGGCTGTTATCGACGAGGAACGAGCCGTTGCAGCGGATGCCGATGCCATCTTTCGAGCGGTAGAGAATCACGTTGGATTCGAGGCCGCGAATCGCAATATGAACCTGTGTGCCGCCACCGAGAATGATGTTTTCGGCCATCAACAGCACGCCATCGACAGCGAGCGGTAGGCGATGCCCGCTGACGACTTCGAGCCGCGCCGTCCCGCTGATTGCGACTGGTTTGCGAAAGTGGAATTGGCACGTCGCGCCGAGTGTGAAGCGGTCGCCGCAGTTCAGCACGACGCGGTTCGCATACGTACCATTCACTTGTACGCCCTTCGACGATTCGACGAAGTACCCTTCCCCATCGCGGGTGAGTTCGGCGTGCAACCGCGAAACGTCGGCATAGAGTGGCACGTCGACTGGGCCGTCCGCCGTCGCCTGCCCGAACGTCACCCGATTCGACAAACAGACTAGGTACCCGCCGACGCCATCGATCCAGAGTAGGAATCGCTTCGGTAAGTTCGTACCTCCTGCTGAAGGGATCATCGGCGCGACGGTTTCGGGGGGTGAAACCAACGTAGGCGCGAATGCAAACGCGGCCGCGTCACCGGCGATTGCGGCCATTGGGATTCGCGAACTGGCCGCCCCGTTGCCTATGTGCGGTAGCGTCTCCGTGCGTAGTGATTCCCACGCGCGAAGCTGAATCGTGCGCGCCTCGCGATGGTTCGGCGCAACCGCGATTGCGACCCCCGCCCACTTCGCAGCTTCCGCCCATTTCGTTTCGTCTGAGGCTTCCGACAGGTGCGCGATCGCGGTGCGAAATTGTTCGTGCCGTTCAGACAGTGCATTCGCGAACGAAACGAGTCCCGTCGTCGGAAATGTCGTCTTGCGGTTGCGAACGGTATCGAGCGTCGATCTGGCCAATATGAAGTCGCCGCGATCCGCCATTTCGGTTGCCAGCACCCAATCTTGGGCGGCGACTTCGAGTGCATCGAGTTCGGGCAGGTTCGTGTTGCGCTCGCGCAACTTGGCAACGGTGCGAACGACGTGCATCGGGTTGCCCGCTTCCATCGCAGCGCGGCACTCAGCCCAGCCGAGCCGGGTGAGTGCCACTCGCAGTTCGGAAACGCGACTCTCGCCGGAGTTCATCGCCTCCGCCGCCAGCAAGACTTTCCAGGCGTCTTCGGGTTTGTCCGCACGCAGCGACTTCTCGCCGCCCGCCGCGTAGGCCACCGCCACCTCCCGCTGCATTCGCCAGGCTTTGTGGTGCCCATCCGCCACCAACGGCCCCAACAGGCGTTGGGCCTCGTCCGGGCGCGCATTCCGAAGCGCCTCGCGTGCCTGACGTACGATCAACCAATTCGACAGTGCCATACGGAAAGAGTATAACTGGCAGCGCAGTCGGGTACATTTGCCTCGCGAAATCGCGGCCGGGTATTTCGCACCTCCACGTGTGGCGTTGTTGTCGTATCATTTTCCACGTCGCCGTTTCTTCCACCCAAGGTTACCGTTATGTCTGATGCAACTGCCGACATTGGTCTGATTGGCCTCGCCGTCATGGGCGAAAACCTCGTTCTCAACATGGAGTCTCGCGGGTATACCTGCGCGGTCTTCAACCGCACGACGGACAAGGTCGATGCGTTCGTCAACGGTCGGGGCAAGGGCAAGAAATTCGTCGGGGCACACACGCTCAAAGACTTCGCAGCCAGCCTGAAACGGCCGCGCAAGGTCATGATGATGGTGAAGGCCGGGAAGGCCGTCGACGACACGATGGCATCAGTTCTGCCGTTCCTCGAAGCGGGCGATATCCTCATCGATGGCGGCAACACTCACTTCCCCGATACCTCGCGCCGCGTCGCCGAATGCAAGGAAAGGGGCATTCACTTCGTCGGCACTGGTGTGTCCGGTGGCGAAGAAGGCGCGCTGATCGGCCCGAGCATTATGCCCGGTGGCGATGCTGCTGCGTGGCCCGCCGTGAAGCCGATCTTTCAGGCGATTGCTGCGAAGGTCGATGGCGGCGTACCGTGCTGCGACTGGGTCGGGCCGGAAGGCGCGGGGCACTTCGTGAAGATGGTTCACAACGGCATCGAGTACGGCGATATTCAGCTGATCTGCGAAGCGTACGACTTGCTCAAGAACACGCTGGGGCTCGGCGCGAGCGAACTCAAAGATGTCTTTGCAAAATGGAACACCGGCCCGCTCGATAGCTACCTCGTCGAAATTACCCGCGACATTTTCGGCTATATCGACCCCGAAACCAACAAGCCGATGGTCGATCTGATCCTCGACACCGCGGGCCAAAAGGGCACCGGGAAGTGGACCGTCGATGCCGCCACCGAAACGGGTACGGCACTGACGCTGATCTCCGAAGCGGTGTTCAGCCGATGCCTATCTGCACAAAAAGACGAGCGCGTGGCCGCAAGCAAAATCCTGCCTGCACCGGGCGTGCCCGCGTTCACCGGCGACAAAACGCAGTTCATCGCCGATGTCGAAATGGCACTCTACGGCAGCAAGATCATCAGTTACGCGCAAGGCTACGCACTGATGGCTGCATTCGCCAAGGCTCAGAAATGGGAACTCAACATGGGTGGCATCGCGCTCATGTGGCGTGGCGGTTGCATCATCCGCAGCAAGTTCCTCGGGAACATAAAGGAAGCATTTGACAAGAACGCGAACCTCGTGAACCTGCTCGTCGATCCATTCTTCGCGGGTGAAATCTCCAAGGCCGCACCCGGGTGGCGTCGCGCGATTTCGAACGCCGTACTGTCCGGCACGCCGATGCCCGCGATGGGGTCCGCACTCGCGTACTTCGACGGATACCGCACGGCACGGCTGCCCGCGAACCTGCTGCAAGCCCAACGCGACTACTTCGGTGCGCACACTTACGAGCGCATCGACAAGGCACGCGGCGAGTTCTTCCACACTAACTGGACCGGCCGCGGCGGCAACACGACGAGCAAGGCCTACAACGTGTAAATTCTCGTAGAGTCTTGCAGGAACGCCGCCCATGCTTGCGAAACTCCGTTCGTTTGCCATCCTCGGCATCGACGCTCTCCCGGTCGATGTCGAGGTCGATTCGGCCACGGGTAACGCCAAAGTCATCCTTGTTGGCTTGCCCGAAATGGCCGTTCGCGAAAGCGTTCACCGCGTCGAACGCGCACTCGCCAACCTCGGCTACGCGCGCCCTACGGGTCGCGTCATCATTTCTCTCGCCCCCGCCGACCTTCGTAAAGAGGGCGGTGCGTTCGATCTGCCAATCGCGCTCGGCATCCTCGTCGCCACCCGGCAACTCAACCCGTCACAAGTCGAGCAGTTCGGCACCGTCGGCGAACTGGCACTCGATGGCACAGTTCGGCCGATCAAAGGAGCACTTTCGATATCGATCGCCGCCCGCGATCTCGGCATCAAAAAGCTGCTCGTCCCGCGCGAAAATGCCCGCGAAGCGGCAGTCGTTTCCGAAGTCGAAGTCTATGCCATCTCGTCGCTCGCCGAAGCCGTGGGCATTATCGCGGGTGCGATCGATGTCGATCCGGTGTCGCCGGGTTTGGCCGAACTCGAAGAGCGATTGAACCAATATCCCGTCGATTTTTCCGATGTGCGCGGCCAGGAATCGGCGAAGCGTGCGGTGATTATCGCCGCCGCCGGTGGGCACAACGTGCTGATGCTAGGAAGCCCAGGTAGCGGTAAGACGATGATCGCGCGCCGACTGCCGACGATCCTGCCACCGCTGACGCCGAACGAAAGCCTCGAAACGACGCGCATCTACTCCGCGATGGGCCGAATGCCCGCCGGGGAATCGCTGCTCACGACGCGGCCATTCCGCAGCCCGCACCACACGATTTCCGATGCCGGGATGGTCGGCGGCGGCACGATCCCGCAGCCGGGCGAAATCTCGATGTCGCACCACGGCGTGCTGTTTCTGGACGAACTTCCCGAGTTCAACCGCCGCTGCCTCGAAGTGCTACGTCAACCTTTGGAAGAAGGCCGCGTCACGATCAGCCGAGCTGTCCATTCGGCCACATTCCCCGCCGATTTCATCCTCGTCGCCGCGATGAACCCGTGCCCGTGCGGCTACCTCGGCGACGCGAAACACAAGTGCAAATGCTCGCCGATGGGCGTCGAAAAGTACCTCTCCCGGCTTAGCGGCCCGCTGCTCGACCGCATCGATATGCACATCGAAGTGCCGAGCGTTCCATACGAGGAATTGTCGAAATTGACCGATGGCACGAGTAGCGCCACGATGCGCGAAAGCGTATTCAGTGCGCGGGCGATTCAGGCTGCGCGTTTCGGCAACAAACCGAGTGGCCTGAACAGCCGCATGTCGCCGAAAGAGTTGCGAAAATACTCCGTCGTCGATGCCGAAGGGCGAAAGTTATTGCAATCGGCAATGGACGACCTCGGACTCTCCGCCCGCGCCCACGACCGCATCTTGCGCGTGGCGAGAACGATCGCAGACCTCTCTGCCACCGAGCACATCGACGACGGCCACGTCGCCGAAGCGATCGGCTACCGCACCCTCGACCGCAAATTGTGGAACAAGTGATACGCGGTGGTCAAGCCGCGATCACGCCGAAAATCTCTGACACTTCAACGCATTTTTTGGCGGGTGGCTCGACGCCAATTTTGTTTTGCTGAAATCCTCGATTGACACGCCGCGGGGTTCTGGGTATCGCTGTGGCACACAGTAGATGACTTCCCTTTTAGGATGATATCTCATGCGCTTAACACGCCGACAGATGATCGGTTCGACATTCGCTCTTTTGGCTTCAGGGTTCCCCGTTTTGGCACAGTCGGAATCGGTGCGGCTCGTCGAAGAAACGAAGCCGGGCGAGTTCCAACGCTTCGATATTTCACTCGCGGTTTCCGGCGCGATGAAAGTCGATCGCGAGGGTAAGACCGAACGATTGCCGCTCGAAACGCGCGCGAAACATCAGTTCGTCGAACGGAACGAAATCGCCACTGGAACGGGCACTGGCAAAGTTGTGCGGTATTACACCGAAGCGACGTCAAATAGCTTCGTCGGCGGCGAAAAATCGAAGCGCACACTCGGTGTGGATCGCCGGTTGATTCTCGCACAGCGCGGCAACGACGGCACCGTGCAATTCAACCCCGATGGCCCGCTGACCCGCGATGAACTCGACTTGATAGCCGAGCATTTCGACACGTTTTGCTTGCCGTTGTTACTTCCAAACAAGGACGTCAAGCCTGGCGAGACATGGCCGATCAGCCCCGAGGCCGCCCAGACGGCGTGTCTGTTTGCCGGGCTGATCAAGAACGAACTCGTAGGCAAACTGATCGAAGTGAAGGACGGCAAAGCAATCTTCGCGATCGAAGGCAAAGCCGAAGGTATCGAGCACGGCGCGAGCGTGAAAGTGGCGATTGCGGCACGCGGAACCTACGATACTGCTGCGAAAAAGGTGGTTGCGCTGACGTGGGAACAAACCGACGACCGCGACCGCGGGCCGATCGGACCGGCGATTGAGGCGAAGGCGACGATCTTGCTGACCCGCACGCCAGTAGCCGGGGAGCCGAAGGAACTGTCGGCCGCCGTTCGCGAAAAACTGCCGGCCGACAGTAAAATCCCCGAACTGCTGATGCAACTTCGGCACACGGACCCCAATTCGAAATTCGAGATGGTCTACCCGCGCGACTGGCACATCGTGGTACAAAACCAGACGCACCTCGTGATGCGGTTAATGGTTAGGGGTGAACTGATCGCACAGGCGACGATTGCCGAATGGAAGCCGAAGGATCTCAAGGGCGACCGCAAAGCCATACTGAACGAATTCGTCAATGCGACTGCGAAACAAGCGAACTGGGAGCCTAAGAAGGTACTCGAGAATGGCCCCATCCCTGCGGGACTCGGTCGCCAACTTTATCGTTTATCGGCGGCGGGCCTGCAAGACGGCATGGCCGTCGTACAGTCGTTCCACCTGCTTTCCGGCCCCGATGGTCAACAGATCGCCGTGACCTGCCTGACCAAACAAGAGACCTCAGGCAAGGTTGGCACCCGCGATGTCGCACTTGTCAATGCAATCGATTTCCCCGCGAAGAAGTGAAATTGCGGCGAACGCGATAGCCGATGGCTGACGCGACTTCGCCAGTTCGCGACTTCTCTCCTCCCCATCCACGGTTCGGTTTGTTATCGTGATAATGTCCGTTGGGTTTGACAGGGTAATCGACGACTGTCGACAGGAGCCTGTCGAGCCTTCGGACGTAGATGAGGACGGTATGCGGATCGGCATCATCAGCGATACCCACGATCGACTTGAAATCGTCGCCGATGCAGTACGCCTCTTGGCCGAGAATCAGGTCGAACTCATCTTGCATTGCGGTGATATTGAAACCGCCGAAACCGTCGCACTTTTTCGCCCGATACCCACACATTTTGTCTTCGGCAACTGGGACAAAGAAAAAGTGAAACTCGCTGCGGCGATCCGTGATGTGGGCGGACACTACCACGAATCGTTCGGCGCGATGGAACTCGTCGGCAAGCGAATCGCGTGGGTTCACAGCCACGACCGCCATCAGTTCTACGAACTCGAAAACTGCAACTATTTCGATTACGTCTTTTACGGCCACACGCACATTCGCGAGCAACACCGCACGGGGAAAACGCTCGTTGCCAACCCCGGTGCACTCTTTCGTGCCAACCCCAAAACGTGCATCGTTCTCGATGTCGCGACTGGCGAAGTGAAACCGATCATCGTGCCGACGAGCGGCAAGCCCGGCGACTCGATGCAGAACGCCCCAGGGTTAGTCAATCGCTCGTCGCCAGCGCTGCCACCGCTACCGCCAGAACCGGGCGTGTGAAGCCACTGATGCATACTCTTTGGCGGGTGCGGTTGACGCACACCCTGAGAAACGATAAAACTGGGCGAACGACAAGGCCCGTTAGCCAAGTGGTAAGGCAACGGTTTGCAAAACCGTCACCCCCGGTTCGAATCCGGGACGGGCCTCTCGCTATTTTATTTGCTTGAGAAACGCGATCGCGTGTAACCTCAAATATGGGGTTCCCGTTTGGGATTTCTGCACCTGCTGCCAGCATTCTTTTGCTCGCACATTGTCTTTTCAGCTCCAAAACAACCAGCCGAGGAAAAACTCTGCATCGGGTTGATTCTATTTGTTGCGTAGTGTGGCCGGTTCGCGTTTCCAGATCGATTCTATAAGAAAGTTCGAATGCCATCTACTTATCAATTAAGGTTAGAACTCGACGATTAAGGGCGAGGAGGCCGTGCCGACGATGCAGTTGCTCTTACCCCTACACGGATGATCGCCTCGTCCTCTTAGAGAATACCCTGCGTACAGCCGTCGAATTAGAAAACGTGGATTTCACAGTAGGTGTCGCCCATCGCGACCAGGTGGTGACTGAGGACTTTCCGTACTGAGAAGCGCCGTGTGTGACATCTGATGTCAGAAGCCTTAAGGAGTTACTTTTTGGCTCGGGGCTTGGCTATTACGGCGAGTAGGTACAACACGGCGACGATCAAGAG
>Ga0105044_10014778_pt1 | contig 10547 bp, 9 predicted proteins | sample MAT01_FD_78092 | JGI IMG/M metagenome (GOLD analysis project Ga0105044, IMG submission 78092) | Freshwater microbial communities from Lake Fryxell liftoff mats and glacier meltwater in Antarctica - MAT-01 | ecosystem: Environmental > Aquatic > Freshwater > Ice > Liftoff microbial mat | place... | reverse complement strand
GGCGCACCCGGCGCACCCGGCGCCAGGGTCGAGGGACCGGCCTGTTGTGGGGCTTCAGCCACGCAGCAGCTCCAGGGTGTAGCCCACGCCGTGCACGGTTTTCAGCATGGGCGTTGAGAAGGACTTGTCCAGCGCCTGGCGCAGCAAATACAGGTGGCTGCGCAGCGGGTCGGATTCTGGCGGCTCATCGCCCCACACGCTGCGCACCAGCTCCGAACGCGTCACGGTGCGCGGCCACGCCTCGGCCAAGTGCAGCAATAACTGGTAAGCGATGGGTTGAAGGTCCAAGCTCCGGCCGGCCCGTTCGGCCCGCCCGCGCACGCGGTCCAGGCTCAACTCGCCCAGCACCAACACATGGGGCTGGCCCAGGCGGTGGCGGCGCGACAAGGCGCGGCAGCGCCACAACAACTCTTCGCCGGCAAAAGGTTTGACGAGGTAGTCGTCGGCCCCGGCAGCAAAGCCCTGGGCCTTGTCGTCCAGGCTGTCGCGGGCGGTAAGCATCAACACCGGCACGTGGGCGGGCGTGGCCGCGCGCAGCGCGCGACACAGCTGAACGCCATCCAGGCCCGGCAAGCCAAGGTCCAACACCAGCACATCGGGCGGCTGCTCCAGTGCCATTTGCAGGCCCAGGCGGCCGTCGCTGGCTTCCTCGACGATGTGGCCCGCGTCGAGCAGCAGGGCAACGATCTGGGCGCGCAACAAGCCGTGGTCCTCGATCACCAGGATGCGCAGCGCTGCAGCCTCATTCATGGCCTCGCTCATCGGCGCATGTTTCGGCCCGGCAGCGCGGCCACAGTCAGGTTGAGTTTGAGCTTCACCCAAGACTTTCCAGGATGGGGGAACCCAGTTTAGAACGCCTCATGTGAAGCCAATGTCAAGACAAGTCTTGATGCCTGAGCAGCGCGTCGATAACGGGCTCGCAGCTCCGCAATGCCTTGAAGCTGTCCATCGCCGGGCAGCTGCCGCCGACTTCGAGGATCGCCCGAGCATAGCGCGGCCCAATCCGGCAGCGTGCGCGCTGGCCTCGCAGCGCAACGACCACGTCGCCATCCTGATCGACGACCTGTCCAACGCCGTGTGCATCGATCGTTCGACGCGGCGATGCGGACGATGCGCGCGCCGCAGCCGCAGCGGCAGCGGCAGCCGCTTGGGCTTGCGCTGGCGCCGCGCATCGCGCGTGCGTCGGCGCAAACCAATTTCTGAAACGGTCAGCGCGCGGCTGGCGCCAGCCGTTCGACCAGGTCGGTTTGCGCCAGCAGTTCATCACGCCACACGCGGTAGCCGGCGTCGCTGGGATGCAGGCCATCGTCGGCGTTCATCTCAGGGCGCTGCACGAAGGGGTCGGCATCCTTTGCGCGCGCCATGTTCACCACACGCACGCCATGGCGCGCCGCGGCTGCGCGCACCGCAGCATGCATCTCCGTGGCGCGGCTGTTCATCAGGCTGGAGATCGGCGGCAGGAAGAAAGGCGCATGGCCCACCATGCCTGGCGGCTGAATCACCACCTGTCCGCCGGGCGCCAAGCGCGCCTTGGCGCTGACGAAGCTGTCGTCGAGCCAACGCGCCAGAACCGCGGTATCGGTGCCGCGGATGACGTCATTGCCGCCGGCACTGATGAGGATGATGTCGTAACCGCCCTGCGCGCTGGCGGCTGCGATCTGTGCAGGCACGGCCTCGAACCGGGCGCCATCGCGGGCGCGATTTTCCAGCGCCAACCTCGGGTAGGCTGCGCCCAGCAGGCCGGCCAGACTGGCGCCCGGGTGGCTGGCGCCGGTGCCCACACCCGTGCTGTCGCCCACAATCAGCATACGCAACGCCGCCTGCTGGGGCTGCTGCTGATAGGGTTCGCTGGCGCGCGCGAGAGATCGCGCTTCTCCCAGACGCCAGACGGTGCAACCGGCCGTCAGCAGGGCCAGGGTGGCACCCACCAGCAGCAGGAGTTTGCCGGCCGGGCGCCAGAGAGGGAGCTTGGAAGTCGCCATGTCGCAAGTTTGACCGATCACGCGCCCTGTTGCCGTCGGCACCTGGCGCAAGGCCTTGCCGGACAAGACTGACAGGAGTCGCGGCGGCCCGCCTGCAGGCTCGACGCCCATGCCTGCACCTGCCGCTCCGGCCAGGATCCGGGCTGCGCATCACCGAATCGGAACAGGCCCACTGAATGAGAACTGTCGCCCCTCCCACCGTTCAAACTCGACACCGCCCCTGTCATTCGGCCAGCCGGCGTTCAAGGGCGATCTTTTGCGAGCTTCGGTTTCCTGCCGCCAGCGCTCTGATGCGTCACCGGGCGCAGGGTATCGGCGGATGCCGTGTCGGCGCTGCTGGAATCCTCGGGGCTCTTCATGGTGCCGGCAGCGGCAGCGCCCAACGCACCGACAACCGCACCCACCGTGGCACCCACCACCACACCCACAGGTCCGGCCACAGCCACGCCGACGCCGGCACCAGTCGCCGCGCCGACGCCCATGCCGCCAGCCATCAGCACCGAGCCTGCTTCGCGCTCAGCCTCTTCGGGTTGCAACGGGTACTGTGCCGCAGAGCTCGGATCCTGGGTTGGGACACCCAGACCCGGACGGGCCTGCTCGACAAGATCTGCGTCGACCGGTACGAGGTGGGGCGGCGGGGTGGACTTTTGGTTCATGAGAATCTCCTGAGAAGTTGAATTTGTGGTCGGGTGAAATGAGATTCAGGCCAGGACATCGGCTTGTTGTACGGGTCCGAGCGCACCTGCTGCGTCGTCTTGCGAGCCGAGACGCCGTAGGACAAACACCCCCAGCCAAGACGGGCGCAGACGCCATCGTGCGTCTGCCGGGCGGTCAGCAGCCCGATCGATCCCGCGCCGGTGGCCCACTGGTAGCCGTTCAGGGCAATGCACAAAGGGCGGGATCGGCGAGCGCAGGCCTGGCCCATCCTCGCCTTTCGCGGCATGATGGTCTGCGTATCAATTGCCGGAGCACCCCATGACCCGCCCTCGCATCGAAGACGACAGCTTCGGCCCGATCGAGGTGCCGGGCGAGCACCTGTGGGGCGCGCAGACGCAGCGCTCACTCGAGCACTTCGCGATCTCCGGCGAACGCATGCCCAAGGAGTTGCTGCGTGCATTGGCGCAGGTCAAGGGTGCCGCTGCGCAGGTCAACGCCACACTCGGCGAGATCGAGACCGCGAAGGCGGTGGCGATCGCACAAGCCGTGGGCGAAGTGCTGGATGGACGATACGACGACGAGTTTCCGCTCGTCGTCTGGCAGACCGGCTCGGGCACGCAGAGCAACATGAACATGAACGAGGTGCTGGCCAACCGGGCCTCGCAGCTGTTGGGCGGGCCCGTCGGTCGCGGGCGCCTGGTGCATCCCAACGATGACGTCAACTGTGGGCAGTCTTCCAACGACGTGTTCCCGACTGCGATGAGCGTTGCCGCAGTGCTGGCGATCGAAGGCGCATTGCTGCCTGCGCTCGACGCCCTGCACGCCACGTTGCAGGCCAAGGCGCGCGCCTTTGCGGGCATCATCAAGATCGGCCGCACGCACTTGCAGGACGCCACGCCGTTGACCCTCGGCCAGGAGATCTCGGGCTGGGCGGCTCAGCTGGCCCATGCACGCCGGCATGTCGAGGCCACGCTGCCGCACCTGCGCGAGCTGGCCATCGGCGGCACGGCCGTCGGCACCGGGCTGAACGCACATCTTGAATTCGGACAGCGCATGGCCGAAGCGCTTGCCCAGGCCTGCGGCACCTCCTTTGTCAGCGCTCCCAACAAGTTCGAGGCACTGGCCGCGCACGACGCGATCGTGCAGGCGCACGGCGCGCTGAAGGGCCTGGCCGTGGCGCTCAACAAGATCGCCAACGACGTGCGTTGGCTGGCCTCGGGCCCGCGCGCCGGGCTGGGCGAACTGCGCATCCCGCAAAACGAGCCGGGCAGCTCGATCATGCCGGGCAAGGTCAACCCGACGCAGTGCGAGGCGTTGACGATGGCTTGCTGTCAGATCATGGGCAACGATGTGGCGATCGGCCTGGCGGGCGCGTCGGGCGCCTTCGAGCTGAACGTCTACAAGCCGGTGATCGCGCACAACATGTTGCAAAGCCTGCGCCTGCTGGCCGACGGCATGCGCAGCTTCGAGGCGCACTGTGCCAGCGGCATCGAGCCGGACGAAGCCCGCATCGCGGAGTTGGTGCGGCATTCGCTGATGCTTGTGACGGCGCTGAATCCGCACATCGGCTACGACAAGGCAGCCGAGATCGCCAAGCGCGCGCACCGCGAAGGCTCGTCGCTGCGCGAGGCGGCCATTGCCTCGGGCCATCTGAGCGCCGAGGACTTCGATGCCTGGGTGCAGGCCGACCGGATGATCGGCCCCCGCGCCTGAAGGTTTGCAAAGCGACTTTGCGTCCGACGGAACACGCAGCCGCGATTCAGCCGTCTTGGGTGCCCTAGCGCACAGACTCGAAGCCTCGTCGCGTGCATCGTGCACTTCACCCGGACAAGGGTGCTTCCCGTACCCTTTGTCTTTGCACCCACCCCGACCCAGAGAATCCGATGACCAGCCCAACCAGCAAACTACCCGACCCCGAAGCCCCCGTGTGGTTCATCACCGGCTGCTCGACAGGCTTTGGCTTCGAGCTGGCCAAACAGGCCATCGAACACGGCTTCCGCACTGTCGTGACGGCTCGCAATCCGTCAAAGCTGGAGGGTTATGGCGCGACCGACAAGGTGCTCGTCCTCAAGCTCGACGTGACCCAGCCCGACCAGGTGGCTGCCGCGATCCAGGCCACCGAGGCGCGCTTCGGCCACATCGACGTCCTTGTCAACAACGCCGGCATCGGCTACTTCGCTGCGGTTGAAGAAAGCGAAGAAGACGAGGTGCGCAAGATGTTCGACGTCAACGTGTTCGGCACCGGCCGCATGATCTGGGCCGTGCTGCCAAGCATGCGCAAGCGCCGGTCCGGCTGCATCGTCAACCTCTCGTCGCTGGCCGGTCTGCGCGGCTTCCCCGCATTGGGTTACTACAACGCCACCAAGTTCGCCGTCGAAGGCCTGTCTGCCGCATTGCGGCAAGAGGTCGAGCCGCTGGGCGTGCGGGTGATGGTGGTCGAACCCAGCGGTTTTCGCACCGACTGGGCTGGGCGCTCGGCCAACGAGAGCAAGCTCCAGATCGACGACTACAAGGCCACGGCTGGCACCGTCCGGGCGGCGGTACGCGCGTCCTCTGGCAAGCAGCCGGGTGACCCCGTGCGTGCGGCCAAGGCCATCGTCGCCGCGGTGGCGTCGGGCAAGCCACCGCACCACCTGCTGCTGGGCAACGACGCCTTCGAAGGCGCGATGGCGCGGCTCGACCATTTGCGCGAGGACTTTGCGGCGGTCGAGGCGGTGGCGCGGGCGGCCGATTTCCCCAAGCCTGAAGCTGGCGCCCAGTAGTTCGTTCCGTCAAACTGGTTACAAATGAAATCGATGCGTTCGTTCGTCGGGCTGGGCGCAAACCACAGCCAGAGCCGTAGCCATGGTGCGGATTTGCAACGACGCATGGCGAACGAAAGCGCGATTTCATCTGACGGGTTTGGCGTAACGGACGACCAAGCCTGAGAGTACGCTTCATGTTGGACTGCGGCGTGGCCCTGCTCACCACCGCTCAGATGGCGTTGGCCGATCGGCTGACGGTGGCGTCGGGCGTCAGCGGCAACGCTTTGATGGAAAACGCGGGCCGCCCGGTGGCGCTGGCCATTCAGCAGCGCTGGACGCGCCGCCCCGTGCTGGTGTTGTGCGGCCCGGGCAGCAACGGTGGCGACGGCTTCGTGACCGCACGGCGCCTGGCTGAAGCCGACTGGCCGGTGCGGCTGGCCCTGCTGGTGTCGCGCGATCAATTGCGGGGTGAGGCGGCATATCACGCCGCGCAGTGGCGGGGTCCGGTCGAGGCCCTGACGCCGGCGGCGCTGGACGAGGCCGAGCTGGTGGTCGATGCCATCTTCGGCGCCGGGCTGAGCCGGGCCTTGGAAGGCGCTGCGGCAGACACGCTGGCAGCGGCTGCAGCCAGGAGGATGACGATCATCGCCGTCGATGTGCCCAGCGGGCTGATGGGCGACACCGGCATGAACTTGGGCGCCGTGGCCGCAACGCTCACGGTCACCTTCTTTCGCAAGAAACCGGGGCACCTGCTGCAGCCGGGCCGCAGACTGTGCGGCGAGCTCGTCGTGGCCGACATCGGCACGCCGGCTTCGGTGTTCGGCCAAGTCAGCCCCGATAGCTTCGAGAACGATCCGCTGCTGTGGGCCGATGCGCTGCCTGCGCTGCAGCCGGACGGCAACAAGTACACGCGTGGACATGCCTTGGTCTGGGGTGGCTGGCCCACCACAGGCGCGGCCCGCTTGGCGGCGCGGGGCGCAGCGCGGGTGGGCGCAGGCCTGACCACCGTGGCCGTTGACGCGAGCTCGAACGCGGCTGGCGGCGAAGCCGCGTTGCAGGTCTATGCGTCGGCGTTGACCAGCGTGATGGCGAGCCCCGTCCGCCGGCCGGAGGATCTTGAACAGTTGCTTGCCGACAGCCGCTGTACCGGGCTGCTGATCGGTCCCGGCGCAGGTGTGGGGCCCGACACGCGTGCGCGTGTGCTGGCCATGCTGCAGACGGGCCGGGCCACCGTGCTCGATGCCGATGCGCTGTCGGCCTTCAAGGACGAGCCGCAATCGCTGTTCCGCGCCATCCATGGCGCTTGTGTGCTGACCCCACACGAAGGTGAATTCACGCGCCTGTTTGCTGCATCCAGCCCAGGCGCGGTGGATGCGCACAGCGACAAGCTCACGCGCGCCCGCGCCGCCGCCCATGCCAGCGGCGCCATCGTCGTGCTCAAGGGCAGCGACACCGTGATCGCCGCGCCCGATGGCCGCGCCATCATCAACGCCAACGCGCCGCCGACGCTCGCCACCGCCGGCGCTGGCGACGTGCTGGCCGGCATGGTGCTCGGACTGCTGGCGCAAGGCATGGAGCCCTTCCTCGCTGCATCCGCCGCCGTGTGGATGCACGGCGCAGCGGCGGCCCACTTCGGCCCAGGCTTGCTGGCCGAGGATCTGCCCGACCGACTGCCCGCCGTTTTTCGCCGTCTCGCCAGGTTGGCGGCCCGGCGCGCCAAGGGGGTCGAGCCCGGCCAAGCGAACTGAGAGCACGACGCTGACTGCTCGATCGATAGACACAACAAGGAGCCCACCATGGACGCAGCATTCCCCAACCCCAACCTCCCGATGGACCCCGACCGCCGGACCTGGCTGGTCATGACGGCGGCAGCCGGCGGCTTGGGCACCGTGGCCACAGCGATCCCGTTCGTCTCGACGTTTGCACCGAGCGAGCGTGCCAAGGCCGCCGGTGGCCCGGTCGAGGTGGACATTTCCGACATCCTGCCGGGCGGCACCAAGATTGTGGAGTGGCGCGGCAAGCCGGTCTGGATCGTGCGCCGTACGCCCGAGATGCTGGCCGCGCTGCAAGGCCATGATGCGGAACTCGCCGACCCCCAGTCGAAGAGGGACCAGCAGCCGAACTATGCGCAGAACGCAGCCAGGTCGATCAAGCCCGAGGTGTTCGTCACCATCGGCATCTGCACACACCTGGGCTGTTCGCCCAGCGATGCGCCTGCGGGCTCGCCCAACCCGAGCCTGCCGGCTGACTGGCCGGGCGGCTTCTTCTGCCCGTGCCACGGGTCGACCTTCGACGGCGCCGGGCGTGTCTTCAAGAACAAGCCGGCCCCGACCAACCTGGAGGTTCCGCCGTATCGCTTCGAGAGCGAGGCGCGGATCTCGATCGGGCAAGACACCGCAGCCTGAAATCTAAGAACCCGCAGAACACGCCTGGCCCGGGCAGGCTCCTGATCGCCGGGAATCGCATCTCTCCAGCAGATTGCCGCTGTCCCCAGGAGGCCAGCGTCTGATGTTTGTCTAATGAAGCGGGGCCGGGCTGTGACGATCGGCATCGCTTCGGCCACGCCAGTCGAAGATGCCGGGTTCTGACCAGTGATCAGCGCACCGTCGACCGTCACATGGCGCGCAAACGCACCCGAAGACTCGAACTTGCCCCCTGCCGCCCGCAGGCGGTCTTCCAGCATGAAAGGCACAACGCTACTCATGCCGGCCGCGGCCTCTTCGGCATGGGTGAAGCCGTTGACGGCGTCATGTCGAACGCAGGTGGATCGAATCCCAGGCGCGGATGCCAGAAGCACAGCCTGCTGAATGTTCCCACTTGCCAGCGCGCCGCATGGCGGCTCGCTCGATCGCGTCCGAATGCAGATTGGGCTTATCGTTCTTTTTAATGAAACGATAAGTGGCGATTAATGAACTGTACAGAAGTCTCATCGCTTGGCACAGTGGCGCACCGCAAAACCAAGACCCAGAAACCGCGCTCATGGAAACAATGCTTGCTGATTTACCGCCGCTGCGCGCCGCGTTGCTGTGCGCCGTGCCGCTGTTGTTCGCACTCGCCGCCGCGCCCTCGTTCATGTCCAATTCGCCTGAATCCGGCTGGCGCTGGGCGCGCTTCGGCGCGGGCCTGGCGCTCGCCGCCTCGATCGTTTCGCTCGGCTGGCTGATGCTCAGCGGCCCTGGCGTCTGGCGCGGGCCGGCTCTCGCCGGCTCCGACGCGGGCGTCCATTTCAGCCTGCGCAGCGATGCGCTGACCGACATCATGCTGGTGCTGGTGTGCTTCATCGGCTGGGTCATCGTCGGCTATTCGCAGTCGTATCTGGGCGGCCAGCGGGGTCAGCCGCGCTACATCCGCAACCTCATGCTGACCCTGGCTGCGGTGACGTTGCTGGTGCTGTCGAACAACCTGTTGCTGCTCGTGCTGGCCTGGATCGCCACCAGCCTGACGCTGCATGGTCTGCTGACCTTCTTCGATCAGCGGCCCCAGGCGCTGATCGCGGCACACAAGAAGTTCCTCGCCAGCCGGGTGGCCGACCTGTGCATGCTGGGCGCCATCGCCATCGTGGCGTCGCAGCTCGGCACGCTCGAGATCGACCAGGCCATCGCAGCCGCGCGGGCACTCCCCGCTGATTCCACTGCGCTGCAGCTGGCCGCAGTGCTGTTCGTCATCGCTGCGCTGGTCAAGTGCGCGCAACTGCCGGTGCACGGCTGGTTGATCCAGGTGATGGAGGCGCCCACGCCGGTCTCGGCGCTGCTGCATGCCGGCGTCGTCAACCTCGGCGGCTTCGTGTTGATCCGCCTGGGCACACTGGTGGCTGACGTGCCGGCCGCGCAGGCGCTGCTGGTGGTCGTCGGCGGCATCACGGCCGTCGTCGCGGCAGCCACCATGATGACGCGCATCAGCATCAAGGTGTCGCTGGCCTGGTCGACCTGCGCGCAGATGGGCTTCATGCTGATGCAATGTGGCCTCGGCCTGTACGACCTGGCGCTGCTGCACATCGTCGCCCACTCGCTGTACAAGGCGCATGCCTTTTTGAGCGCCGGCACGGCTGTAGAGCAAAGCCGGCTGCAGCAGATGACCCCGCCCTTGCCGCCGCTGAGCGGCTTGGCCTGGTTCGCAAGCGCCATCGTAGGTGTCGGCATCGTGGCCGCGGCGGCGCTCGCCTGGGGCATCCGCCCGGCACAAGCGCCTGCGCTTTGGGCGGTCAGCGCCGTCCTGGCGCTGGCGCTGGTGCCGCTGCTCGCCGGGCCGCTGCTGCGGGCCGGCGGCGCGTGGGTGCTGGCAGGGTTGGCGGGGGCTTTTGCCGTCGCGCTGGCCTACTTCGGGCTGCACCTGCTGTTCAAGCAGTGGCTGGGCGCCCCCGCCCCGGCGAGCATGGGCGGGGTGGCCTGGGTCATCGGCTGCTTCGTGGTGCTGTTCATCGTCCAGGGTGTCGTGCGCGCCCGGCCCCAGGGCGCACTGTCCCGCAAGCTCTACCCGTGGCTGTTTGCCGGCCTGTACCTGGATGAAGCCTTTACCCGCCTGACGTTCCGCGTGTGGCCCGCCCGGCTGCCGGCCAAGGCCGCCGTACCCCATCCGATCCTTCCCGAAGCCCCCAAGCCTGGAGCCCTGTGATGAACGCCGTGACCGAAGTTTCGACCCGGGCGACACCCACCGCCCTCAGACCCGTGATCGACGCCGCGTGCGCCCGCATCGCCCCCACCTGGCCGCTGGATCGGTTCATCGCGGTCAACCCCTACTGGGGCCACCTGGAGCGGCCGATTGCAGCCGCCGCCGCCAACCTGGCGGCGCTGGCGGGCAGCCCGATGCTGATGCCGCGAGACTGGTACCGCGCGCAGTGGCAGGCTGGCCGCATCACCCAGGCGCACCTCATCGAGGCGATCGAGGCGACCGGATCCACCTGCACGGCAGAAGAACTGGTGGCAGGCCTGAATGCGAGCCCGAGCTTTCCAGGGCGCCTGCCGCTGGCTACCGATCTGGTGGACGCGCGCCGCGACACCCGCCACCACATGGCCTGGCGCGATTACGTCACGCATCACGTCAGCCAGGGCACGGCCGCCTACTTTGACCAAGGCCAGGCTGCGTGGGGGCCCGACGACAGCGGCGGCCTGTATGCGAGCTGGCGGCGGCAGTCGGAGCACGACTTCGGCCCGTCGATGCTGATGGG
>Ga0105044_10014777_pt1 | contig 10548 bp, 3 predicted proteins | sample MAT01_FD_78092 | JGI IMG/M metagenome (GOLD analysis project Ga0105044, IMG submission 78092) | Freshwater microbial communities from Lake Fryxell liftoff mats and glacier meltwater in Antarctica - MAT-01 | ecosystem: Environmental > Aquatic > Freshwater > Ice > Liftoff microbial mat | place... | reverse complement strand
GGGGCCTTTCGAGTCGCCGGTCTTCGGATCGAACGAATCAATGTGGCTGAGCCCGCCCTGCAGCTCGAGGAAGATGACGCGCTTCGCCTTTCCAAAGCCCGCGCCGCGCGCAGCCTCGGAAACCTGCGCGGCCTTCTCGGCGGCGGAGAGATTGCCAGCCAGCGCGGGCAGCACGGTGAGGCCGAATGCGTAGCGTGCGCAGCGCTCGACGAAGGAGCGGCGTTCGATGGGGTCGCGGAGGAGGTCGTTGTTCATGGTCGTGGTGTGTTCGGAGGTTTCGTGCTCAGTGCGCAGTATCTCGGGTCGTGCCCTGATTTTGAAGTTAGGCGTTAGAAGTTGATACTCTTGCTTTGGAAATCTTGACGGCGTCGAAAAGGTCGCGGGCGGATCGGAAGACAGCCGTCTCGGCTGTCATGGCAAACAGCCGTCCCCGGCTGTTGGGACAGGCCGGAGGCCCGTCTGCCCTGACAGGCGGGGACGCCTGTCTTCCGTGCTCTGTGTTCGCCTTTCATTGCACAAAAAGAAACTCGCGCGTGTTCGCCAGCGCCCACGCGATGTCGCTGATGCCGAGGCCGGTCGTCAGCGACTGCGTGGCGATGGGACGCTCCTCCGCAGTCGGCTTCCGTGCGAGAAATGCGAGGTAGAGCGAGTCCACTTTCGCCTCGGGCGAACTCGCATTTCCAGCGGCGGTCACCGCGGCGCAGTTCGTCTCGCTGATCAGTTTTGCCGCGCCGCCATTCATCAGCATGAGCGCCTGCGGCACGCTGCCGTCGGTCGTATTCGTGTCGGCGATCAGCCGGTCACTCTGACCGAAGAGGCGCAGGAAATGCGTCTCCGGCGCGGGCTGCGGAAGCTCGCTCGCGCGGGCGAGAATCATGCCATAGCGCTGCTGCGGCTTCCCGCCCTGATACTCGGCGACCAGCTTGCTGTCGTTGCCGCCGCCCTTCTTCTTCATGCCGCCCATCGTCGCGCCAGCTTCCTGCATGCGATCAATCACGTATTTGAAATTCTCCGGCGTCACCGCATTTCCCGGCAGCGACATGAGCTTCTCGTTGTCGCCGCGGCGCAGCACCATATTGTCAGCATCCGCACCGACACTGAGCACGATGAGGCTGTCCCACACCTGCTCGGCCGTCATGCGGCGCACGAGCGGGCCGGGGAAAAGATACGGCCCCTTTTCCAAGTCCGGCGACGCGCTCGCCGCGCGCTGGTAGGTCTGCGAATTAAACAGCACGCGCTGGAACTCACGCAGGTCGAAGCGCCCGGCCTTTACGATCATCGCGAGGTGCGCGAGCAGCGCGGGGTTGCTGGCCTTCGACAGATCATCGATGTCCGTCACCGGCTCCTGCACCGCGAGTCCGAAGACCTTTTTCCAAACACGGTTCGCGATGTTTTCGGCGAAGCGCGGGTTGTTCGGATGCGTCATCCACTTCGCGAATTCCGCGCGGAGTTGCGCGGGGTTCGTTGTGTCGATCTTGTAGGCCGGGTTCTTCGCATCGGCCTTGCTCCACGAGATGAGCGTCGGCGTCACCGGCGAGGCCGGCTTCACGTCGGTGTATTTGTAGTCCTTCGGAAAAGTGAGGCTCTGCTTGGTCATGTCCGCCATGCGGTACGCATTTGCGCTCGCGATGCTTTGGACCGTTCCTTTCGGCAGAGTCGTGGTGGCACCCTTGCCCTTCACGAGCTTCTTGCCGGCGTTCAGCATCTTTTCATCGAGCCCGTCGCTCGCCCCGAAGAACGCGGCCATCTGGTAAAAATCGCGCTGCTTCCAATCCGCAAGCGGGTGGTCGTGGCATTGCGCGCACGCGACATTTGCGCCGAGGAAAGTCGTGAGCAAGTTCGACACTCCGTCGAGCGGCATCTGCGCATCGTAGAGCAGGAAGCCCGTCGCACCGTTGTCGCACAGCTTGCCCTCGGCGGTGAGCATCGTGCGCACGAGCGCGTCCCACGGGCGGTCCGCGTGGAGTTCGTCCTTCAGCCAGTCCTGGAAAGTGAAAGCCGGCACGCCTTTGCCGAACGTGTCCTTCAGCCGCAGCATGTCGCCCATCCAATTGTACATGCTCATCGTGTACCCGGGCGAATACAGCAGCCTGTCAATGAGCTTCGCGCGCTTGTCCTTCGCCGTGTCGGCGAGAAAGGTGGACGCCTCATCCGCACTCGGTATGCGTCCCACCGCATCGAGGTAAATGCGCCGCACAAACTGCTCGTCCGTGGCATCCGCGTTGAACTTCTTGCCGCTCTTCACCAGCGTCGAGCCGATCAGGTAATCAATCTGATACGCCGCCTTCTTCACGTAATCGTCGGCGAAGGAACGCGCGCGCTGGCGCTTCAGATAGTCCGCCGCAAATGTCCGGTCCGCGGGCACCAGATTCATGCGATACATCTGCACCGTCTTCCCCTCGCGCGTCTGCACCGTGAGGATGTTCCCGTAGAGCGAGCAAAATGCGGCCTCCAGCTTGTTCCCCGCCGGGTCACTCCACGTCCGCCACGGCGACGGCAATTCGGCATTCAACGGCTGCGCCTCGGGTTGCGCGGGTTTGGAAGTGGTCACAGCCGCCGGCGCCGGGCTCGGAGTTGGTGGCTGCTGCTTTTTGTTTGGCTTCGCACCGGAAGCGGTGGTCGTCCACACGAGGACGGAGCAGGCTGCGATCGAGGCGGAAAGGACGAGGCGGTTCATGGCTGCGGGGATTTTTTGCGAGGCTGTTGAGGCTGCCTTACAGAGAAGGAATAGCGCCATATTTCACATTTGCGACGGGTATCTGGCGTGCTTCGACCCGCGCTCGGAGTCAATGCCGTTGCTTCCCCGTTTGATCGCCACGGATGATACCATCTTTCGGAAATAATCGGACAGAGAGACGCGTAGCGTCGGCAACAATAGTAGCCGTGGGTGACGAGTCTTCGAGGAACCCACGGATCGCGGCGACGTGCGATGAGCCGCGTAGCGGCGCCATGCTGCCAGCAATCGCACGCCTTGTTGCGCAGCTACGCAGCGCTTTGGTGTGTCCGGTGATCCGTGGGTTCCTCGTGCCTCGTCACCCACGGCTACGGTTGTTTTGGCGCTACGCGCCGCCGCCAACGCCTGTCCGTTTATTTCTGAGAGTTGGTATGAGTCGGAATACAGCCGTCTCGGCTGTCACGGCAAATAGCCGTCCTCGGCTGTTCGGACGCGCCGGAGGCCCATCTGCCATGACAGGCGGGGACGCCCGTCTTCCTGAGCGCGCGATCCTTTCCAGACACGCGCTACGCGAATATTTCCTGCACCACTCGCGACTTCTCCACACCCGTCAACCGCTGATCGAGTCCCTGGAATTTGAACGTGAGCTTTTCGTGATCGAGCCCCAGCGCGTAGAGCAGCGTGGCGTGGAGATCGTGGACGCCCACGCGATCCACCACGGCCTTGTGGCCGATCTCGTCCGTCTCGCCGTAGTGGAATCCGCCTTTCACACCGCCGCCCGCGAGCCACACGGTGAACGCGTGCGGATTGTGATCGCGCCCCGGCTTGCCGCCCTTTTGCGAGACAGGCAGTCGTCCGAATTCGCCGCCCCAGATCACCAGCGTGTCGTTGAGCAGCCCGCGCTGTTCGAGGTCCGCGAGCAGCGCGGCAACCGGCTGATCCGTCTCGGACGCAAAGCCCGTGTGATTGCCCACGAGATCCGCGTGGCAGTCCCACGACTGCTGATTTTCCATGCCGCCACTATAGATCTGCACAAAGCGCACGCCGCGCTCGACCATGCGCCGCGCCATCATGCACTGCGAGGCGATGTGCGCGCAGTGCGGCTGATCCAAGCCGTAGAGTTTCTTCATGTGCTCGGGTTCCTTCGACACATCGAATGCCTCCGGTGCCGCCGTCTGCATGCGATACGCCAGCTCGAAACTCTCAATGCGCGCCGCGAGTTCACTTTCCACCGCGCTGCCGCCGAGCGATGCGTGATTCAGCTTCGCGAGAAGATCGAGCTGCGCGCGCTGGCGCTCGTCGGTGAGATTCGAGAGGCGCTTCAGATTGTCAATCGGCTCACCCTGCGGACGCAGCCACGTGCCCTGATACACGCTCGGCAAAAACCCCGCGCCCCAGTTCAGTGCGGTGCCCTTGGGCAGCCCGCGATTTTTCGGATCGCTCATCACCACAAAGCTCGGCAGCGAATCACTCACCGAGCCGAGCCCATACGTGACCCACGAGCCGACGCACGGGTAGCCCATCCGCGTCTCGCCCGTATTCATCATGAAGAGCGCCGGCGAATGGTTGTTCGACTTCGTCCAGCACGAATGGATGAACGCCATCTTGTCCACGTGCTGCGAAAGGTGCGGAAAAAGTCCGCTCGTCCAGGTGCAGCTCTTCCCGTGCTGCTGCCATTCGAATGGCGACTTCATCAGCGGCCCGACCGACGCGGGAAAAAATCCGGTCTTCGCATCGAAACCCTCCAGCGGCTGCCCGTCGCGTTTCGCGAGTTCCGGCTTGTAGTCCCAAGTGTCCACCTGGCTCGGTCCGCCATTCGCAAAAATCCAGATGATTGATTTCGCGCGCGCCCGCAGCGGCGGCGCTTTCGGCGCTAGCGGATTCAGGGACGCCGCGAGCCCTGTGCGATCGAGCAGTGCCGCGAGCGCGAGCATTCCGAAACCGCCGCCGGCCCGCTGGATGATCTGGCGTCGGGAAAGATGCGTCGTGGAAAAACTCACGGTGCAGCTTGGTGCGCAGCGTTCGCTATTCGAGATAGGCAAAATCATTCAGTCCAAACATCACCTGCGCAAAATCCGCGAGCGCGATGTGCGCTGCGTTCGGTTTTCCCTCTGCAGTGTAGCTCGCCGTCTGCGCGGCGATGAACGCCCGCGCTGCCTTGGCTTCTTCGCTCCGTGCCGGCCGGCCGATCGCGATCCGGTACGCCTGCGCGATGCGGGCATCGTCCCCCGTCTCCTTCTCCATCCGCGCGGCAAACGCCTCCGCCCATTCACGCACTTGCGGACCATTCATCAGCATCAGCGCCTGCGGTGTCACCGTCGTGGTCGGCCGCGCGCCCTGGCTCGCGAGCGGCTCCGGCTGATCGAATGCCACCATCGAGCCGATGAGCTGGCTCCGCTTCACCGTGAAATAAATGCTGCGTCGCTTGCTGCGCTCGTCCTTCGTACCGGGGCCGAACATCGTCGCTTCGAGCAGCCCGCTCACCGAGAGCATCGAGTCGCGGATCGCCTCGCCTTCTAGCCGCTGCGGCACGCGCCGTGTGAAAGTGTCGTTCACGGGATCCGCCGTTTCCTTCGCCGCATCGCGCACACTGTTCTGCTGCCACGCGGAACTCGTCATGATCAATTTGTGCAGCGGCTTCAATTTCCAGCCGCCGCGGATCAACTCGCCCGCGAGCCAGTCGAGCAGTTCGGGATTCGACGGCGGTGCGCCCGTGCGCCCGAAATCATTCGGCGTCGCCACGAGCCCGCGCCCGAAATGATGCTGCCACACCCGGTTCACGATCACGCGCGCCGCGAGTGCGCCTGCGCCGCGTTCGGTGTCCGTGATCCAGTTTGCAAGCGAGCGGCGGCGTCCGGAAAATTGCGCACCCTGCGGCGGCGCCCACGCCCACTGCTTCGCCGCGTCCTCCGACGGCATGAGCACCTGGAGGAAACGCTGCGCCGCGACGCCGTCTTTCAGCTCCGTGTTGCCGCGTTTCAAAATGTGCGTATTCGCAAAAAAGTTCGCGCCCTGTGAGTGCATCGTCAGCGGCTTGTAGCCCTCGGCGCACACCAGCACCTTCACCGTGTTCGCAGGCTTCGCCGCGTCATGTTTCGCGAGCTTTGCATCAAGCGCGAGCCAGCCCGCGTCGCGCCGCTTCCACCAGTCGAAAAGTGTCCCGCTCTGCTTGTCGTCGAGCACGTTCCTTTTCCGCAGCGCATCGAACACCGCGGCCACCGGCCCCGGCAGCGACTCCGCATCGAGCCGCGGCTCCGTGTCCGCGATCACCGAGAGGCGCGGGCGCCCGATGCTATGCTGCTTGTTCACCGCAAATTCGAGCACCACGCGCAGCGAAGCGCCGCCCTCGAAATCCACCGGCGCGGCAAACGTGAACACCGCCGAGTGATCCTTGCCGAACTGCGGATCGATCGCCCAGCCCGTCTTCGCATTGTCGTCGAGCGACGACGCGATTCTCAGGCTCGCCTTGTTCTGCTCAAAGTCCGCGACCGCCTTCGCGAGCTTCACCTCCGTCTCCGCGCCGCCGCCGGTCGCCTTCGCAAACACACGGATTTTGCTCAGCGCAAAATTCCCGTTGTCCGCGCGACCGGGTCCGCCCTTGTGCATCGAGGGATGCGCGAGCGCGTCGAGCCGCAGTCCCGTGATGCGCCGCAGCGGCGTGCCCGCGGTGAACGTGTAGGTGTCCTGCCCGCCATTCGTGCCGCCGGCGAGATACGAGCCATCGTCGAGCCGCGTGAACGTCGCGCCCGCCTGCGATTTCGTCTCGCTGAACGTGAGCACACTCCACGTCGCCGACTTCGGCATCTCCGCGCCGGACGCGAGCCAGCCGTCGAATTTCCCGCGCAGCTCCTTTTCGTGGCGCGCGAGTTCTGCCGCGAGTGGCTCGCGCTTCGCCGTCCACTCGCGCAGCTTCGGCGCATTCTGCTCGGGGTTGACGTCGAGATCGATCACGCTGCGCGTCGTTGTCGTGAACGTGCTCAGCATCCGGTAGTAGTCCTGCGTCGGGATCGGATCGTATTTGTGATCGTGGCACCGCGCGCAGCCGACCGTCAGCCCGAGGAACGCGGCGCTGGTCGTGGAGAGCATGTCGTCCATCGCATCGTAGCGCGTGCGCTCGACTTCGTTCGCAGTGATCTGCGTCGGAAAAACTCCCGCGCCGAGGAAGCCCGTCGCCATCAGCGCCAGCGGATTGCCCGGCGCAAATTCATCCCCCGCGAGCTGCCAGCGCACGAACTCGTCGTACGGCATGTCGTCATTCAGCGCGCGGATGACGAAGTCGCGGAAATGAAACGCGCCCTCGCGATCGTAGTCGTGCTCAAAGCCGCTCGACTCCGCGAAGCGCGCGACATCGAGCCAGTGCCGCGCCCACCGCTCGCCGTAGCGCGGCGACGCGAGCAGCGTATCCACAAGATTGCGCATTGCGGACTGCGGATCGCGGATTGATTCCGCTTCGAACACCCCCACCTGCTCCGGCGTCGGCGGAATCCCGTGGAGCGTGAGATACGCGCGGCGCACGAGCGTCGCCGCGTCCGCTGGTGCGGCAAGCGTGAGCTTTTTCTCCGCAGCTTTCACGGCGAGGAAGGCATCAATGGGATGCGAGGACGAAGTGAGGCGGACACTCTTGTCCGCTGTCGCATCGGCACTGCGGACAGGAGTGTCCGCCTCACGCTGCGGCACCGCGACCTTCGCCAGCGGAAGAAACGCCCACCACTTCCGATCCTCCGCCGTCACCACCGAGCGATCCCGCGCCGGCTTGCGCCCTTCGATGAGCGGCTCGGAATACGGAGCGCCCGCGTCAATCCACGCGGTAAATTTCGCGATTGCCGCATCCGGAAGACGCGGCTTTTTCTCCGGCATGTAGGGCTCCTCCTCGTGCCGGAGCATCTTCATCACCTTGCTCTCCGCCGCGCTGAACGGCACGACCGCCACGCCATCCGCGCCGCCCTTCAGGAAGCCGTCGCGTGTCACGAGATCAAGATCGCCCTTCGTCTTCTCTCCACCGTGACATCTCACGCAATGCTCCTTCAGCAGCGGCGCGACATCGGTGCGGAAAATCTCCAGCCCCTTCGTCATGCGCTCCGCATGATCCGGCGGCAGCGGTGCGCCGTGTGCTGCTGCAAAAATGCTCACACAGAGGGAAGCCAAAACGAACACACGACCGAGACTCGCAGGCGTATCAAACACCTTCACGACCGCCACGCTCGGAGGGCCGAAGGCCCGTCCCCATACCAGCCCAGGGCAACGCCCAGGGTCACCCCCAACAAAACGGTCAAAGCCCTGTAAGGGCGGCACCATCATGGCACGCCCCAGTGGGGCTTTGGTTGTCTTCCGAGCAAACCCGGGGCGTTGCCCTGGGCTGGTATCGTTCGCACCTTCTGCGCTCAAGGTTGCGCCGTTGGTGCTCGGTTTTGTCGCCCGGTCGAAGTTCATTGAGGAACCTAGAGTTTGCCGCCCGATTTCAGCACCGCAAGCTCGTGGATGCTCCAGTGTTTGCCGTTCACCGAACCCGTCTGCGTGATGCGGATGAACTTCGTCTTCACCGGCGCAAACGCGATGTCCGTGATCGGCCCACCACCTTTTCCTTCCGCGACCGGCTTGCTCCACGTCTTGCCGTCTGCGCTCAGCTCGACCTTGAAGCCGCGCGGGAAATCACGCGCGGAATTTTTCGAGTCGAGCCGCACACCGGCGACTTCCGTCTCGGCGGGCAGCTCGATCTGGAACCACTGCCCCGGCGTCTGCGAAGCCTTCGTGTCCCAGCGCGTCTTCGCGTCGCCATCAATCGCGGCGCTGCATCCGCCCGGATTCACATTCGCAGTCAGCTTCCATTTTTTCGAATCACCGAGCGGCTTCGGCAGCGCGTCGGCGAGTTCCGACTGCGTCCACGGCTGCGTGCGGGCTTTCGTGGCGTCGCGCAGGCGTTTCACCTGCTCGGGCGTCACAAAGGCACCGTTGTTTCCAAAACTGTTTCGCACGTAGCTCGCGACCGATGCGATCCACTCGTCGTTGTTCGTCGCCATCGAGATCATCTGCGCCTCGTAGGTCTTGTTGTTCACCGGCCCGGTGAGGCCGTGCAGGAGCGCGAGCACGGGGCCATCGCGATGACCGTTCACGGTTCGCGATCCGCCGAGCGGCGGCGCGAGCGTCACGCCCGGGGCGTCGCCCTGCTTGGGCATGCCCTTGCCGTCGAACCCGTGGCACGCGAAGCACAGCTCCTTGTAAATCGCCTCGCCCTTTTTCAGCACGACGATCTGCTCCTTGCTGAAGACATTTGTGTCCATCGGCTTCGCGACAATCACGAGTGCCTTGCCGATTTCCTGCACACCGGCCGATTTGCTCGCGGCGATCGTCGCCTGCGCGAGCTTTTCCCATTCGGGAAAATTCTGCGCCCTCGCCGTGGCGATCACCTGGATGACGACGTTGGGATCCGCATCGTTCGCCAGCGCGCTGATGTCCGCCGCGAGCGTCTTGTCGCCGGTCTTGATCAGCGTCTCCGTCGCGCGAATCGCGTTCTCCCGCACGCGCGGATTTTCGTCCTTCAGCTTCTCGCGCGCGAGCGTGGCATCGAGCGCACCGAGGCCTTCGAGCGTCCACATCGCGTGCGAGCGTGCGAGCGGGTTCTTGCTCGTGCGCGCCAGCGTTTGCAGCGCGGGCACGACCGACATGTCCTGCCGCACGACGAGCAATTTCTGCGCGGTGTCGCGCCAGAAGCCATTCGGATGTTCGAAGTGCGCCACGAGTTGCGCGGATTTTTCATCGAGCATCTTCGGCTGCGGGCCGGGCGTGAAATCCTTGTGCACGAGCCGCCACACGCGGCCGCGGTTCGTGTTGTTTTGCAATCCGTTCCGCTCCACCTGCGGGCGCAGATACGATCCGGGCCGCACCCAATTTCCCTCCTGAATGATCCCGCGATACGCGTCCACGATGTAGAGGCAGCCGTCCGGCCCGGTCTTCATGTCCACCGGGCGGAAATTCGGATCGATGCTCCGGATGAATTCCGACTGCGGATACGGATTTTTCAGCGTGGTGATGCCGTCCTTCACCTCGACGATGCCGCGCCGGATCAGCCGCCCGACGGGCTCGGGCAAAAACACATTGCCGCGCAATTCCGGCGGCAGCCGGTCGCCGCGGAAAATTTCCTGCCCGCACGATGCCGTGAAATGATTCACCGTGCCGTCATCGCGATGGCGCTTCGGCCCGCCCTGCACGTCGAACAGTCCGACCGCCGGCCACACTGTCATCCACGAGTCGTCCCACTGGCTCGCCGCATTGATCGCGCCATACGCGACGTGCGTTTGGAAATTCCACAGGCCCTTTTCGCCGCCCGCATTTGAAAACAACGGCTTGCCGAAATCATCCTGGCAAAGTCCCCACTGCCCGCCATTCGGCGCAGTCGGTTCCTTCAGCACCGCGCCCTTCGGATTCCACCGCAGGCGATACGCGTTGTAGGTCGTGTAGATCCAATTATCCATCGCCCACACGAGCCCGCTCGGCTGATGTTCCATGTTTCCGCCCCGTGGTCCGCCCTCGTGCCACGGCTGCCGTTCATCCGACACGCCGTCGCCATTCTTGTCGCGAAATTCGTTCACATCATTCGTATTCGTCTCGCCGATGAGCACCGAATCCTGCAACGGCAGCACCATGCGCGGCACGAGAAGGCCGTCGGCAAAGACCGTATGCTTGTCGAACCTTCCATCGCCCTTCGTGCTCTCGTGACGCGACACGCGGCTCTTCGGTTCGAGTTCTCCCGTGCCGTCAATGTCCTGCATGTAGGTGCGCATCTCGACGACATACATCCGCCCTTTGCCATCGAACGCGATCGCCATCGGCTCCTTGATGTCCGGCTCGCTCAGCACGAGTTCGAGCCGATAGCCGTC
>Ga0105044_10014775_pt1 | contig 10549 bp, 8 predicted proteins | sample MAT01_FD_78092 | JGI IMG/M metagenome (GOLD analysis project Ga0105044, IMG submission 78092) | Freshwater microbial communities from Lake Fryxell liftoff mats and glacier meltwater in Antarctica - MAT-01 | ecosystem: Environmental > Aquatic > Freshwater > Ice > Liftoff microbial mat | place... | reverse complement strand
GCGTCGCGCGAGCCGCGCGATGAGACCAGTGCCATTGGATTCCGAGGGCGGATGCTTTCGGAACTTCGGGACGCTACGCGGACTGGCGGCAGCGGCACGCTCACGCGGGTTGATCACGCGACGAACTCGCTCTACTTCATGCGCGCAGTTCGCACGCAGCGGTCGTGCATCGAGTGTCACGGCGAGTCGAGCGCGAGCGTCGCGACGAGTGCGCAACGCGTGATGCTCGCGGCCCGCGCGGGCCGTGGGCTGCGCGAGGGCGAGATCGATGGTGCGCTCGAGGTGGTCATGCCACTGGCGGGAATTGATGATCAGAGCGCGTCTCTCGCACTCGGCGGTGTGGTGTGGGCGCTGGTTGTTGCATGTGCTGGCGTTGGCCTCCTCGCGTTCGTGCTGCGGCGGATGCTGGACGCACGGCTGCGCGTGCTTGTCGAGATGGTCGAATCGCTGGAGCGGGGCGAGCTCACGCGGCGCGACTCGGTTAACGGGAGCGATCAGATTGGGCGGATCGGCAGGGCCATTCGCGTGATCGCGATGCGTCTGAGAGCTTCAGTCGCGGAGGTTGCGGGCGTGACGCGTGAGGTCGCGGCGGTCTCCGCACGACTTGCGTCGCTGGAGCCAGCGACGGATGCGGCGCACGGACACGCCAGCCTGGATCGTGCGCGGCTTGCGGCGGCGATCAGCGAGATGTCGTCGGGGCTGGCGACGCTTGCGAGGTCTGGGCAGGAGGCCTGCGTTGCGGCGAGCGAGTCTGCCGCGGCGGGAGCCGAGAGTGCCGAGGTGCTTCAGCGAGCAAGCGTCGCGATCGTGGAAGTGGGGCAGGAGGCGGGTCCATCGGCTGTTTCGGTCGCGGCCATTGGCGCGCGGGGTGATTGCATCGTGCAGCTTGCTGCGCTGATCAGCGAGCTCGCGGACGAGACGAATCTGCTGGCGCTCAACGCCGCGATTGAGGCAACGCGTGGGGGCGATGATGGCCGCGGCTTTGCGATGGTCGCCGAAGAGGTTCGCAAGCAGGCCGAACTCACGGCACGCGCGAGCGAAGAGGTGACGCTGGCGATCAAGGAGCTGCAGCGCGAGGCGCTGGGTGTCGCGCAGGGCATCGAGGCTGGTCGTGATCGGCTTGATCGCGGCGCGGCGGTGCTCGTTGAAGCGAGCGAGGCCCTGACACGGATGGCGAGCATCTCGCAAGCCGCCACGGGCGTCGTAGGGTCGATCACCAGCGAGGTTGAGGCGCGCGGCGAGATGGCAGAGAGTCTCGCGAGGAGTCTTGCAGAGATCATCACCGACGAGCATGGCAGCGATGCGGGCTCGGAGCGGGCGCACGCGGCGATGGTCCTTGGTGAACAGTCCGAGAAGCTGCAGGCCCTAGTCGCGCGATTTCGGCTTTGAACACACTGGGATTGCCGCTCCTTCGCTTGGCGATGCGGCGAGGCAACCATCGCGCGTTGGGATTGGAGCAAGGACTTCGACGCAAGCGACATCCAGACGGGGACACGCCGTGAAGTTGGGCGGTCTGGGCGTCGATGTTGAGGTCGGCGGTCTGGGCGATCCGCCTCAGAAACTTCGCTCGCGGGAACCAGATGGCCAAGCGTCGAGACGACAAACTCAAGGAAGAGACCGCCACGACCGCCAACGGTCTGGACTGGTCGCGCAAGACTGTCTTCACGACTGGTGAGGCGGCCGAGGTCTGCAACGTGAGTCAGCAGACGATCATCCGGAGCTTTGATGCCGGGCGGCTCTCTGGGTTCAAGGTGCCGGGGAGCAAGTTCCGGCGGATTCCGCGTGAGGAACTGGTGAGGTTCATGCGGTCCAACGGCATGCCGCTGGAAGTGATTTCTGCTCGGTCCGCGCGGGTGTTGTGCGTCTGCGAGGCGGGGCTTGGCGCGGAGCTGCGTCGCGCGTTTGATGGTGTCGATGGGATCGATCTGCGAGTGTGCGAGGATGGGTTTGAGGGCGGGCTGCTGGTGGAGCGGCTGCGTCCGGCGTGTGTGATCCTTGATGCGTCGGTGCTTGGTGATCGGCTCGCGCACGCGTGCCGCGCGTGCCGCGAGGGCGATGCAAGCCGCGGGACTCTTTTGCTGGTGGTACGGAGCGAGCCCGTCGCGATGGCGGACGGCTCGATTCGTGAGGGTGATGCGGCGCTGATTCGCCGTTGGGTTGAGCAGTCGATGGCGAGCATGCGGAGTGGGGCCATGGCTACTCAGACACGGGGACACGGCTGATGGCAATCAAGCCCGGCACAGTTGAGGCGATTCTCACCAAGCTTGGCGAGCTGCCGACGCTTCCGTCGGTAGCGACGCGCCTGCTCAGCGCGGGCTCGACTGATAAGGCCGAGATTGATGAGATCGCGAAGATCATCGAGACCGATCCGGCGCTGACAGCGCGGATCCTGGGCCTTTGCAGACGCTCGGACCGCGGGCTTGGCGATCGCGTCACGACCGTGAAGCGTGCGGTGGTGATGCTCGGGCTTGAGTCGGTGCGTGCCGCGGCGCTCTCGGTGTGTGTCTATGACACGCTCGGGCAGGATGTCGAGGAAGAGCGTCGACAGATCGATGAGGCGAGCGCCGCGAAGGCGGGCAACGGCGAGGGAGTTGCGTTTGATCGCAATGGATTCTGGAAGTACTCGATCGCGGTGGCGTGTGCCGCGGAGCTGATCGCGGGCGAGAATGCCCGGCTGCGGATCGTTCCCGAGGAGGCCTTCCTCGCGGGGCTGATGCACGGCGTGGGGAAGCTTGCGCTGGCCCACGTGCTGCCCCGGGCGTATGGGCAGGTGCTGCGGCTGGCGCAAATGCGAGCAATCGACGCGCCAGCAGTTGAGCGAGAGCTGCTCGGGATCGACCATCACACCGCGGGCCGGCGTCTTGCGGAGCACTGGGGCCTGCCGGAGCATGTGCAGCGCGTGATCTGGCTGCACGCGCAGCCGGATCTGTGGCTAGCCGCAGGTGAGGGCCCCGGCATGGTCAAGCTGGTGGCGCTGGCGCGGGCGCTGTGCCGCCACCTGCACCTTGGCAGCAGCGGCGACTATGGCGTTCCCGATGTTGTGACGCCTCTGGCGGACTCAATGTCGATCCGGCGCGGCGCCCTGGACGCGGTCGTTGGTCCGCTGCACGCCGCGGTTTCGGATCGGCTGCGGGTGCTGGGGCTTGATGAGACCACACCGCCCGCGCTGCTGCTCGAGAGTCTGACGAATGCGAACCGGCAGCTTGCGCTGGTGAACGCGGCGATGCGGCAGCGCTCGCTCGCGAGCCAGGCTCTGGGAATTATGCTCGGCGCGATCCGCGGGATCGTGGCCGAGGCCTCGACGTGCGCGACTGAGGGAGCGGCAGCGAACTTCGTGCTCGGATCGGCGCGGCGTGCCGCGGGGCTCAAGCGCGGCGGAATTGTGGTCAGCCGTCCCGATGGCGTGGCGCTGTGGTGCGCCAGCGATACCTCGACGCGCGCGCTGATCGCGCCGGCGTCGCTCGCGCAGGAGCTTGTATCGGGCGAGATCTCGACGTCCAGCCGCATTGTGCTTGTAGGTGGGGTTGCGCGTGCGGGCGGAATGGACATTGACCCGAGCAACTCGATCGTGATCCTGCTCGGGCACGGGACGTGCATGGTAGGCGAGCGCGAGCCGGGCGCCATGGGCGACGATCGGACGCTGCGCCCGCTGGCGGAGGCGTGGGGCATGCTGATCGCGGCGGCTCGTGATCGCGAGCTCTCTCGGCGCCGCGCCGAGCGGCTCCAAGAGTCGGGGCGGGTCCTGGAGCAGATGCAGCGAGCGTTGGCGGAGAAGGCCGGGTCGCCCGAGTCTGTCGCGCGATCGCAGACGCTGGCTCGCGCAGTGGCGGACCGAATGCCGGTGATTGAGGGCCATGCGGCGATGCTTCGGTCGCGCCGGCTGGAGGCGGCGGACGCCGCGTCGGTGGAGGCGATTCTCGCAGCCGCAGCGATCATCGCAAGCAGCCACGCGGCAAGCCAGCCCGCGAGCCAGCCCGCGAGCCACATTGCGACCGTGCTGGTCGTGCCTCAGCCAAGCACGCTTAACGCGGCGGTCCCTGTGGCCAAGGCCGCATAGGGCGGCCAGGCCGCCCAAGCAATCCACCCGCTTCAGGCCGCAACTTCCGCAGAATCAGTACAAACCAACGGTTGGCCTCAACCCGTCCCGTCGAGACGCCGATCTCTCGACGGCCCCAAGCCATGAGGACCACGATGCGCCACACTCAAACCGATACACACGATTCACATCGAACTCTACATGGAGCAGACATGCAGGTGCTGGTGGTCTCGCACGAGCCCGCCCGGCGCCGAGATGTCGAGGCCGCGCTCGCGGGTCTGGTCGCGGCGGTCTCTGGTGTGGCGGATTTGCCGGGGCCCGATGCGTGTGGCCACTTTGATGTTGTGCTGATCGATGTTGCCGCGCTCGCTGAGCACAGTGGCTCAACGCTGCTGGTGCCTGCGGGGACGGCGCTCGTGGTGGTGGGGCGTGGGCAGGAAGCGATGGAACTTCGGGCCGCGATGCGCGCGGGCGCGAATGATGTTGTTGATCAGGCTCTGACCGGGAGTGCGCTTCTGGAGCGGCTTGTCGGCGCGTGCGATGTGGCTCGCTCGCGGGCAGCTCGCGCGAGCGCGGATCGCCGCCGCACGGCCGACCTTCGGCGCGGTGCGTTGGAGCTTGATCGGGCGCAGACGGAGCTTGATCGGCAGATGGACCGGATCTGTGCGGATCTGTCGAGAGCTCCCGGCTCGCTCTCGCGCCAGGTTCGTGACGTTGCGATGGCGAGCGAGCTCAACACGCTGCTGAGGCAGGAGCTCGAGCTTGAGGGGCTGCTGCGAACAACGCTGGAGTTTGCCGCACGCCGGATCGGGAGCGCGAACGCCGCGATCTTCCTGACCGAGCACGCGGGAGACTTTGGCCTTGGCGCGTACGTGAACTATGACTGCCCGCGCGACACCGCCGAGGAGTTGCTCGAAGAGATGGCTGGCTCGCTCGCGCCGTGCCTGGCGCAGCGCGATGGGGTGGTGTTGCTTGCTCGCAATGAAGACGTGCGCGAGGTGGTGGGAAGCCGGTGCGCCTGGCTGGATGATTCTGCGGTGTGCTCGTGCGTTTGCAAGCCGGATGGGGAGTGCCTGGGCGTGGTCGTCTTCTTCAGGGACGTGCGACAGGGGTTCAGCGAGATCGACCAGGCGACCGTGCGCGTCATCTCGGCGTTGTTCGGGCGACAGTTGTCGCGCGTCGTCAAGACCAGCACGCGGCACAAGCCCGCCGACGCATGGGACACCGATATCGCGGCGTGATGAGGCGTGATCGTGCGTGATGACGTGCGAAGCGACGGTTACGTCACGACAGCGGCTTGCTCAGGATGCAACTGCGATAGTTGGTGTAGGGCCACTGCCAGTGGTCCACGAGGCGGTAGCCACGCTTGATGTAAAAATCAAAGAGCTCGGTATCGGGCTCGGCCATGGAGCAGGCGAGCTCGACCGCCTTGTTCTCGCGTGCGCGGCGTTCGACCTGCTCCAGGAGCAAGCGACCAATGCCGCAGCCTTGCACGTCTGGATCCACGCCGAACTGTGCGAAGTGGGCGACTTCTGGCCTCAGGAAGAATGACGGGAAGGTGACCTTCTCGTGCTCCTCAAAGAGGATGACGCCGACAACGCGCTCGGCAGAATACGACGGACCTTGCCTGAGGGCGAGATAGCACTCGCTGTTGGCCGCGCGTTCGCGAGTGATGGAGTCGTCCTGCCTTCCGGCCAGCGGCTGAAGTCCCATCGCGACTTGCTTCGCATACGCGCGATGAAGGAGCGAGGTGATCGCAGAGACCTGATCCTCCGGGCGAATCGGGCGGACGATGATCGGGCTCGCGGCGGGCGAGTTGTGCATGGGCTGGGGCTGTGTCGGCTTCTGGATGGACATCAAGACGAAAGCGTAGACTGCGGCCCGATGAAGGGACACGCACAGCGCCTGGCGGTGGGAGGGGCAGACTTTGCCGCGATGGGAGTGCGAAGGCCTCCCAGCAGTGGAGTCACGCGCGTGCGGGTTCGCTATTGCGAGTGCGATCCGATGGGGGTTGCACACCACGCGGCGTACATCCCGTGGCTTGAGATCGGCCGCACCGAGATGCTGCGAGAGAGTGGCGTTTCGTACGCGCAGCTGGAGGGTGCGGGCGTCTTCCTCGTGATCGTCAAGCTGGAGGTGCGGTATCGCAGGCCGATTCTCTATGACGACATGTTGGAGGTGAGGACGCGCGTCCAGCCTGGTTCGAGCAAGGTCAAGATCGAGCACGACTACGACATCGTGGTTGTGGAACGCGGTGGCGCGATGCGTGATGAGCCCGTGGCCGCGGCCTCCACGACGCTGGCATGCGTGGACCGCGAGGGGCGGGTGCAGGTGCTGCCGGAGTGGCTCGCCCAGAACCCGGCGGGCACGTGAATGGGGGTGCAGGGAGTGGCGGTTGCGGAGCACGGCGGGACGCGCTCTGGTATTCTTGGGCGAACATGAAAATTAACACAAACATCATTGTGGCGTCGGGTTCGGTCGTGTCCTGCAGTGGTGTCCGCTTCGCCTTCGTCGCAGCGGGGTGTGCGCTGGTGCTCTCGGCAGGGCTGGCGCGGGGGCAAGTGACGGATGAGGTGACAGGTCAGGTGACAGGTCAAGTGGCCGGTCAAGCAACAATTCAGGCGACGGATGACGGCACTGCGTTCGCGGCGGAGCGAAGTGTCGATCAGGGGCGCGCGTACGAGCGCGAGCTGCTGACGGACGCCGCGAGGCGGGTGAGCATGGCCTCGGAAGGCGCGACGGCAGGGATGAACTCCCGCGGCTTCTTCCTGAGCGATGGCGACGCCATGACGCTGCAGCTGGGCGGTTCGGTCCAGTTCCGCTATGCCGCGAACATCCGAGAAGAGCCCCCCGCTGGGCAGGAGGACTTCACGCAAGGGTTCGAGTTCCGGCGCATGCGCCTCTGGACGCAGGGCACGCTCTGGGCCAAGGAGCTGACGTACAAGCTCGAGATCGAGACGCAGAAGAACGGGGGTGAGCTCGAGTTCTACGAGGGCTACTTCGACTACGCGTTCTCGGAGGCCACCAGCTTGCGCGTCGGGCAGCTACGGCTGCCCGTGCTTCGCGAGGAGCTCATCAGCTCGACGGCGCAGCTACTGACGGATCGCTCACTGGTCAACTCGATCTTCACAGTCGCGACGGGGCAGGGCATCACGCTCACGCACCGGACCGAGAACTTCCGCGTCATCGGTGCCTTCTCCGACGGGGGCAAGACGCAGAACACGCCCTTCACCTCGAGCGCGGAGGCGGACTTCGCCCTCTCCGGGCGCGCGGACGTGCGCTGGGGTGAGCTTGACTGGAAGGGGTACGACAAGAGCACGTCGTGGCAGGGGAACAAGTCCGGCGGACTCGCCGGTGCGGCGATCCACTACCAAGACGGCGGCGAGACCGGCGGCACCACCGACTCCAGCACCCTCCTCTACACCGCCGACGTGAACTTCAAGGGCAGCGGCTGGAACGTCTTTGGCATGGGCGTCGGGCGCAACACGGACCCGGCCAGCGGCACCTCCTTTGATGACTTCGGAGCCATGGTCCAGGGCGGCGTCTTTGTCACAGAGCAGGTCGAGCCCTTCGCGCGCTTCCAGGCCATCTTCCCCGACAGCGACCGCTCGGGCGGATCAGACGACTTCTACTCGGTGGTGGTTGGCGGCAACTACTACGTCTCGCCCAGGAGCAATACCTTCACGCTGACGGGCGAGGTTGAGGTCACGCTCTCTGATCAGGCGTCCTCCGGCTCGCTCGTAAGCCCGAGCAACAACTACAACATCCTCGCCGACTCGGGAGACAACCAGGTCATCGTCCGGCTGCAGGCACAGCTCTTGTTCTGATGGGAGCGGCAGCGGCTGGGCGACGGGCAGAGCTTTACTGCCAGTTCGAGTGTTGTCGTCATCGCGCTGGACGCTACGGCGTCGCGCGGCGTCCTTGTGATGTCATCGCGGTATCATGGCGCCATGCCGACCACGCCCGATCCTGTGCAGTCTCAGGCTGTTTCTTCGACGCTCGTCGAGAACCGCATCTTCCCAACGCGGCCGTCGCGTGAGCTTGGGTTTGATTCTTGGCACGTCTCCTCGATGGAGGAGTATCGCCAGCTCCACAAGCGATCAATCTCTGATCCAGCCGGGTTCTGGGCCGAGGAAGCGTCGCGGCTTGCTTGGTTCAAGCGCTGGGCAAAGGTGCTGGAGTGGAACGCGCCGGACGCGAAGTGGTTCGGCGGCGGCACGCTCAACGCCTGCTTCAACTGCGTGGATCGGCACGTGCAGGCGGGATTTGGAGAGGCCGTTGCGCTCATCTGGGAGGGTGAGCCTGTCACGCCGCGGACGAGCCATGCGGTCAAGGGCAGCGACTATTCGAGCGAGCCACAGGTGCGGACGCTGACGTATCGCGCGCTGCAGCAGGAGGTCTCGCGGTTTGCGAACGTGCTGCTGGACCTTGGTGTGGCGCGTGGCGATGTCGTGACGATCTACATGCCCATGGTGCCGGAACTTTCGGTGGCGATGCTGGCGTGCGCTCGCATCGGCGCGGCCCACTCGGTGATCTTCGGTGGCTTTGCGCCGGGCGCGATCTCCGACCGAGCCATCGACGCTTCCAGCCGCGTGATCGTGACGGCCGATGGCGGGTACCGGCGCGGCGAGGTTGTAGCGCTCCAGAAGAACGTGGAGGAGGCGGTGGCGATGTGCGCCAACCATGGGCACATCATCAACCATGTCGTGGTGCTCAAGCACACGGCGCACGAGCGCCCTTCGCAGCGGTTTGCGAGTGGTTCGTCGCGCGTGGCGTCGGCGCCCGCGACGCGCTTCCACTGGTGGCACGATCGCGCCGCGATGGTCTCGGACGCGTGCCCGTGCGCCGCCATGGAGAGCGAAGAGATGCTCTTCCTCCTCTACACGTCTGGCTCTACCGGCAAGCCCAAGGGCATCGTGCACACGACGGGCGGATACCTGACGCACGTCAACATGACCTCGCGCCTCACGTTCAACATGCAGCCCGATCAAGGCCAGGTCTTTTGGTGCTCGGCCGACATCGGCTGGATCACGGGGCACAGCTATGTGCTCTATGGCCCGATGATGAACAGGATCCCGACACTGATGTACGAGGGTGCGCCCAACTTCCCGACGATGGAAGGAGGCAAGGGAGACCGCTTCTGGGAGATCATCGCGCGCCACAGGGTCACGCAGTTCTACACCGCGCCGACCGCAATCCGCACGTTCATGAAATGGGGCGATGATCTGCCAGCGAAGCACGACCTCTCCAGCCTGCGTCTGCTGGGCACGGTGGGCGAGCCTATCAACCCCGAGGCCTGGATCTGGTACCACACGCACATCGGACGCGAGAAGTGTCCGATCGTCGACACCTACTGGCAGACCGAGACGGGCGGGCATGTGTGCACGCCGCTGCCGGGCGCCGTCGCGACCAAGCCCGGAAGCTGCACGGTACCGATGCTCGGCATCGACGCGGCGATCGTGAACGAGCAGGGTCAGGAGATCGGCGCGAACCAAGGCGGGCTCTTTGTGATTCGCAAGCCCTGGCCCGGCATGCTCCGTGGCGTCTTCGGCAATCGCGAACGCTTCGTGAGCAACTACTGGGGACGCGTCAAGGATCCCGCGACGGGCGAGCCCTTCTACTTCAGCGCGGACGGAGCAAGGCGCGACCACGACGGCTACTTCTGGATCCAGGGCCGAGTCGACGACGTGATCAAAGTGAGCGGGCACCTGCTGGGCACGATGGAGGTCGAGAGCGCGCTCGTGAGCCATCCCGGCGTCGCCGAGGCCGCGGTGGTGGGCGTGCCGCACGAGATCAAGGGCAACGCGATCTGCGCGTTCGTCACGCTGCGCCCGAACTGGCTCATCAAGAACGCGCGCCAGCCCGACGAAGCGCTCAAGAAGGAACTCGCGGCCCACGTCGCGAAGGAACTAGGGGCGATGGCCCGCCCTGATCAAGTGCGCTTTGCCGAGGGGCTCCCAAAGACGCGCAGCGGCAAGATCATGCGAAGACTGCTGCGCGATGTCGCGGCGGGAGTCGAGAAGATCACGCAGGACACGTCAACCCTCGAAGACTTCAGCGTGGTGAGCAAGCTGCGGCAGGTTGAGGAGTAGATGGAAATTAAGACCGGCGCGAAACACGTACTTCTGAGCATGGCCGCAGTCATGGGCCTCATCGGCGTGGGCCTGCTTGGCCGCGGTTGTGTCGCGAATCGGCGGCTGGTGGAGGTCATTCCAACCGGGCCTGTGACACGCAATGGCTTCACACACCCCGGACCCTCGCAGGGGTACAAGTGGGTGACCGACGCGGACCTTATCAATCCGGGCAACATGTGGAAGCCGGTCGAGCTGGAATCGCTGAGCGAGGCTGAGCGAGCTCGCGTGCCGAGCCGTTGGTGGTAGCGCTGACGTGATGGTGTGGGGGTTGGCAAAGACCGTCTCAGAGCAGATGGTCGTGGCACAAATGTGGCACAAGCGTGGTGCAAGCGTGGTGCAAAAGCAGAACCACCCGCTTTCGCGGGCGGCTCTGGCAGGT
>Ga0105044_10014770_pt1 | contig 10551 bp, 11 predicted proteins | sample MAT01_FD_78092 | JGI IMG/M metagenome (GOLD analysis project Ga0105044, IMG submission 78092) | Freshwater microbial communities from Lake Fryxell liftoff mats and glacier meltwater in Antarctica - MAT-01 | ecosystem: Environmental > Aquatic > Freshwater > Ice > Liftoff microbial mat | place... | reverse complement strand
GTTTTACCTTTTCGAGGGGATGAGCACATTTAGCCGGTGTCAGGTGATGGAAGGTCTCAAGACAAACGAGGCTGTCGGCTACCTTCCAGCGGTGGTGATCACCGCCCATCCTGGCCACAAGTTGCAGGCCTTGCAAGCCGGCGCAGAGGATTTCGTCAGCAAGCCGTTCGATATCATTGAAGTCAAGACGCGCATCCGCAACAACTTGGAAGTGCGGTTGCTGTACAAAAAGCTTGAAAGTTACAGCGAACTGCTCGAACAGACCGCGCTGGAACGCACCGCCGAGCTGCGTGAAAGCGAAACGCGTTATCGCAGCCTCACCGAACTGGCCGCAGACTCGAACGCCATGGTGTCAGGTCTTTCATTATCACATTCCAGCGATTTGATTCTCTCAAAGGGGAATGTTTTGTTTTGCAGAATAAAAACGGGGCCCCCTCTGATTCCGCTTGAGTTCAATTTCGCCTGAATCACTCGACCGTAGGCAGCGCAACCATCGAGCTAAAGCGAAAACGCAGCCAACTTCTTCTTCACCGCCACATTTTTCAACGTCACATATTTCGGCAACCCACGTTCATACGGCGGATACGCTTCACCCTCGATTAGCGGCAGCAAATAATTGCGGCATTTCTGCGTAATGTGAAAGCCATCTGCCGTGATGAAATCGCGCGGCATTTTCTTTTCCTGATTGGCAACTTCCGATAGCGGCGCGGGGATGATTTTCCAATCATATGGCTTGGACTTGACGCGCTTAATGGCGGGCATCACGCCGTTCATGCCTTGCACGGCGTACTCGACCGCAGCCTTGCCGACCGCATAGCTCTGCAGCACATCGGTTTTGGAGGCGATGTGGCGCGCGGCACGTTGCAGATAGTCGGCGACAGCCCAGTGATTTTTCAGCTTCAATTCGCGCCTGACCATGTCGGCGATGAAGGGCGCAACACCGCCCAATTGTGCGTGCCCGAATGCGTCAACCAAACCTGATTCCGAAACAAACTTGCCATCGGTGTTGCGAATGCCTTCGGATACACCAACAGCGCAAAAGCCGTGCTTCTTCACGCACGCGTCCACGCGAGCGAGGAATTTTTCTGGCTCAAAAGCGATTTCAGGAAACAACAGTATCTGCGGCGCGTCACCAGCTTTTTCCGCGGCGAGTCCACACGCAGCGGTAATCCAGCCAGCGTGACGCCCCATCACCTCAAGGACAAATACTTTTGTGGAGGTGCGCGCCATCGACACCACATCCAGCCCTGCTTCGCGCATGCTTATCGCGACATACTTTGCAACCGAGCCGAAACCGGGTGAACAATCGGTAATCGGCAAATCGTTGTCTACGGTTTTTGGCACATGAACGGCAGTCAATGGGTAGCCCATCGATTCGCTCAACTGAGAAATCTTCAGGCAGGTATCAGCCGAATCACCGCCACCGTTGTAGAAGAAGTAGCCGATATTGTGTGCCTTGAAGACTTCGATCAGTCGCTCGTATTCGCGGCGATTGGTCTCCAGGCTTTTGAGCTTGTAGCGGCAGGAGCCGAATGCGCCGGCAGGGGTATGTCCCAGCGCTTTGATATTGGCGACCGACTCCTTGCTGGTATCGATCAAATCTTCAGTCAGTGCGCCGATGATTCCATTGCGACCCGCATAGACCTTGCCAATCTTCTTTGGATACTTCCGTGCTGTTTCGATTACACCTTGTGCAGAAATATTGATGACTGCCGTCACACCTCCGGATTGTGCGTAAAAGGCATTGCGTACCGATCCATCTGTTTTCATCAAAGCCTTTCCTGGCTATGCCGTGAGTGCGGCAAAGATACTGTCCCTGATTTCTTCAACCTTGCCGACGCCGGCAACACGCACGTAGCGAGGTGCACCCGAGACGCCTGACTTGGCCCAGTTGCCGTAGTAGTCAATGAGTGGTTTGGTTTGCTCGTGATATACGGCGAGGCGCTTCTTGACCGTTTCCTCTTTGTCGTCGTCGCGCTGAATCAAATCTTCACCGGATACGTCATCCTTGCCGGCGACTTTGGGTGGATTGAACTTGACGTGATAAGTGCGCCCCGAACCGGGGTGGGTGCGTCGACCTGACATCCGCTCGACGATTTCACCATCATCGACGGCGATCTCAACCACGTAGTCAAGCTCCACGCCGGCCAATTTCATTGCGTCGGCCTGCGGGATGGTGCGGGGGAAACCGTCGAACAGGAAGCCCTTGGCGCAATCTACTTCCTTGATACGCTCCTTGACGAGTCCGATGATGATTTCATCTGACACAAGCGCCCCTGAATCCATGACTTTTTTCGCGGCAATGCCCATGGGTGAGCCGGCCTTTACTGCCGCGCGCAACATATCACCGGTAGAAATCTGCGGAATGCCAAATTTCTCCTTGATAAAAGTCGCTTGCGTGCCCTTGCCTGCGCCCGGGCCCCCCAACAAAATCAGCCGCATGTCTACTCCCCCGTGTTGTTATTTTGACCATTCATTTTAACGGGAATTGCTGAACAAGCTTCGTACCCGTTGCAGGTCCTCGGGCGTATCGACACCCGGGGCCAGCGACCCTTGCCAAAGATGTACGGCGATGGCGAAACCGTGGAACATTGCACGCAATTGCTCCAGCGCTTCAACTTGCTCGGTTGGCGCAGGGGCCAATGTCGCATAGCGCTTCAGAAACGATGCGCGATATGCATAGATGCCGATGTGACGCAGCGCCGGAAAATTCTGCGGCAATGTTTCCCTGGACTGCAGGAAAGCATCGCGCGCATAGGGGATTGGCGCGCGACTGAAATAGTGCGCAAGGCCGGCAGAATTACATACAACCTTCACGACGTTCGGACTAAAGAACTCTTCCGCGCTGGTGATTGCATGCGCGGCGGTAGCGATGGCAGCGTCTGGTCTTGCTGCCAGCGTTTCGGCCACTTTCGCGATCAGTTGCGGATCGATCAGCGGCTCATCGCCTTGCACGTTTACCACGATGGCATCATCTGCAAGCGCCAATTGTGCAACGACTTCCGCGATACGGTCGGTTCCCTGCGCATGATCGGCTCGTGTCATCAATGCGAGATGACCGTGCAACTCTGCAGCCTGTTTCACCCCCGCATGATCGGTTGCAATGACTACGCGTTGGGCACCCGACTTTAGCGCCTGGTCGGCGACCCGCACCACCATCGGTTTGCCCGCAATGTCGGCCAGCGGTTTTCCCGGCAGACGGGTCGAGGCAAAACGCGCCGGTATGACGGCGACGAACTCAAGAGTCACGAGTTTCTCTCGGCCAACATGGGCGACCGCTACCCGCGCACCTCTTCGGCTTTTAGCTCCCTTGCCTCATCGGCCAGCATGACCGGGATGCCATCGCGAATGGGGTAGGCCAATCGCGCGGAGTAAGAAATAAGCTCGGACTTGTCGGCCGACATCGTCAATGGTCCTTTTGTAACCGGGCAAACGAGAATTTCGAGGAGTTTTGGATCGAGCGACATGGTTTGGCTTTCAATGGAAAAGTTTCTTCACCACAAATTCGAAAAATTCTTCTGGCAGCACAGCATCTACCCGCATAAACCACATTCGCTCATCGGCGAACGAGCCACATTTTACCGCGTCCTTTTCCGTCATCAGTATTATCCCTGCCTGTGGTCCGGGCATGTCTTTGGCAGAATATTTATGGTGATCCGGAAACGCCTGGGATCCGGCCAACAGAAATCCCAGTGTGCCAAGGTGGGAAAAAAAACGCTGTGGATGGCCGGTACCGGCGAGTGCATGAATACGATTTTCTTGAAATTTGGTTAATGCTTCGTCAATTTGCAGCCGCCGCCCGGTTTTGACATTGATGAAAACCTCATTTGCCAGCACCATGTGAAAGGCCGGTATGGCGCTGGACAACGGCAGTGCGTTGTTGCTGCCGTCGCCATTCATCACAATGGCATCGACTGAGTTCAGTCGTGACGGCGGCTCACGAAGCGGTCCGGCCGGCAGCAGGGCACCGTTGCCGAGCCCGCGCGCGCCATCAATGACGCAGATTTCGAGATCGCGCTGCAAAGCGTAGTGTTGCAGACCATCATCGCTGAGGATCACATTGACTTCCGGGTATTTAAGCAAGAGCTGTTCGGCCGCTTTGAAACGGTCCGCGCAGGCGAATACAGGAACTCCGGACCTGCTGGCAAGCAGACTTGCTTCGTCGCTCAACAAAGCGTCTGTTTCGCTGCCAGACAAGATTTGGATTGCCTTTTTCCCGGCCCCGCCATCGCCACGCTGGTATCCGCGCGTCACGATCCCGCAGTGCAGTCGCCGTGTTTCAAGCGCTGCCGCCAACGCCAGCACCAGCGGTGTCTTGCCTGTGCCACCGACGGTGATATTTCCTACGACGATGACCGGAACGCCGGCTGCATGCGATTTCAGCAGGCCCGCACTAAACGCACCGCGACGAGCGGCCACCAGCAATCTGAATAACCACGAAACGGGTCGGAGCAGAGTCTGCCAGGCACTGGTGCGTTGCCACTCTCTGGTAAGCCACGCTTCCATCTGGGAAATGGGCAAAAAAGGGCAGCCGCTATTTGCCGGCGGCTTTTGCCTGCGTCGTAAACGAAATCTTGGTGAACCCGACCAGGCGCGCGGCTTCCATGATGTTGACGACCGCCTGATGTGTCGCACCGGCGTCGGCACCAATGGCAATGACGGGGTCTTTCATGCTCGCCGATGCAGCGGTTTCCCGCAACACATTTGAAAACGCTTCTACGCTGTTGAATCCGACGGGCGTATTGTTGACCGAATACTTGCCGCCATTGTCCACGCCGATATTGATGACCTGCGGCCGGTCAGGCGCTTTTTCGGCACTGGCTTCAGGCAAATTGATCTGCAATTCGGCGTACTTGGAATAGGTCGTCGTCACCATCAGAAAGATAAGAATGACCAGCAGTAGATCAATTAGCGGGATGAAGTTGATTTCAGGCTCTTCACGCTTTCTGCCCTTCTTGAAATTCACGCGCGATCACCGTGAAGTGTCTCCGCCAAACGAATACCTTGCTGCTCCATGTCGACGACCATCACGTCTACTTTGCTGCGAAAGTGGCGATAAAAAATCAGCGCCGGGATCGCGACGGCAATTCCACCGGCGGTGTTGTAGAGGGCAATAGAGATACCGTGTGCCAATTGCGCCGGGTTGGCACCCTGCGTGCCCGACGCGCCAAAGATTTCGATCATGCCGATCACGGTGCCGAACAACCCCAGTAATGGCGCGACGGTTGCGATGGTACCCAGGCCATTCAGGAAGCGCTCCATGTCCACCATCACCGCGCGGCCGGCCTCTTCCATCGACTCCTTCATCACTTCGCGCGAACTCTTGACGTTTGCAATGCCCGCTGCAAATACCCGTCCAAGTAACGAATTGTCACTTAGCTTGGTGACCAGTTCCGGCGTCGCGCCCGCAGCGCGAAAGGCCTGGATAGTATCCTGAAACAAAGTGGGCGGCAGTACCGAACTACGGCGAAGCGTCCAAAACCTTTCGCCAATAATGGCCAGGCAAATAACCGAACAAAGAATGATGAACCAGATGGGCCAGCCTGCGGCCTGAATGATTGAAAGCAAACGAAACTCCCTGCTTTTACGTTGATGATTTACGGATGATATTGCGCACTCGGGTAAGAGCGAAGAGCGTTCAATGTGCCCTCACTTTAGCCTATGCGACACCGGTTTCACAGGCTGCTAGAGTCTACACCACGAGAAAGCGGATCGCATGGAAAATGCTTTTGCCTGCTTCGCCGGCGCGCAACCACGTTGAAAACGGCGGGGCTTACCGTGACGACTTATTGTTACTGGTGGCGCAACGCGTCGACAACATGGTTTTTCCAATCGCGCTAACGCGCAGTGTTGGCGGGGTGTTTGGTTAAACCCCCGCGTCAACAAACGCCAATTCCGGTGTTTCGAGATTTCATCCACAAAGCTTGTGGATAACTCTGTGGGTTCATCATGATGAGTGATGCTAAGTCATGAAACTGTAACGCTTTTTTCTCGGGCGCTCAAAAAATGCACTTTGATAACATGAGTATTTTCAATAGCTTATGAAATCGTCCCCAGTGGCAACGCCGTGCCGCCGGGTGTTGCGTGTCGGGTCAAGCGGGGATCGTGCTGCACGTTTGATGACTCGCAATGGTAGCATCGCCCCATGCCCGCCATACCACCTCAACAATATCCGCTGGACGTTGAACAAGACGGCTCGGTAGCCCCCACGCCGGCGACTCTACGCGACGAGCAACACCCCATCTCGGTGTCCGAACTCAACCGCCACACGCGAAATCTGATCGAAGCCCGATTCGAACTGCTGTGGGTTTCCGGAGAACTATCCAATTTGGTCCGCGCGGCAAGTGGTCATTATTATTTTGTGTTGAAGGACAATGTGGCGCAGGTTCGGTGTGTCATGTTTCGAAATCGCGCGGCCGCACTCGGCTTCAAACCGGAGAACGGCTTGCAAGTTGATGTCCGCGCCCTGCCCTCGCTTTACGAAGCGCGGGGTGAGTTCCAACTCGGTGTGGAGAGTATGCGACGCGCGGGCCTTGGCGCTCTGTTCGAAGCGTTTGAACGCCTGAAAGCGAAACTCGGCGCTGAGGGCCTGTTCGACGCAGCGCGGAAACGTCCGTTGCCACCATTTCCGAGGCGCGTAGGAATCGTCACATCGTTACAGGCTGCGGCATTACAGGATGTGCTGACGACCCTCAATCGTCGCGCGCCGATGATCGAAGTCATCATTTATCCGACAGCAGTTCAGGGGGCCAGTGCCCCGCAGGAAATTGCCGCGGCCATTGATGCAGCGTGCGCGCGTGCCGAAGTTGAGGTCCTCGTCATATGCCGTGGCGGCGGCAGCATTGAGGATTTGTGGTCATTCAATGCCGAAATTGTCGCACGCTCAATTGTGCGCCTGCAGAATCAGACGGATATTATGGTGGTGTCGGGCGTTGGGCATGAAACCGACTTCACCATTTGCGATTTCGTCGCCGATCAGCGTGCACCAACGCCCACGGCGGCGGCGGAAATGATCTCGCCCGATTCCGCGCAATTGCGGGCGCTCGTTCAAGGGTCTCGTATATTGCTTTGGCGCTCCCTGCGCCGAACCATGGACAGTGCACAGCAACGTGTGGATCATGCCCAGCGCAGCCTGCTCTCGCCGCAGGATCGTATTGACCGCGAACGTGAGCGTCTTGGCCGAGTGACGACCCATTTGCGACACGCCTTATCTGCGCGCTTGGAGCGCGCCGGGTTTACGACTGCGCTGCTACGACAACGCATGTTGCCGCATCGTCCCGACCCGACTCTGCAGTTGGCGGCGTTGCGTCAGCGGGGCGCCGATTTGAGATCTGCGATCAATAAAGTGTTGTTCGCTCACGCTTCCCAGCTTCAAGGATTGGCGCAGGCGTTGCAGTTGTTGGCGCCGGCGCGCGTGCTGGAGCGCGGCTACAGCATCGTCGAACACAGTGGCGTGATCCTTCGCGACAGCGCGGATGTCCTACCGGGCGATGCCATTGTCGTGCGGCTGGCTCGTGGTCAGCTCACCGCTGAAGTGCTTCCGGATCGGTAAGCGTCGTTAAGCGTTGCTTGCAAGCCCGCACAGGTAGGCGTAGATTTATCCGTCCGATCAACAGAATAATATTTGGAGGATTAAATGGCGAAGAAAGCAAAGGACGAAAGTTCACTTTACAAGGTCATCGAACTCGTCGGCACCAGTGACGTATCGTGGGCTGAAGCGGCCAAGAACGCGGTCAAATCAGCATCCAGGACACTACGCGATGTGCGTGTCGCGGAAGTTTCCAAGCTCGATGTCAAAGTAGACAAAGACGGCGCGCTGACGTTTCGGGCCAAGATGAAGTTGTCGTTCAAGTACCAAGGCTAGCAAAACGGTTTTGTTCAAATCACGCCGACCGGCATCAACGGCGGGTCGGCGTGATGATGGTTGCCGTTACAATCGCTGAAGAAATTTTTCCACTTTTTCGACCGCGCGCTCAGTCAGGTCGCTCTGTAGGCAGTCTATGGTCTGCACATCGGGCATTGAGCGTAGCCAGGTAAGTTGGCGCTTGGCCAACTGGCGCGTCGCTGCCATTCCCTGATCTCGCATCGTCGCCATGTCCACTTCGCCTTCAAGCAATTGCCAGGCCTGGCGGTAGCCAACGCAGCGCATCGACGGCATATCGGCAACCAATGCATAGCGTTGCCGTAACAAAACGACTTCGTCGATTAGACCTGCGCTGAGCATCTTGTCAAATCGCATCGCAATGCGCTGATGCAAGGCTTCACGCGGTTCTGCAGTCAGGCCAATCTTCAATGTTTCAAATGGAAACTGATGCTGTTTGGTATGTCTGATCTGCAACTCTGAAATGCGGGTGCCGGTCAGTTGAAAGACTTCCAGCGCGCGTTGGATCCGCTGTGCGTCGGTCGGCTTTAATCGCGACGCTGTTACTGGGTCGATGCGCGCGAGTTCAGCGTGCATCGCTGGCCAACCCTCTTCCTGCGCACGTGTTGCGAGCGCTATCCGCACGTCAGCATCCGCCTGGGGCAGGTCAGACAGCCCCTCAAGCAGGGCTTTCACATACAGCATGGTGCCACCCACCAGCAGCGGAATCCTTCCGCGTGCACCAATCTGCGTGATGGCATGCAACGCGTCGCCGCAAAATCGTGCAGCCGAGTAACTGTCGGTCGGATCGATCACATCGATCAAATGATGTGGATACTTCTGCAAGATTTCAGTGTCCGGCTTTGCGGTGCCGATGTTCATGGCGCGATAGACCAGCGCCGAATCAACGCTTACAATCTCAAGCGGAAAACGATCAACCAGATCCATCGCCAACTGTGTCTTGCCGGACGCCGTTGGCCCCACCACGAATATGACTAGCGGAAGCTTCAACCTAGAAACCTCAGTTGACCGCTCTCCGCACTTGATAAGCCCCTGAAATGTTTGAGTTTTGTGTTCTCCAAGCCTGTCTCCATTTGGGTGAGACCGCTACGGGTGTGATCGCACGCTTTTGCGGCTCTCTGGCAGCGTTGCTTCTCCTTGCAGAGTGCAGTCTGCGTCGTCGTCGCGCCTTGTCAGAAAGCCGCAAAAACGCACACTCACACCCGTCCAACCGGGGTTTCTAGGTTCAATGGAATTGACCGTACTTCTTAGCGGCCACGCATGAACAGCTTGTCAAGATCGCTGATCGCAAATTGATACCAGGTCGGCCTGCCGTGATTGCACTGTCCGGAACGGTCGGTTTCTTCCATTTGGCGGAGCAGCGCGTTCATTTCCGGAATCGTCAGGATGCGATTGGCGCGTACCGCGCCGTGGCAAGCCATCGTGCCAAGAATTTCATCGCGTTGCTCAGTCAGGGCGCGAGAAGCGCCGTGCTCTGCAAGGTCATCGAGCAGTTCACGGAGCATTGCAGGCGCATCTAACGTTGGCAACATGGCTGGCACTGCACGGATGGCGATGTCCGCCGCTGACAAAGGTGCCAGATCAAAGCCCAGGCGCGCAAAGAATGCTTGATTGTCAGCGACGAGTTCCATATCGCGCTCGCCCAGCGCCACCGGGACAGGCGTAAGCAAGGGCTGTGACGCGAGCTGATCCAGATCGAGCGCAGCCTTCAGCCTTTCGTAGACGATACGTTCGTGGGCGGCGTGCATGTCGACCAGCACAAGACCATTGGCGTTCTGCGCCAATACGTAGATTCCATGCAATTGCGCGAGCGCAAAGCCAAGTGGCGGAATATCGGATTGACGAACGAACTCATTATTCGGCGCGGTGTTCTGGCCATTTTCGCCTTGGACGGCAAGCGGGGAGAAGACTTCACAAAATCTATCGTTTGCCGGTTGACCGCGTAGCGCCTCATAAAAAGCATTCGGCTCATTCGCAGCCCAGTTTCCAAACGAGCCCTGTTGCGCAACTTTTGACCAACGCTGGTCCCCACCGACATTGACGGGAGCCTGTGGTAACCCGCGCTTCTCGCGCTCGCTGGTCCATGCCCGTGGATCCGCGATAGGGGCGCTCTCCCCTGAAGACGGGCGCGCTAGCGCCTTTTGCAGCGCGTGAAAAACGAATTGGTGGACTGCACGGGAGTCGCGGAAGCGTACTTCCGATTTTGCCGGGTGCACATTGACGTCGACCAGCGAGGGGTCGATCGACAGGAAAAGTACGTAGGCCGGGTGCCGGTGCCCGTGGAGAATATCGGCAAAGGCACTTCGAACGGCGTGCGTAAGCAGTTTGTCACGTACAAAGCGACCGTTGACGAACAGATATTGCTGGTCCCGGCCGGCACGTGAATAGCGTGGCAGGGCGACGCGTCCGGTCAGGCTGAAAGCGGCATTCGGCTCGTCTATCGCGACGCTGGCCTCACCAAAATCAGCACCCAGGATGTTGATAATGCGCGTGGCCGAGTCGTCCGCTTGGTATTGCCATATCCGCCGGCCATTGTGCGTGAGCGAAATTGCCACGTGTGGCACCGCCATCGCGATTCGCTGCGCTGCATCCTCACAATGGCCGAACTCGGTCGCCTCGGTTTTGAGGAATTTTCTGCGCGCGGGGGTGTTGAAAAACAAGTCTTCCGC
>Ga0105044_10014768_pt1 | contig 10551 bp, 5 predicted proteins | sample MAT01_FD_78092 | JGI IMG/M metagenome (GOLD analysis project Ga0105044, IMG submission 78092) | Freshwater microbial communities from Lake Fryxell liftoff mats and glacier meltwater in Antarctica - MAT-01 | ecosystem: Environmental > Aquatic > Freshwater > Ice > Liftoff microbial mat | place... | reverse complement strand
GTCAGACCTGCCGACCAAAGAGCAAGTTTTGGCAATGGTGCTTGGTACAATCAATGCGCCAGCCGGTTCATTGGTGCGCATCATCAACGCGCCAGCCGCAAGCTTGGCCCGTGTTATCAACGCCCATATCGAGAAGCAGAAAGAAGCCGAAGCTGCCTAACGATTGGCGGTATACGCTCGAAAATGCTAGGGTTTGTCTTTAGAAACGATTTGATTTTTAGAAAATTTTAGGAGAACGAAGTATTATGGCAGATTTGAATTCGATTAAAGAACAACTTGATGGTCTTACCTTGTTGGAAGCCGCCCAATTGGTCAAGCTGTTGGAAGAAGCCTGGGGCGTCAGCGCCGCTGCGCCTGTTGCGATGGCTGCCGCTGCTGGCCCAGCCGCCGAAGTTGCGCCAGTTGAGGAACAGACCGAGTTTGATGTCATTCTAAAGGAAGCCGGCGCCAAGAAGATTAACGTCATTAAGGTCGTGCGTGCTCTGACCAGCTTAGGTCTGAAGGAAGCCAAGGATTTGGTTGAAAGCGCACCAGCCCCTGTGCTGCAAGCAGTCACCAAGGATGCGGCCAACGATGCCAAGACCCAGTTGGAAGCCGAAGGCGCGAGCGTCGAAGTCAAGTAATTTGGTATAGCAGCAATGCTCGCCAGATGCGTACAATCAAAAAGACCCGTGGCTGTTGCCACGGGTCTTTTTGATTGTGAACTTTTTAGAAGCCCTGTAATTTGCTCAGATCCGCGACAGTGGCCGGCAGTTGCGCTATATGTTGGACGAGCGCCAGTCGCGCCTTCCGTACGGTTTCATCATCGGCGTTGACCAGCACTCGTTCAAAGAAAGCACTGATCGGGGCTTGCAGCCTATGCAGCGTTTCACCTAATCCAGTAGCATCCACACCCTGGCTAGCGGTGAGGTAGGCTTGATGGAGCGCGTGTTCCACCTCTTCCACGTAAGCATCTGGGTTCAGGGTAAGCGGTGTGTCGAGATTGCGCGTAATGCGTGCACAGCGGGCATAGGCAGTAAACGTATCGCTCCACCAAGGTTGGGCAACCATTGTTTGTAGCAAATCCGCGGCACGCTGCGCCGCATAGGGATTGTCGCCATGCATGGCAAGCACGGCATCAATCACATCATGAGGGTAACCTAGCTCGGTTAGCACGCCCTGGAGCCGCCGCGCGATAAAAGCCAACGTTTCGCCCATGGCCGCATCTGTCACAGGCACAGTTTGTTGGGCCGCGGCTAAGGTTAATCCCTGCCGGATACTAAAGTCGGTTTTGCTGGCCAACAGATTATTAACCACCCCTAGCGCGGCGCGGCGCAGACCGAAAGGATCAGCACTGCCGGTTGGAATGGCCCCAACGGCAAAGAGACCGGCCAGGCTATCCAGCTTATCGGCCAAACTCAATGCCAGACCGGGGATGGTAACCGGGTTCGCGTCCCCAGCGGCACGCGGCAAATAATGCTCGCGGATGGCTTGCGCCACGGCAGCAGTCTCGCCATTTTTTCGTGCATAGATTTCGCCAATAATGCCTTGAAGGCTGGTCATCTCCACAACCATCGAGGTCACCAGATCCGATTTGGCCAGGGCCGCGGCGCGACTGACATCGGTATGCTGTTCGGCAGTTGCGTGCAGCAACTGAGCAATCTGCGGCGCAAATAGCTTGAGCCGTTCCACCTTATCCAGCATCGAGCCAAGCCGTTCATGAAAGGTGAGTGTGGCGAGACGCGGCGTGTAGCTGTCCAGTGGGCGAGACGTATCCTGGCGGTAGAAATAGGCAGCATCGGCATAACGGGCGCGAATGACACCTTCATTACCGGTGACGACTACATCGGGATGGGCCAGGTTCTGCGCGTTGGCAATGGTGATAAAGTGCGCCAACAGTTGTCCATCGCGCACAAGGGGAAAGTAACGCTGGTGCTTTTTCATCACGCCAATGAGCACGGGAATGGGTAGATCCAAATATTTGGCCTCGAATGTACCGAGCAATGCTTGTGGCGACTCGACCAGATCAGTCACTTCCTCTAGCAAGCCAGGATCATCGGGTGTTGCACCGCCAACTGCGGCCGCAATTTGTTGGACTTGTTCGACAATGCGCTGTTGCCGTTCGGCGCGATCGACAATGACTCCTTGCTGCGCAATCGCGGCAAAATAGGTGTCAGCCGTTTCAACGGCAAAGGTTGTGAAACTGCCCGCGGGCAAATTGGCTGCGGCATCGGCAAACCGTGGGCCGCGGCTTTGGCGGTCACTGTTGATGCCAGCCCAGGCAAAAGGAACCACCTGATCGCCCAACAGGGCAACCAGCCAACGCAGAGGTCGCGGATAACCTGTGTTGCTGGTATTCCAGCGCATGGTCTTGCCCCAACGCAAACTATCGAGCAACTTCGTACAAAGCTCGGGCAGCACGGCCGGTGTTGGTTGGCCAGCGACATGCTTAACGGCATAGACATAGTTATCGCGTACTTCCAAGGCACTTACGTCAATCCCTGCACCGCGCGCAAATCCTTCGGCGGCTTTGGTAGGTTTGCCCGCGCTATCGTAGGCACGATCGAGGGCTGGGCCGCGCTTCTCGACGGTTTCGTTTGCCTGGGTAGGCGCAAGTTCCGTCACATAGGCTACCAAGCGACGCGTGGTCCCCGTTACGCGCAGCGTGGTATAACGCAGTTGATATTCCCCCAATAAACGCGCTAGATTCGCCTCGATCTGAGCAATCCCATCGGTTACATCTTGCGGTGGCAATTCTTCTGAGCCGATTTCCAACAGGAAGGATTGGGCGACCGCTTTGGCGGTTTCAGGAGCGGGCGTAGGTGCAGCGGGCGCAAGCGTGTCGACAGTCTCGGGCGTTGGCGGCAACCAGGGAAATCCGGCACTTGCGCGTTGTTTGACATAGAGTTCCGAGACCGACCGGGCTTGGTTACGCATGGCGGCAAAAAATTTGGCGCGCTCGGTGACGCCAATCGCGCCACGGGCATCCAATAGATTGAAGGTATGGCTTTGGCGTAGAACAAAGTCATGGGCTGGCACAACGAGCCCGCGGCGGATACAGGCATCGGCCTCGGCGCGATAGATTTCATAGAGTTGCTTGAGCCGCTCCACATCGGCTAGCTCAAAATTATAGACACAGTGCTCGACCTCGGGATCTCGGTAGATCTCGGCAAAGGTGTGCTGCCCATCGACATCAATATCCCAGACCTGGCTGCGATTTTGCAGGTACATGACAATGCGGTCAAGCCCATAGGTGATCTCGACACTGACCGGGTCCAGCGTCAAGCTGCCGGCCTGTTGGAAGTAGGTAAATTGGGTGATCTCCTGACCATCGAGCCAAACTTCCCAGCCCAGCCCCCACGCCCCTAGTGCCGGCGATTCCCAGTTATCTTCGACAAAGCGAATATCGTGGCGCGTACGATCCAGGCCAATCGCTTCCAGACTGGCTAGATACAGTTCCTGGGGGTTACCGGGATCGGGCTTCAGGATCACCTGATATTGATGGTGCATCTGCATCCGATTGGGATTTTCGGCATAACGGCCATCGTCGGCGCGAAAAGACGGCTCGACATAGGCCACGCTCCACGGTTCCGGCCCTAGCACGCGCAACACCGTGGCAGGATTCATGGTGCCTGCCCCGACCTTTTCACTATACGGTTGCCAGATCAGGCAGCCATGGGCGGCCCAAAATTCATGCAACCGCCGAATAACTTCTTGCATCGAAAGTGGTTTTTGACTCATATTTAGTTTGGTTCTATTTGTGTATTGTTTTTGTGTACTGTTGAGGTGAATTTTACTGGCACAGATAATTCCAATCGAATCGAGCGCCAAGGCGCATAACCCGAGCGCTCGATTTGCCTGAGGCAGCCCACTACAGCATAAAGCGGAGCGGGACAGGCACAAACGTTATAATAAAAATGACAATCATCAAGTAGCCCAACCAACGTCGCCCAGCGTTCAGGCGCGTCACATCATCCAGGGCCGGCGGATGATATGGCCCAATCACAAAGAAAATGAGCCCCAACCAGAGAAACCAGCCAGTAAAGCCAACTGCGCTCAGAAAAGGCAGAAATCGTTGTACTTGCTCTAGCCCCGCCACGGCAAAGATCGCCATTGCGCCAATCGTGGCCATGTTGGCGTAACGCGCCTTCTCGCCAAAAAGCGCAAAGAGCGTATGTCCCCCATCCAGTTGCCCCACCGGCAATAAATTGAGGGCAGTAACCAGGAGGCCAATCCAAGCCGCAGTCGTGATTTGATTCATCAACACATCTTCGCCGGTGGCGGCATTGGGCAACGCTTTGCCAAATGTCGCCAGCTTGGCCGAGTAATAGAGAATGCTGTTGCCTTCTACATATCCCCCAGTCGTCGGCTCCACCACCATCACCGGGCTGCTCGCCAGGCCATAAAAAAGCAGCGGCACAGCCAGAATAAACCCAGCCAGCGGACCAGCCACGCCAATATCAAACAATTTACGGCGATCTGGCACCGGTTCTTTCAAGCGGATAAACGCGCCAAAGGTGCCAAAGGGCGGTAGCGGAAAGGGCAAAAAGTAGGGCAACGTGACCGATAAGTTGTGATAACGCGCTGCAAAATAATGACCAAATTCATGGGCCGTTAGAATTGCGAGCAAGGTCAACGCAAACGGCCACCCATAGACCACAATTTGCCATAGCGTAGTTGGGATCGAATTGACGGTGGGCAAAGGCGCACCGCTATAGAGATAACCGACCCACAGCGTACTGCACACGGTAAGCACAAAGAGAATCGCGTTGATCCACACATTCGACGACGGCTTGGGCGCAACACCGGCCAGGATATGCAACCGCACTTCGTCGGGGGCACCACCCGGTATCGGGCGCAGCATGGGCGTATAGCCAAGTTTATTGAGTGCCGTCATCCAAGGTGTGAAGACTTCGTGACTGGGCCGCAACAAGCGCCCCTGTACGACCACTGCACCCTGCCGTTGATCGCGCGTGGTCTGGACTGATTCAATAGACAAATCATTGGCGACCAGCGCACGAATTTCATAGGCGAGCTTTTGGGCCTCTTCGGCCGGCACTTCACGAAAAATATGATTACGAGCGGGTGTGATTGGTTCAGCCATAGGTTCTCAACAATTCATAACCGGAGTTTCCGGACATACAAGCAATAAACAGGTGAACCAGTATGGATCCACCTGTTTATTGTACCGCAGGTCAGATTTCTATCTAAATCCCAAAGGATACAGCCAGTTAATCACCAAGAATTTTTGCTAGGCTACTTGCGCTCATAGCCCAAGTTGGGGGCAAGCCAGCGTTCTGCCGTCTCGATATCCATACCCTTGCGCTGAGCATAGTCCGCCACTTGATCGGGGCCAATGCGGCCAATCCCAAAGTAGGCAGCTTCTGGGTGGGAAAAATAGTAGCCGCTCACTGCCGCGGTGGGTAGCATGGCATAACTTTCGGTCAGAGAAATCCCAGCATTGCACTCGGCGTTGAGAATGCGAAATAGTTCGCCCTTTTCCGTATGATCGGGACAGGCCGGATAACCGGGTGCAGGGCGGATGCCGCGATATTGTTCATCGATCAGCGCAGCACCGTCCAGTGCCTCGTTGGGTGCATAGCTCCAAAACTCGCGGCGCACACGCTCATGCAGATGTTCGGCAAAGGCTTCGGCCAGGCGATCACCCAGGGCTTTGAGCAGAATACTGTTGTAGTCATCATGCGCGGCTTCAAATTCGTGGGCTTTCTCGTCTAGGCCAATTCCCGCGGTGACGGCAAAGAAGCCCATATAGTCCTGTACACCACTGGTTTTGGGCGCTATAAAGTCGGCCAGGGCATAGTCGGGCCGACCGGGTGGTTTTTCCATCTGTTGGCGCAGCGTGTGAATGGTGCTCAAGGGCGTGATGGCTTGCTCGGCAACCGATGGGTAAATTTCAATATCATCCCCCACACTGTTGGCTGGGAAAAAGCCGATCACTGCTTTCGCCGTAAACCAACCTTCGCCGATAATCTGTTGGAGCATCTTTTGCGCATCGGCATAGAGGGGCCGCGCGGCCTTACCCACCACGGCATCATCCAAGATTTGGGGAAACTTACCGGCCAATTCCCAGGTGGCAAAGAAAGGTGTCCAGTCGATATAGGGGACCAGCGTGGCCAGATCGTAATCAGCAAAGACACGCAGACCCAGAAACTGGGGCACCGGCGGTTGATACGTGGCCCAGGTAGGCTGGAAGCCGTGACGTCGCGCATCATCGATGGTGCGCAGCGCGCGTTGGTTGCTGCGACCGGCATGTTGCGCGCGCAGGGCCGTATAGTCAGTGCGCACCGTTTCGATAAAGCCAGCTTTATGTTCGTGACTGAGCAAGTTGGTAGCCACACCAACCGCGCGCGAGGCATCGACCACATGCACAGTCACACCGCTTTTGTATTCCGGCTCAATGCGAATCGCCGTGTGAATCTTAGAGGTCGTCGCGCCGCCGATCAGCAGTGGAATGGTAAACCCTTCGCGTTCCATCTCGCGCGCCAGGTGGCGCATTTCCTCCAGCGAAGGGGTGATCAAACCACTCAACCCAATCATGTCCACTTTTTCACGGCGCGCCGTCTCCAAGATTTTAGCCGCCGACACCATCACGCCCAAGTCGATCACATCATAATTATTACATTGTAGCACCACGCCCACAATGTTTTTGCCAATGTCATGCACATCGCCCTTGACCGTCGCCATCAAGATTTTGCCCTTGGCACTGGTGTCGTTGGTCGCCAGTTTTTCCGCTTCGATAAAGGGAATCAGGTGGGCCACCGCCTGCTTCATCACCCGCGCACTCTTGACCACCTGCGGCAAAAACATCTTGCCCGCGCCAAACAGATCGCCGACCACGTTCATGCCATCCATCAGCGGCCCTTCAATCACCTGGATCGGGCGCTCAAATTGTTGGCGTGCCTCTTCCACATCCTCGACAACAAAGGTATTGATGCCCTGCACCAAGGCGTGAATAATCCGCTTGAGTACCGGTTGCTGGCGCCAGTCCAGATCCTCTTGCTTTTCTTTGCGCTTGCCCTGCACATTCTCGGCCAGCGTGACTAGCCGTTCAGTAGCGTCGGGCCGGCGATTGAGCAAAACATCTTCCACATGCTCTAGTAACTCGGCGGGCAATTCCTCATAGATCGCCAACTGGCCCGCGTTGACAATGCCCATGTCCATTCCCGCCTTGATGGCGTGGTAGAGAAAGGCCGAGTTAATCGCCTCGCGCACCAGTTCATTGCCCCGGAACGAAAAGGAGACGTTGCTAACGCCACCGCTGATTAGGGCATAGGGCAACTGTTGCTTGATCTGGCGCGTGGCCTCAATAAAGGCCACACCATAACCGTTGTGCTCCTCGATGCCGGTGGCAATCGCAAACACATTCGGATCAAAAATAATATCTTGGGGTGGAAAGCCCACTTCCTCGGTGAGAATGCCATAGGCGCGCCGACAGATGTCCACCTTGCGCTCGATGGTATCGGCCTGGCCTTCCTCGTCAAAGGCCATGACAACCACGGCTGCACCATAGTACCGCGCCAAGCGCGCTTGGCGTACAAAAGCGTCTACGCCTTCCTTCATACTGATCGAATTGATAATCGACTTGCCCTGCACACATTTCAATCCGGCTTCAATGACCGACCATTTGGACGAGTCAATCATAATAGGCACGCGCGCGATGTCCGGTTCACCAGCCAGCAGATTCAGGAAGCGCACCATGGCGGCTTCGGCGTCTAGCAAGCCTTCGTCCATATTGATGTCGATCACCTGTGCGCCATTTTCTACCTGTTCGCGCGCGACAGCCAACGCATCTTCATAGTTGCCTTCTTTGATCAGGCGCGCAAAGCGGCGCGAACCGGTAACATTGGTACGTTCCCCAATGTTGACAAAGTTGGTCTGTGGCCCAATCACCAAGGGTTCTAGACCACTCAGACGGCAGCGCTTTTCAATGGTGGGAATGGTGCGCGGCGGCAAGGTTTTGATCGCTTCGGCAATGGCGCGAATGTGGGTCGGCGTAGTGCCGCAGCAACCACCGACCACATTGAGCATACCACTATGCGCAAATTCATGCAGGACAGTCGCCATCTGACTCGGTGTCTCGTCATATTCGCCAAAGGCATTGGGCAAACCAGCATTGGGATAGACACTGACATAAGCATCGGCCACTTGGCTCAGATCATAGACATATTGGCGCAGCGCATTGGGGCCTAGCGCGCAATTCAAGCCCACAATCAACGGCTCGGCGTGCATGACGGAATACCAAAATGCTTCGGTCACCTGGCCAGAAAGCGTGCGGCCACTGGCATCGGTAATCGTCCCCGAGATCATCAAGGGCAAGCGCACGGCGTGCTCATCAAAGTAGCGCAAACAGGCAAAGATCGCAGCTTTGGCGTTGAGGGTATCAAAGATCGTCTCAATCAATAGCAGGTCAACGCCACCATCGACAAGGCCACGCACGGCTTCGTAATAGGCATCGACCAGTTGATCAAAGGTAACGTTGCGTGCGCCCGCGTCATTGACATCGGGCGAGATGGAGGCGGTGCGGTTGGTAGGGCCAAGCGCCCCCGCGACAAAGCGCGGCTGTTCGGGCGTTTGCCGTGTGACATCATCGGCAGCACTGCGCGCCAGTTGCGCCGCAGCCAGATTGATTGCATAGGCATACGCTTCCAGGCCATAATCCCCTTGCGAAATCGAGGTGGACGAGAAGGTATTCGTCTCAATCAGATCCGCGCCCGCTTCCAGATAGGCCAAATGAATTGCTTTGATAATGGCCGGTTGGGTCAGGACAAGGAGATCATTATTGCCTTTAAGATCACTCGGCCAATTAGCGAACTGGGTGCCGCGATAGTCAGCTTCTTCGAGCCGATATTGTTGGATCATCGTGCCCATTGCGCCGTCCAGGATCAGGATTCGCTGGCGCAATTGAGCTTGGAGTAGGGCTGCTGTAGAATTTGTATAAGATTTCATAAACGGTTTCGTCCGCCTTCTGATCTGCGAAAACACGCTGCGCTAGAGTAGCAGGCGTCGGGAATGAGATAGCGCATGAATTTACATAACGACAAAATCGTTAAGTAGCTCGATCATAGCCTACTCTGGCGAGAAGATCAAAAGTTGCGCCTTTTGTCACAAGGATAGCAGGCGATCCACGCTTACAAACCGCGCGGTTGCAGACCCGATTTGGCATAGACGGCATCAATGACGCGCATATTGGCGACACCATCGTGCCCATCGGTGAGGGGTGGGATTTTATTTTGTATGGCTTGTACAAAAGCCTGCAATTGATGAATGTAGGTGCTGGCGCTGGGCAACTGCTCCGTGCGCTTGCCGTTGGCCGTCTGCACAGCAAGCCGATGATAGAGTTGGGGCAAGATCGGATTGATGACCCGTAGCTCCCCTTTGTCACCGGTCACGCGGGCGGTAATGCGGATCAGTTTGCGCGACAGAAAAGCACAGGTAAAGGAACCGGTCACGCCCTGGGGAAAGCGCAAATCGGCGGTCATCCAGCGATCGACCTGGGGTGTAAAACAATGAGCCTGGGCGCGTATCACTTCCGGTTCGGCGTCTAGGAGAAACCGGAGCAACCGAATCGCATAACAGCCCAGATCCATGGTCGCGCCGCCCGCCAATCCATAGTGCAGACGAATATCCCACCAGCGCCACATCAACGTACAAAACTGCACATCAACATGCTGCACCCTGCCCAACTCGCCACTATCCATGATCGCCTTCATGCGTGCCGCCAGGGGATGATAGAGCGTATGAAAGGCTTCCATTAATACCAGTCCGGTCGCGTCTGCCATCTGGGCCATGCGTTCGGCTTCGATAGCATTGGCCGCGATTGGCTTTTCACAGAGCACATGCTTGCCTGCCTGTAAGGCGCGGATCGTCCATTCTGCATGCAGATGGTTGGGCAGCGGATTGTAAATGGCATCAATCGTGGGGTCGGCCAGCAGCGCCGCATAAGAATCATGGACACGCGGAATGTGATGGGCGGTGGCAAAGGTCTGGGCTTTTTGCGGATCGCGCGCCGCGATGGCGGCAATCTCTACCATGTCAACGTGGCGGGCAGGGTAAATCAACGCATTGGGCGCAATCCGCGCAGCTCCCAATAGACCAATCCGCCATCTGCCGTTGCCCATCACCTACCCCTTTCGCAAAGCGGCTGGCGACATGGCCGCCAGCCGCTATCGACTGTGCTATGCTTTACCGATTTAGGCAAGACCGTAGAAACGTTCGGCGTTGTCGTGCAACAATTTGCGCTGCTCGGCTTCGCTGCGCTCGGCAATAATTTCGCGCAAGGCAGTGACCCATTCACGATAGGACGCAACCAGTGTACAGACAGGCCAGTCGCCGCCAAAGACAACGCGATCGGGACCAAAGGCATTCAAACAATGATTGACCGTCGGTGCCAATGTGGCCGCGTTCCATTCACCAGGCGTGGCACTCGCCACAATGCCCGAAATTTTGCAGATCACATTGGGCCGGGCGGCCAGCGCCTGCATATCATCCAGCCACTGTTGGCGCGTATGGGGTAGCGCGCCGCCGGACTCGTCAGCCGCTTCGCCGGCGATC
>Ga0105044_10014766_pt1 | contig 10551 bp, 1 predicted proteins | sample MAT01_FD_78092 | JGI IMG/M metagenome (GOLD analysis project Ga0105044, IMG submission 78092) | Freshwater microbial communities from Lake Fryxell liftoff mats and glacier meltwater in Antarctica - MAT-01 | ecosystem: Environmental > Aquatic > Freshwater > Ice > Liftoff microbial mat | place... | reverse complement strand
CTGGAGGCGCCACCGGGCACATTGCGCTTCAAGCTCTTCCACCTCGGCAAGCCGATGTCGCTGTCGGAAAGCCTGCCGATGCTGGAACATATGGGCGTCAAGGTGCAGGACGAGCACCCGCACGCCATCGCGCCCGCGGGCATGCCGGCGGTGTCCATGCACGATTTCGGCCTCGTCACGATGCACCCCGGCGTCGATATCGACGTTGCAGCATTGCACCAGGTGTTCGAGGAGGCGTACGGCCGCATCTTCAGCGGCGACGTCGAAAGCGACGACTTCAACCGGCTGGTGGTGGCGGCCCGGATGCCGGTGGACGACATCGTAGTGTTGCGCGCCTACGGCAAGTACATGCGGCAGATCGGCTTTGCATTGTCGCAATCGTTCATCGAGGCCACGCTCGCCAATCACGCGCAGATCGCGCGCCGGCTGGTCGGCCTCTTTCGCACCTGGATGGATCCCGACGGCGGCCTCGGCGCCGGCGCGCGGGCCGCCGACGAGCAGCGCGCCATCGAAGCTGCGCTGGAGGACGTCGAGAACCTGTCCGAGGACCGCGTTTTGCGTCAGTACCTGGCGCTGATCCTCGCGACGACGCGAACCAATTTCTGGCGGTGCGATGCCGGGGGCGCACGGCGGAGCTTCCTGTCGTTCAAGTTCGACCCCGCAAAGGTGCCCGGCCTGCCAGAGCCCAAACCGATGTTCGAGATCTTCGTCTATTCGACGCGCTTCGAAGGCGTGCATCTGCGCGGTGGCCGCGTGGCGCGCGGCGGATTGCGCTGGTCGGATCGCCCGGAGGATTTTCGCACCGAGGTGCTGGGCCTCGTGAAGGCGCAGATGGTCAAGAACACGGTGATCGTGCCCGTGGGTTCGAAGGGTGGATTCGTGTTGAAGCGCGCGCCATCGATGAGCGACCGCGAGGCCTACATGAAGGAGGGTGTGGCCTGCTACCAGAGTTACCTGCGCGGTCTGCTCGATCTCACCGATAACCGTGTCGGCGATGTGATCGTCCCGCCGCCGCAGGTGAAGCGCCACGATCCCGACGACCCCTACCTGGTGGTGGCTGCCGACAAGGGGACCGCCACGTTCTCCGATTACGCCAACGCCGTCAGCCGTGAGTACGGCTTCTGGCTGGATGATGCGTTCGCCTCGGGTGGGTCGGCCGGCTACGACCACAAGGCGATGGGCATCACCGCGCGCGGCGCGTGGGAATCGGTCAAGCGCCACTTCCGCGAGATGGGCGTCGACACGCAGACCACCGATTTTTCCGTCATCGGCATCGGCGACATGTCCGGCGACGTGTTCGGCAACGGGATGCTGCTGTCGCGGCACATCCGCCTTGTCGCCGCCTTCGATCATCGGCATATCTTCTTCGATCCCGACCCCGATACCGAAAAGAGCTTCGTGGAGCGCGAGCGGCTCTTCAAGCTGCCGCGATCATCGTGGGCAGACTACGACGCGACACTGCTCAGCGCCGGCGGCGGCATTCACGCGCGCTCGGCCAAGGCCATCGCGCTCACACCGCAGGTGCGGTCGCTGCTGGCCGTGGACCGCGATTCGATGACGCCGACGGAACTCGTCAACGCCGTCCTGAAGGCGCCGGTGGATCTCCTCTACAACGGTGGAATCGGCACCTACGTCAAGGCGCACGAGCAGACCAACGCCGAGGTGGGCGACCGCGCCAATGACGCGCTACGCGTCGATGGCCGCGAGCTGCGCTGCAAGGTGGTGGCCGAGGGCGGCAACCTCGGATGCACGCAGCTGGGCCGCATCGAATACGCTGTCAACGGCGGGCGCATCTATACCGACGCGATCGACAACTCCGCCGGTGTGGATACGTCGGACCACGAGGTCAACATCAAGATCCTGCTGGGACTTGCCGTGACCGACGGTGACCTCACCGACAAGCAGCGCAATGTGCAGCTGGCGGCGATGACGGACGAGGTGGCCGCGCTGGTGCTGCGCGACAACTATTTCCAGACGCAGGTACTCTCGATCACCGGGCGCATCGCCCCCGTGCTGCTCGATGCGCAGGCCCGCTTCATCCAGTTCCTGGAGAAGCAGGGACGCCTCAATCGCTGGATCGAGTTCCTGCCTGCTGATGAGGAAATTGCGTTGCGGCGCCGCAATGGCACCGGTCTCGCCAGTCCCGAGGCAGCAGTCGTGCTGGCTTACAGCAAAATGTGGCTCTACGATGAAATGCTGGCATCGTCGTTGCCGGACGATCCATGGGTGGCTACGGCGCTGCGGCGCTACTTCCCGTCCGCGATGACGAAGAACTACCTGTCGCACATGGCGCGGCACCCGCTGAAGCGCGAGATCATCTCGACGCACGTGATCAACAGCATGATCAATCGCGTGGGCAGTACCTTTGTCCACCGGATGATGGAAACCACCGGGGCGCAGCCGCACGAGATCGTGCGTGCCTACCTGTTGAGCCGCGAGATCTTCGGACTGGTCCCGCTGTGGCTCGGTATCGAAGCTCTCGACAACAAGGTGGCCGACGCCGTGCAATCGGCACTGCTGATCGATGCCAGCGTGCAGCTCGAACGTGCCACCACGTGGTTTCTGCGCTCGCGCCGGCTCACCGACGACATGGGCGGAGCCATTGAACACTTCCGGCCGGGTGTCGAGGCACTGGTATCGCGCGTGTCCACGCTGCTCGAACCCGCCGAACGTGAACGCACCGAGGCCGAAGTCCTGCGGCTGGTCGCGGCAGGTGTGCCCCGCGAGATCGCCGCGCGCGTGACCACGTTGCCGGCATTGCTGGCGGCGCTCGATATCGCCGAGGTGGCCGGTGCGGGCAAGAAGCCGGTCGCCACGGTGGCCGCGATCTATTTCGACCTGGGCAACCGCCTTGGCGTGCCCTGGCTGCGCGAAAGGATCGGCGCCTTGCCGGGGAATGCCCATTGGCAGGTCCTCGCCCGCAGCGCCATGCAGGACGATCTGGCCAGTCTGCAGCGTACCGTCACCCAGGAAGTGGTGGCCGGCGCTGGCACTGCGACGGCCACGGACCAGATGATCGCCATCTGGCGGGACCAGAACCGACGCCCGCTGGAGCGTGTTGCCAAACTGCTGGCCGAGGTACGCGCGGTGGACACGCAGGATGCTTCGATGCTTTCGGTGGTCCTGCGTGAAATGCGAAATCTTGCGTAGTACAACAGAATCTGCGCGATTGACCGCGAGATGTCACCCACGGGACAATTTTTGCCCCGCGCAGTCACCGTCTGACCATTGTTCCCTGCTCGATCAATGTCCGCCGTCACGGTTGACGTGGGCATGGTTTTTGCGACTCACTTCCAGTAGAGTTGCAATCCAGCGCACCTATGACATTGTCGGGGTGCCGGCGCAAACGTGATGGAGTATCGGGGCTCGCGAAGTTGTGACAGGCGTGCCGTTTGAGGGGTCGGGCAGGGCGCGCCGCGTCGGCGGGGACTGCTGCATCGAATAGTTCAAGGGCGGGCCGGGAATGATTGTTTCAGATTTGAATCGTGTCGCGGCACGCGCGGCACGTCATGTGCGCGCCTGGTCCTGTTCCGCTTTCCACTCGATCAAGGGCAACCTGAAGTACACGGCAGCCGCCGCCTTCGCGCTGGCATTCGCCGCATCCGCGCTCGCTGCCGTCGGCGTCAACAAGAGCTTCCTCCCCAACTCGGTCACCGCGGGTCAGGTGTCGACGCTGACGCTGGTGTTCATCAATTCGAATGCGGCCCCGGCCACCGGGACCGCGGTCACGGATACGTTGCCCGCCAACGTCGTCATCGCCAACCCGCTGACCGTCGGCACCAATACCTGCGGCTTCGCCGTCGTTGCCACGCCGGGCACGCAACCCATCGTGTTGTCGGGCGGCACGGTCCCGGGCATCACCGGCGGTGCGCCCGGCCAGTGCACGCTGACCATCGACGTCGTGTCGTCGATCCCGGATACCTACCTCAACCTCATTCCCGCCAATTCGATCACGTCGTCGCAGGGCACCAATTCGCAAAACGTGCAGGCCACGCTGGTGGTGTCCGCGCCTGCCAACGTCACGGGCAGCAAAGTCTTTGTGCCGGGCAACGTGCACGGCAGCCAGACCGGCCAGGTGTCGTTCTCGCGCCTGACCATCACGCTGACCAATCCCAATGCCATTCCGCTGACCGGCGCGGCGATCACCGATTCGATGCCGACGAGCATCACAATTGCCACCCCCAGCAATGCCACCACTACGTGCGGCGCCGGTACCGCGACGGCGTCTGCACCGGCCACCAGCCCGGCGACGCTCGCCTTGGCTGGCGGCACGATTCCGGCGAACGGTTCATGCACGATCGCCGTCGATGTCGTCGCCCGCAATCCGCTGATCTTCCAGGACGTCAACACCGCCACCAATACCATTCCGGTCAATGCGCTGACCACCACTGAAGGCGCCCGCAGCCCGGCGATCTCGGCTGGTATCCGTGTCCAGACCGGCGCGTCGATCACCAAGTCGTTCTCGCCCAACCCGATTCCGCCCGGTGGCACCACCGTGTCGACGATGACCATCGTCGTCAACAACTGGAACGCCACGCCGCTGACGCCGATCACGTTCACCGACACTTTCCCTGCCAACATGACATTGGCGGGTGTGCCCACCACCACCTGTACCGGCACGCTCAGTACCGTCGCGGGTCCGCCGTCGTCGGTCACGCTGACGGGCGCCACGCTCGCCGGCGCGCCTGCCGGGGTCGGTGCCACTTCCTGCACGATCACCGTGCCGGTGTTTGCGACCGCATCGGGCAACAACGTGATCGCCGCCAACAATTTTGGCGGCGTCGCGTCCGCGGGTGGCAACAGCACGCTGAATATCACGCCGATCAGCGGCAGCAAGTCGTTCACGACCCCGGCATTCCAGACCGGGCAGACGACGATGACGCTCACGCTGCGGAATGTCATTATTGGCGCGGCAGCGACGATCACGACGATCACCGATGACCTCACCACGATGGGCGCCGGCTTCACCGTGGCGGCCGGGGCGGTCCCTGGCGGTACATGCGGCTCGACGCTGACATCGCCCACGCCGGGCACGCTGATCACACTGATCGGCGGCACGATCCCGGCCGGCGGTACCTGCACGATCACACTACTGATCAATATTGCCGCCAACTCCGCCATTGGCAATCGCACCAACACCATCGCCGTCAATGGGGCGGTCACCAGCCTCGGCAACAACCTGCAGACGATCACCGGTCAGGTCAATGTCGAGCGTGCGCTGACGATGGCCAAGGCCTTCGTGCCCGCCAACGTCCAGGCTGGCGCCGTCTCGCGCCTGACGGTGACGCTGACCCGGCGCGCCAACGCCGCTGCACTGACCAACATCGCGTTCACCGATTCGCTGACAACCATGGCGGGCGCGACGTTCCTCGTCGCCAATCCGGCGGTTGAAGCCACGACCTGTACCGGCGGGACGGTCGCGGCAACGCCAGGCGCGAACAGTTTCTCCCTTGCCGGTGGAAGCCTTGCCGCCGGCGCAGCGGCGACGACCTGCACAGTGTCCGTCAACGTGCAGACGCCTGCAGCAGGCGCGCCCAACACTTACACGAACACGATTGCCGCCAACGCCGTGACCACCACGCAGGGCGTGACCAATGCCGCGGTGACGGGAAGTCTGGTGTTGTCGCCGTCCACCACCGTCACCGTCAACAAGGCCTTCCTGCCGACCATTGTGGCGGTGAACGGGACTTCGGTGATGTCGGTCCAGGTCCGCAACAACAATGCCGGGGCCATTGCACTCACGGGTGTGGGCTTCACCGACAACCTGCCCGCCGGCATGATCATCGCCAATCCGCCGGTACCGACGTTCACGGGCACCGGCTGCAGCATCGCGGGCGGCTCGATCACGGCACCCAACGGCGGCAGCATCGTCACGGTCACCAATGCCACCGTCAACGCCAACTCGATCTGCACGCTGAGCGTCACCGTGCGCGCCACTGCATCGGGTTTCCTGATCAACACGATCCCGCCGAATGCGGTCAGCTCGGCGCAGGGTGTCAGCAATCCGCTGCTGGGCTCGGCCACGCTTGGCGCCACCGGCACAGTCAATCTCACCGTCACCAAAACCAATGGCGTGACCAGCGTCACGCCGGGCGGCACCACCACGTACACGATCGGCGTGTCCAATGCGGGTCCGAACGACGTGGCCGGCCTGAGCATCGATGACACGCCTCCGGTCGGCGTCACGTTCGGCGCATGGACCTGCGTGGCCACGGGCGGCGCCAGCTGCGGCTCGGGCTCCGGCCCGATCCTCGACACGGTCACCATTTCCAATGGCGGTTCGATTACCTACACGGTGCCGGCCACCATTGCCCCCGGCGCAGTCGGGACACTGACCAACACGGTGAATGTCATCGTGCCGGGTTCCGTGATCAACACCGGCGGCAGCAGCGCATCGGATACCGACACGGTCGTCCCGGTGACCAGCCTCGCGATCACCAAGGATGACGGTAGCACCATGTACTTGCCTGGCGGCAGCGCCACCTATGTGATGGTGCTGACCAACGGTGGACCGTCGGATGCCACCAACGTCAACATCACGGACACGTTACCTGCAGGCGTCACGCAAAATGGCAGCGCGACGTGTGTAGCGGTTGGCGCGGGCGCCATTTGCGGCACGATCAGCAACCTCGGATCCGGATTCTCCGTCAGTGGCGCGTATGTGCCCGCCGGCGGTGGCGCCAGCCTCGCCTATTCGCTGCCCGTCAACTTCGGTGTCGGCATGTCCGCGCCCACGATCACGAACACGGTCAACGCCACCAATACCGCGAGCAGCGGCGCGGGCTCCACCGCATCGGCGTCGGATACCAATTCGATCATCCTGCTGGTACCGACCCTCGGCAAATCGATCGTGCCGGCCACGATCGCCGCGGGCGGCACCGCCACGCTGACGATCACGCTGGGCAATCCCAATGCTGCCGCCACCACGCTGACGGCCGCGTTCACGGACATCATGCCGTCGGGGGTCACCACGACCAGCGGCAATACCGGCACCTGTACCGGTGTCACGGTGAACGCGACGTCGATCACGATGGCGTCGGGCTCCTCGGTTCCCGCGGGCGCGTGCACGATCATCGTCGCCATTACGTCGACGACGCCGGGTACGGTCACCAACACCACGGGGTCGCTGCAAACGGGGGTTGGCTCGGCCGCACCGGCCAGCGCCCCGATCACGGTGACCGCAACGGCACCCACGCTGGCCAAGTCGATCGCACCGGCCACCATCTCGGCGGGCGGTACCGCCACGCTGACGATTACCGTCGGCAACTCCAACGCCGTGCCGGTCACGCTGAGTGCACCGTTCACGGATGCGATGCCCGCAGGTGTGACGACAACGTCGGCCAATTCGGGAACGTGTACCCCGGTCACGGTCGCGGCTTCGCTGATCACGCTGCCGAGCGGCTCCACCGTTCCGGCCGGCGGCTGCACGATCGTCGTGACCATCACGTCGACGACACCCGGCACCGTCACCAACACGACCAGTACGCTGCAAACCGCGGTGGGCACGGCGGCTGCCGCCAGCGCGCCGCTGACGGTAAACGCCGTGGTCGCCGAACTCGGCAAGACCATCGTCCCGGCCACCATCTCGGCGGGCGGTACCGCGACGCTGACGCTCACGCTCGGCAACACCAACGCCACGCCGCAGGCATTGACCGCAGCCTTCACCGACAGCATGCCGGCGGGGGTCACGACCACCTCGGCCAACACCGGTACGTGCAGCGCGATCACCGTCACCCCGACCACGATCACCATGCCCGCGGGCACGGACCTTCCGCCGGGTGGTTGCACGATCGTCGTGACGATCACGTCTACCATGCCAGGCGCTGTCCTCAACACGACCAGCACGCTGACGACCGCTGCTGGCGTCACGCCCGCAGCGAGTGCACCGCTGACCGTGAACGAAGCACCGCCCACGCTTCTGAAGTCGATCCTGCCGGCCACCATTGTCTCGGGCGGGACGTCGACGCTGACGATCACCGTGGGCAATCCCAACGCCACGGCCATCACGCTCACCGCACCGTTCACCGATCCGATGCCTGCGGGCGTGACGACGACGTCGGCCAATACCGGCACCTGCACGCCGGTCACCGTGGCCTCCGCACTGCTCACGCTGCCCAGCGGTTCGATCATCCCGGTTGGCGGCTGCACGATCATCGTGACCGTGACGTCGGCAACACCAGGCACCGTCACCAACACCACCAGCACGATCACCACCGGTGCCGGTACCTCACCGGCAGCCAGTGCGCCGCTGACCGTCACCGCCGTGGCGTCGGCGCTTGGCAAGACGATCCTGCCGTCGTCCATCGTTGCCGGTACGCCGGCCACGCTGACGATTACGTTGTCCAATACGAACGCGACGCCGCTGACACTCACGGCGCCATTCACCGACGCGATGCCCGCGGGCGTGACCACGACCTCGGCCAATTCCGGGACGTGTACGGGTGTCACCGTCGCGGCCACACTGATCACCGTGGCCACCGGCGCCACCATTGCGGCGGGCGGTTGCACGATCATCGTCATGATCACGTCGAGCACGCCGGGCACGGTCACCAATACGACCAGCACCCTGGAAACCGGCGCGGGAACGTCGTCGCCGGCCAGCGCACCGCTGACGGTCACGCCAGCCACGGCCGGCCTGACGAAAGTGATCGCGCCCGCAACAATCGGCCTGGGCGGCAGCGCCACGTTGACGCTCACGCTGGGCAATATCAACACGACTCTGCTGACGTTGACAGCGCCCTTCACGGATCCAATGCCGGCCGGAGTGACTACCACTTCGGCCAATACAGGATCCTGTATCGGGGTCACCGTGACGCCGACGCTCATCACTATGGCAGCGGGTTCCACCGTGCCATCGGGCGGTTGCACGATCGTCGTCACCATCACCTCGCTGACGCCCGGCGCGGTGACGAATACAACCAGCACCGTGCAGACGGGTGCGGGCACCACGCCTCCCGCCAGCGCGCCGTTGACGGTGACATCGTCGGCCGCGGCCCTGTCCAAGACGATCGTGCCGGCGACGATTGCCGTCGGTGGCACGGCAACGCTGACGATCACGCTCGCCAACGCCAACGCCGGGCCGCTGACTCTTGCGGCGCCGTTCACCGATGCCATGCCGGCCGGCGTGAGCATCACGTCGGTCAACACCGGGACCTGCACCGGCGTCACCACCACCGTGCTGTCGATCATCAAGGCCGCGGGTACCACCGTGCCGGTGGGCGGCTGCACGATCATCGTCACGATCACGTCGTCCACGCCGGGCACCGTCACCAACATCACGAGTGCACTGCAGACCAGTGGCGGCACCACGCCCGCAGCCAGCGCGCCGTTGACCGTCACCAATGGCGGCTCGCCGCTGACGAAGACGATCGCACCGGCGACCATTGCGCCGGGAGGCACGGCCACGCTGACACTGGCGCTGGGCAATGCGACCGCCTTGCCGCTGACGCTGACGGCCGCATTCACCGACACGATGCCCGCAGGTGTCACCATCACGTCGGGCAATACCGGCAGCTGCACCGGCGTGACGGTCGCGTCGACGATGATCACCAAGGCCTCGGGTACCACGATTCCGCCTGGAGGCTGCACGATCGTGGTCTCGATCACGTCGTCCACACCGGGGATGGTGCTCAACACCACGAGCGCACTCGACACCAATGCCGGCACCACGCCCCCGGCCAGTGCACCGCTGACTGTTACAGCAGGCGCGGCGGCACTCACCAAGTCGATCGCGCCGGCCACCATTGCCCCGGGCGGCACCGCAACTTTGACGCTGGCACTCGGCAATCCGACGGCGGCGCCGCTGACGCTGACGGCGCCCTTCTCCGACGCGATGCCTGCCGGTGTCACCACCACGTCGGGCAATACCGGTACGTGTACCGGCGTGACGGTGACCACCGCCACCATCACGAAGGTCAGCGGCAGCACCATTCCGCCGGGCGGCTGCACGATCGTCGTGACCATCACGTCGTCGACGCCGGGAACAGTCACCAATACCACCGGTCCGTTGCAGACGAACGGTGGCACAGTACCGCCCGCCAGCGCACCGATCACGGTGGTGGTCGGGGCGATCACGCTTAACAAGTCGTTTAATCCGGCTACCATCGACGTGGGTACCGTTGCGACGCTGACACTTGTGCTGGGCAACACCGGCGTGGCGCCGGTCGTCCTCACCGCACCGTTCACCGACCCGATGCCGGCTGGCCTCACCATCACGTCGCCCCACACCGGCACCTGTCCCGGCGTGACGGTGACGCCGACATTGATCACGATGGCCACGGGCTCAAGCATTCCACCGGGCGGCTGCACGATCATCGTCGGTGTCGTGGCCTCGGCCGCGGGCTCCTTCGTCAACGTCACCGGGGTGCTGGCAACGTCGGGCGGCAGCGCGCCGCCGGCTACGGCGCCGGTCCTCGTGAAGGTTCCGACGCCGCCATCGGCGGCGCCGATCCCGGTGAATTCGCCACTCGGTCTCGCGCTGCTGCTCCTTGCGCTCGGCGGGATAGCGGTCTGGCAATTCCGCAGGGCGTCACCCAAGTCGCGCTAGGCATG
>Ga0105044_10014765_pt1 | contig 10552 bp, 10 predicted proteins | sample MAT01_FD_78092 | JGI IMG/M metagenome (GOLD analysis project Ga0105044, IMG submission 78092) | Freshwater microbial communities from Lake Fryxell liftoff mats and glacier meltwater in Antarctica - MAT-01 | ecosystem: Environmental > Aquatic > Freshwater > Ice > Liftoff microbial mat | place... | reverse complement strand
CGACCTGCTCTACCGACTCGGCACCATGAGCGCGTTGAGCACCCGCACCGACGCCGTGCTCACCCGCGCCGTGCAAGACCGCAACGTGGCCAGCACCTTGCGCGAGCAGGCCGTCGTCGCCCGTGACGCGCACGCCGCACTCGAGGTGAAGGCCGAGGCGGACTATGCGGATGCCGCAGCCTCTGCCGAGCAGGCAGAGCGGAGGGTGGCCGAGCAGCAGGTGTCACTCGACGACCTCTCGGCGAAGCTCTCTGAGCTCACTGGCCGCTCGGCCGCGATCGAACGCGCCTACCTCGACTCGCTCGAGAGCGGCCCGCCGCCGGGCAGCGGCGGCCCGGGCAGTCCGTCGCCCGCGCCGAGCCAGCCGGCACCAGCCCCGAGCATTCCGTCGCCGAGCGTGCCGCCACCGAGTGTGCCGGCTCCGCTACCGAGCAGTCCGTCGCCGAACCCTGCCCCTCCGAACCCTGCGCCTCCGAACCCCGCGCCTCCAGCATCCGGCCCCCAACCGAACGCTGCCGTCGTTGCGACGGCCATTGCCTTCGCGAGAGAGCAGCTCGGCGAGCGTTATCAGTTCGGCGCTGCCGGCGCCGACGCCTGGGACTGCTCGGGCCTGACGATGATGGCCTATTCGGCAGCCGGACTCGCCATCGGCGGGCACGGAGCCTCGGCGCAATACAACCGGGCTTCGTCGCGTGGGCTGCTGGTGTCATTCAGCCAGGCGCAACCCGGCGATCTCATCTTCTACAGCACGGGCGGCTCGACGGGTGGATCCAAATATCACGTCGCCATGTACCTTGGCGGCGGACAAATGATTGAGGCCCCCTCGCCGGGCAAACCCGTGCGCATCGTTACGGTGCGTAACTACGACCGGGTGTCGATGGTCGCTCGACCGAGCGGGTAGCGCCGGCGGGTAGCACCCGCGGTCGGTGCCCGTCGTCGGTGCCCGTCGTTAGTGCTCGTCGTCAGTGCGCAGCGGGAACGTAGGCGGCGATGCCAGCCTGGATGATTGCCTCGGCTTCGGCGGCGTCGCCCCAGCCCTCGGTTTTGACCCACTTGCCGGGCTCGAGGTCTTTGTAGTGCTCGAAGAAGTGCTCGATCTCTGCGCGCGTGAACTCTGAGACGTCGCCGATATCTTGAATGTGGGCCCAGCGGGGGTCTTTCGCGAGCACGCAGATGACCTTGGCATCGCTGCCGCCGTCGTCAGTCATGTTGAACACGCCCACGGGGTGCACCGTGACGCCCACGCCCGGGAAGAGCGGGTACTCGGTCAGCACGAGCGCGTCGACCGGGTCGCCATCGAGACCCAGTGTGTTCTCGAAGAAGCCGTAGTCGGTCGGGTACACGAACGACGTGAAGAGCACCCGGTCGAGCATGACGCGGCCGGTCTCGTGGTCGATCTCGTACTTGTTGCGGCTGCCCTTGGGCACTTCGATGATGACGGGGTAAGTGCCCACGGGCATGCTCCTTGGTTCAAGAGTCGACGTCGAGAAAGACGAGTGCGCGAACGCGCGCCTAATCTTAGGGGATGCCCTCCGAGCCCCCTGCGGCACTGCGACGACCCCGGCTCACGCCCGCGGTTGCCGACACGCGCCGTGCCGTACGGGAGTCGCTCGCCGACCTCCCGCCGGGTCACGCGACATCGGATGCAGCGACGCCAGCAGCTGCGCCGCTCGTGCTCGTGGCGCCGCTCGTGCTCGTGGCGCTCAGCGGCGGGCCTGACTCGCTCGCTCTCGCCGCGGCCACCGCATTCGAGGCGCCCCGACTCGGGCTTCGCGCCGGCGCGGTCGTCATCGATCACGGGTTGCAGGCCGACTCAGGCGCGGTGGCGCAAAACGCGGCGAGGGCGGCGAGCGATCTGGGGCTTGATCCGGTGTTGGTGAAGCGGGTCGGCGTCGGCGACGCGGGCGGGCCCGAGGCCGCCGCGCGCGCCGCGCGCTACGCCGCGCTCGACGCAGCGGCCGAGCGGCTCGGGGCCGCGGCCGTGTTGCTCGGTCACTCGCTCGACGACCAGGCCGAGACCGTACTGCTCGGCATCGCGCGGGGCAGTGGCACGCTGAGCATCGCGGGCATGGCTGCGGTCACTGGGCTCTACCGTCGACCCTTGCTCGGGCTTCGCCGAGCAGTGCTCGCGCAGGCCTGTGGTGATCAGGGGCTCGCGCCGTGGCACGATCCGCACAATGACGATGAGCGTTTTGCGCGAGTGCGGGTGCGGCGCAGCATCCTGCCCCTGCTCGAACGCGACCTCGATGGGGGCGTGATCGAAGCACTCGCCCGTACCGCCGCGATCGCGCGAGAAGATGCTGAGGCGCTCGATCACATGGTCGACGAGGTGGCAGAAGACCTCACCGAGCTTGCCGATGGCGGATGCTCGCTGCCGGTCGCAGGGCTCGCTGCGAACCCCGCGGCGCTGCGGCATCGCCTGATTCGCCTGGTAGCTCACAGCCAATTCGGGGCATCGATCTCGCGGGCGCAGACACTTGACGTCGCGCGGTTGGTCACCGCCTGGCATGGGCAGGGGCCGGTGCACTTGCCCGGCATTAGGGTGGAGCGCACGGCGGGCCGCATCGTGTTCACCGCAGCCCCCACCATCGCTGAGGAGTAGACCGTGGACGTCGAAGACATCCGCTCTGACCTGACCGAGGTGCTCGTTACCGAGCACGAGATTCACGCGAAGCTCGCTGAGCTGGCGCGCCGAGTCGAGGCCGACTACGGCGACACCCCGCCACTGCTGGTCGGCGTGCTGAAGGGCGCCGTAATGGTCATGGCCGACTTCGCCCGGGAGCTCGCCGTGCACGTCGAAATGGACTGGATGGCCGTTTCGAGCTACGGCGCGAGTACCGAGTCGAGCGGCGTCGTGCGTATTCTCAAAGACCTTGATACCGACATTGCCGGTCGCGACGTGCTCATCGTTGAAGACATCATCGACTCGGGGCTGACCCTGTCGTGGTTGCGCGCCAACCTCGAATCGCGCGGCGCGAAAAGCGTCAAGATTCTCGCCCTGCTGCGCAAACCCGAGGCCGCCAAGGTGCAGGTCGACGTCGAGTACATCGGCTTCGACATTCCGCCCGAGTTCGTTGTTGGCTATGGCCTCGACTACGCCGAGAAGTATCGCAACCTGCGTGCCGTTGGCGTGCTTGCGCCGCACATCTACAGCGACTGAAAACACCACGCTGTCGGCTGGCTCAGGGCCGTCGCAGGGTGCGCCCCCGGCGAACACCGAGGCGATGCCACGCGCTCGCGCGATAGCCTGTCAGCCAGGTTTCACCAGAAGAAAGGTGCGGGGCCGCCAGCCCGCCAGCCCATGAATTTCAAGCGCATCGTTCGAGGACCGTTCCTCTACATCCTCGCCGGAGCCCTCGTGCTCGGCATTGGCTTCGCCCTGCTCGGTGGTATCGGCGGGTTTCGCCAGATCAGCACGCAGCAGGGCCTTGAGTTTCTCAAGAACGAGACGCTGACCTCGGTAAAGATCGTTGACGGTGAGCAGCGCGTCGACATCGTGCTTGCCGAGCCCGACCCTGAGTTCGGCCAAAACGTGCAGTTCTACTACGTCGCGCCGCGCGGACTCGCGGTCGTCGCTGCGGTCGACGCAGCTACCGTCGACGAGGAATTCACCGATGAGGTGCCGCAGACCAACTTCTTCGTCAGCCTGCTCGGGCTGATCATCCCGTTTCTCATCATCGGCGTGATCTTCTACTTCTTGCTCACTCGTCTGCAAGGTGGGGGCGGCCGCGTCATGCAGTTCGGGAAGTCGAAGGCGAAGCTCGTCTCGAAAGAGTCACCCCAGGTGACGTTCGCCGATGTCGCCGGTGCCGACGAGGCAATCGAAGAGCTCGAAGAGATCAAAGACTTCTTGAAAGACCCCACGCGGTTCCTGGCCGTGGGCGCCCGCATTCCGAAGGGCGTGTTGCTCTACGGCCCTCCCGGAACAGGCAAAACCCTGCTCGCGCGCTCCGTCGCGGGTGAGGCGGGCGTTCCGTTCTACTCGATCTCTGGCTCAGACTTCGTCGAGATGTTTGTCGGAGTCGGTGCGAGCCGCGTGCGTGACCTCTTCACGCAGGCCAAAGAGAACGCGCCAGCCATCATCTTCGTCGATGAGATCGACGCCGTGGGCCGCCACCGCGGCGCTGGCATGGGCGGCGGGCACGACGAGCGCGAGCAAACGCTCAACCAAATGCTCGTCGAGATGGATGGCTTCGACCCCAACACCAACGTCATCATGATCGCGGCGACGAACCGCCCCGACATTCTCGACCCGGCCCTGCTGCGCCCGGGGCGGTTCGACCGCCAGATTCAGGTTGACGCTCCTGACATGAAGGGGCGCGAAAAGATTCTGCAGGTGCACGCCAAGGGCAAGCCCATGGCCGAGAACGTCGACCTTGAGGTGCTCGCGCGCAAGACCCCGGGGTACACCGGAGCCGACCTGGCCAACGTACTCAACGAGGCCGCTCTGCTCACCGCTCGGGCCCGGCAAGAGATCATTACCAACGAGGCACTCGATGAGGCCGTCGACCGCGTTATGGCCGGCCCGCAGCGTCGCACGCGCATCATGCGCGACCACGAGAAGCTCATCACCGCCTACCACGAGGGCGGGCACGCTCTCGCGGCCGCGGCAATGCGCAACACTGACCCGGTCACGAAAGTCACGATTCTGCCGCGCGGGCGCGCCCTCGGGTACACGATGGTGCTGCCGATCGACGACAAGTACTCGATCACCCGCAACGAACTGCTCGACCAGCTCACCTACGCCATGGGTGGGCGGGTGGCTGAAGAGATCGTCTTCCACGACCCGACAACGGGCGCCTCGAACGACATCGAGAAGGCAACCGCCATCGCTCGCCGCATGGTGACCGAGTACGGCATGAGCACCAACGTCGGGGCCATCAAGCTTGGCCAATCGAGCGGCGAAGTGTTTCTCGGCCGCGACATGGGTCACCAGCGCGACTACAGCGAGAAGCTCGCCGAGCGCGTTGACCTCGAGGTGCGCGCTCTCATCGAGCAGGCGCACGACGAGGCGTGGGCCGTGATCAACGACAATCGAGACATTCTTGACCGTCTCGCCACCGAACTGCTCGAGAAAGAGACGCTCGATCACCTGCAGCTTGCCGAGATCTTCACGCACGTGAAGCGACTGCCCGAGCGCCCGCAGTGGCTCTCCAGTAGCAAACGTCCGTTGCCCGATCTTCCGCCGGTGCCGATGCCGTCGAAGGCTCCCATTGACGCTGGCGTGCTGGCGAATGCAGCGCACGATGGGGCTGCCACCCCGCAGGGTGCGGCGCTGGGCAACACAGCGCACGGGGTCGGCGACGCCAACGGCCCAGTAGCGGCCCGCGACTGAGCGACGCCATGCCCCCCATCGACACCGGCCGCATCGAGGCGGCCGTCGCCGAAATCCTGGCCGCGATCGGTGAGGATGCGCAGCGCCCCGGACTACTCGCCACCCCGCAGCGAGTCGCCGAGGCTTACGCGGAGTTCTTCGCCGGCGTCGGGGTCGACCCCGTTCCCATGCTGCGCGACGAGTTGGCGACGCAAGATGCGCCCGAGCAGCGCGGTGAGATCGTGCTGGTGCGCGACATCGCAATGCGCTCGATCTGCGAGCACCACCTGCTGCCTTTCACCGGCGTCGCACACGTGGCCTACCTGCCCGCCGATCGGCTCGTCGGACTGGGCAGCATCGCGCGAGCGGTCGAGACTCTCGCCTCGCGCCCGCAACTGCAAGAGCGACTCGGTGATGACATCGTGGCCGCGATCGATGCCTCGCTCGCCCCGCTCGGTGTGCTCGTGGTCATCGACGCGCGGCACGGTTGTGTCGGCGCCCGCGGCCCGCGGCAGGCCGAGAGCACGACGGTCACCGTTGCGGCTAGCGGAGCGCTCGCCGACCCGGTGCGCCGCGCCGAGGTGATGTCACTCATCGGAGGGGGCGTGTCGTGAGCATGCCTAACTCTGAGCACGGCCACTCGCAACACGGCCGCCCTGAGCTGTGGGGCATTCTCAACGTCACACCCGATTCGTTTAGCGATGGCGGCCGCTTCGTCGAGCCCGAGAAGGCTGTCGCGCAGGGGCGGCGTCTCGTGGCCGAGGGTGCATCCGTCATCGACGTCGGCGGTGAGTCAACCCGGCCGGGTGCCGAGTCTGTGACGCCGCAGGTCGAGCGTGAGCGTGTGCTGCCAGTTGTGGCGGCGCTCGCGGGCGAGGGCATCCGCGTCTCAATCGACACTATGCATGCGTCAACGGCGGCGGCCGCGATTGACGCCGGGGCCATCATCGTGAATGACGTGAGCGGAGGCCTGGCCGACCCGGCCATGCTCGAGGCCGTCGCGGCGTTGCGGTGCCAGTACGTGATCATGCACTGGCGCGGGCCGAGCGAACAGTGGGATGCCGTGAGCGAGTACCGCTGGGCTCCGCACGACGTGAGCATCGAGCTTCTGGGGCGCTGGCACGCCGCGCTCGACGCCGGCATTCAGCCCGAGCGACTCTGGGTAGACCCGGGGCTCGGGTTCGCCAAGCATCCCGAGCACAACTGGCAACTACTGGGCGAGCTTTCGACGATCGCTGCCATCGGCGCGCGCGTACTCGTGGGAGCTTCGCGTAAGCGCTTTCTCGGCGCCTTGCTGCCCGACGACGCTCCGGTTGAGGAGCGCGACCTGCTGACCGCCGTCGTCTCAGCGCTGGTCGCGGGGCGAGGCGCGGATGCTCTTCGCGTGCACGACGTGCGCTCGAGCGCCCGCGCCCTCGACGTGTGGCAATCGTTCATCACCGCAGTCGACATGGCGCCGGAGGTACAGGGCTCGTACCTCGCGAGTGCACCGCTGGGCGCGCACGTCAGTAGTGACCGGTGGAGCAGCGATCGCGCGGGTCGCGACCGCATTGTGCTCACGGGCCTACGGGCGTTCGCGCACCACGGCGTCTTCGAGCACGAGCGGCGCGACGGGCAAGAGTTCGTGATCGATGTGACGGCTCGGCTCGACCTGCGCGGAGCCGGATCTGACGACGAGCTCGCGTCGACCGTGCACTACGGAGTGCTCGCTGAGCAGGTCGTCGCTGCCGTCGAGAGTGACCCCGTCGACCTCATCGAGTCAGTCGCCGAGCGTGTCGCCGGCGTCGTGTTGCGCCACGGGGCCGTGTATGAGGTCGAAGTGACCGTGCACAAACCGCAGGCGCCCATCACTGTTCCGTTCGACGACGTCAGCGTCACGATCGTTCGGGGTCGGTCGTGACGGCGGCGCACGCCGCCACGGCGGTCATCGCACTCGGAAGCAACTTGGGCGACCGTCAGGCGACGCTCGAGCGCGCCGTGGCCGCGCTCGACGCGTTGCCCGAGTCGAGCATCCTCGCTGTGTCGTCCTGGCACGGCACGGTTGCCGTGACGGTCGACGGGCCCGACCCCGGCCGTCCTGCATACCTCAATGGCGTTGCGCTGCTTGAGACCAGACTTGACCCGTACACATTGCTCGACGGCCTGCGCGCTATCGAGCTCGAGAACGGCCGTGAGCGCGCCGCCACGACTGTGCGGTGGGGCGACCGCACCCTCGACCTTGACCTGATCGCCCTCGACGAGCTCGAGATCGACTCGTCGGTGCTCCAGGTGCCGCACCCTCGCGCGCACGAGCGCGACTTCGTGCTCGTGCCGTGGTTCGAGGTGCAACCGGATGCCCGGCTAGTCGGTCACGGTGAGATCGCGACCCTGCTCGCGGCCCTGCAGGCGGGCGGTGGCACATGAGTCGCACGCGGCCAACGCCGCTGCTTCTGGCGGCGCTCGTGGGGGTACTGCTGGCGTTCGCGCTCGACTCCGTGCTCGCCATGCGCGGTGTCGCGGTACTGGTGCCGCCGGTGTCGCTCGCCGTGGCGCTCGTACTCATCGGCGCTGTCGTTCTCGCCCTCGCCTGGCCGGTGCGCCGCGCAGCCAAGGGTGAGCGGCGCATCGATCCGTTCTATGCCACGCGCGTCGTCATACTCGCGAAGGCGAGTGCGCTGGCCGGGGCCTTGCTCGCGGGGGCTGCGGCGGGCATCCTGATCTATCTGCTCACCCGTGCGGTCGTGCCGTTAGGCTCAACCCTGGCCGCAGGAGGCACCGTCGTGGCCGCCGTGCTGCTGGTGATCGCGGCTCTCGTTGCCGAGCACCTCTGCGCCCTGCCGCCTGACGAGCCGACCGAGGAGACCTAAGTGACCAGCACCGAACCCCTCAGCACCGAACCGAACGGCACCGAACCGCATCGCCTCGAGCGCCCCGAGACCGAGTGGCTGCGCGTCTCGCCCAAGTACATCCCCGTCGACATGGTCGGCACCTTCATCTTCGGCGCGATTGTCACGGCAGTGTCGTTCGTGCCGTTCTGGTTTGGCTGGTCAGAGGGCTGGTTGGTCGGCGTGGGCATCGGCGCGCTGTTCCTCATCACCCTGGCGCTGACACCGCGACGCGTGCGCGCGATCGGATACCTGCTGCGCGACGACGATCTGCTGTTTCGTCGAGGCATCATGTTCCAGCGTTTCGTTGCCGTTCCCTATGGGCGCATGCAGCTTGTCGACATCAGCCGTGGCCCCGTCGCACGAGCGTTCGGTCTCGCCGAGCTCAAGTTCGTCACGGCGGCGGCGTCGAGCGGCGTGCTCATTCCCGGGCTCCCGTTCGCCGAGGCCGAGCGCCTGCGCGATCACTTGGTGGCGGTCGCCGAAACCCGCCGGGCCGGGCTGTGACCGAGCCCGCAGCCGCACCGGGCGCCGAGCCCGCAGCAACCGACTTCGCCGACGGCGAGTGGCACCGTCTGCATCCCGCTACCCCGCTGTTTCGTGGCGGCCTCGCCTTCATCGCCATCATCGGTGTGCTCATCGTCAACCTGCGCGACCGCTTTTTCGAGCTGTTCTTTGGCGATCAACAGGTCAACTTGCCGCCGACAGGTGGCGACCTTGAATCCGACGCCCTCGACTTCATCGTGCGCGAGGAACTCGTGCTCGTCGCGCTGCTCGTCGCTCTGGGCATACTGATGCTTCTCATCGCCGGCTTCTACTTCTCGTGGCGCCTGCACACCTTCCGCATCACCGACGAGGTCGTCGAAGTGCGGTCGGGCATCCTGTTCCGCACCAACCGCAAGGGGCGCCTCGACCGCATTCAGGGCATCAACATCGGTCGGCCGTTCGTGCCGAGACTCTTTGGCGCAGCCAAGCTCGAAGTCACGGTGGCGGGAAACGACGCCAACGTGCCGCTCGCCTACTTGCGCGGCCGTGACGCCGACGCGCTGCGACACGACATTCTGCTGCTCGCCTCGGGCGCGAGGCGCGAGACCGTCGTCAACGCGTCGGCGGGCCCCGGGGTCGCGACCGGCGTGAGCGGAATGCTCGATGAACGTGTCTCTGAACTTTTCGCCCCTGAGCTCGATGTCGACCTCACGGCGCCCACCTCGGTCGTGCGCATGAACCCCGGTCGGCTGATCGGCTCGACGGTGCTCAGCGACACCTCGGTGGTGCTTGTCGTCATGCTCATTGTGCTCGGGGTGACCATCGCCCTCACGGGCGAGCTCTTCCTGCTCTTCGCCATGTTTCCCGCCATGATCGGTATCGGCGGATTCCTCATCGCGCGCATCACGCGCTCGTTGCGCTATTCGATCGCGGCGACTCCCGACGGGGTGCGCGTTGGCTTCGGCTTACTCTCGACCACGAACGAGACTCTGCCGCCCGGGCGCATTCACTCGGTGAAGGTGAGCCAGCCGCTGCTGTGGCGGCCGTCGGGTTGGTGGCAGATCGCGGTCAATCGTGCGTCGCGCTCGTCGCAGAACGGCGCGGCGGGGCAGCAGCAGACGACCATCTTGCCGGTGGGCAATCTTGACGAGGTGCGGGCCGTGCTACGCCTGCTGTTGCCAGAGGTTACCGCCGACGAGAACGTGCCCGTGATTGAGCTCGGCCTCGCTGGGCGGGGCACCGAGGGGGGCTTCACCGTGTCGCCGCCGCGGGCGCGCGCGCTGCGCTGGTTCTCGCGAGTTCGTAACGGCTTTGCCTTCACCGACACGGCTGTGTTGCTACGAACGGGTGCCATTTGGCGCTCACTCACGATCGTGCCGCTCTCGCGAGCGCAATCGGTTTCGGTACACCAGGGCCCCCTGCTACGTGCACTGCGGCTCGCCTCGGTGCACGTGCACACCGTCTCCGGCCCGATCACCCCCGTGCTCGGTGCGCTCGACAGGCTCGACGCCATGCGTCTCTTCGACGACGTCGCCACCTCGGCACTACGGGCCGCGCAGTCAGACACGAGCCATCGATGGCGGCAGCAGTGACCGCACGCGACGGCCGGCTTGGCGTCGGCATCATCGGCGCCGGACGCGTCGGCCCCGTGCTTGGCGCGGCACTCGCCGCTGCCGGGCACGCGCTGGTCGGCATTTCGGCGAGCACTGACGATGAGCGCGACCGCGTCGAGGGCATGCTGCCGGGGGTGCCCGTACTCGCCGTGGCGCAGATAGTCGAGCGCAGCGAGCTCGTTGTGCTCGCGGTGCCCGACGACCAACTCGTCGAACTTGTTGCCGGGCTCGCGGCACTGGGCGCCTGGCAGCCCGGCCAGCTGGTGATGCACACT
>Ga0105044_10014762_pt1 | contig 10552 bp, 8 predicted proteins | sample MAT01_FD_78092 | JGI IMG/M metagenome (GOLD analysis project Ga0105044, IMG submission 78092) | Freshwater microbial communities from Lake Fryxell liftoff mats and glacier meltwater in Antarctica - MAT-01 | ecosystem: Environmental > Aquatic > Freshwater > Ice > Liftoff microbial mat | place... | reverse complement strand
GTCGGGGTGGACCAGGTCGGTGACCTCCCGGCCCAGGACCTCGTCGCTCCGGTAGCCGAGGAGGGAGGCGACGGCGTCGTTGGCGTAGCTGATCGTGAGGTCGGGCCCGATCGTGGCGATGGCTTCGTACGCGTCCTCCACGAGGGAGGCATAGAGCACGGCCGAACGGTCCACGGGTATCCGTCGGCCACGGCGCCGTTGCTCTGAGTGGTGCCGATCAGTTCTGCTCGACCGGTTGTCCCGGCTCGAGTACCCAGGTGCCGACGACGGGGACGGCGCTGGCGGCGTCGGTCGGGTCCTCGACGTGGCGGATCTCCGCCGTCCAGGACTCCGGGGAGATCTGATGGCGGAGCCAGCCCCGGTGGCCGGCTTCGACATAGCGGATGTGGGGGCTGTTCTCCTGGACGACGTCGGTGATGACGGCCAGCTCATCGCCGGGTGAGGAGATGCCGGGGGTCACGAACTCGGTGCCCACCCGCGGCGCGGCCGGGTCGTCGAAGTCGGTGGTCAGGTCCGCGACCCAACTGCTGTGGACGTCGCCGGTGAGGACGACGGGCTCGCCGACGGCGTCCGCCAGGGCGTCGGTCATCCGGTTCCGGGCCACCGGGTAGCCGTCCCACTGGTCGAGGTTGAAGATGGCGTCGTCGCCGGGGGCGAAGCGCCACTGGTGGAGGACGATCTGGTTGACCACGACGTCCCAGGTCCGCTCGCCCTCGCTCAGGCTCCCGGCCAGCCAGGCCTCCTGCTCACCGCCCAGGACGGTGGTCGCCGGGGCGAACGAGGTGGCACAGCGGGCCCCGATCGACGACACGGCCTCCGGGCACGCCAGCGGGGTGCGGTACTGGCGGGTGTCGATGAGGTGGAGCCGGGCCAGGGCGCCGATGTCCAGGGCCTGATGGATGGCCAGGTCGGGCCCGGTCGGCGGGGCGAAGCGCACGGGCATGTGCTCCCACCACGCCCGGTAGGCCGCGGCCCGACGCTCGAGCAGTTCGGCGGGGGACCGGGACTCGCTGCTGGCGTCGGGCGTCTCGCCCACGTAGTTGTTCGAGGTCTCGTGGTCGTCCCACACCACCGCCCAGGGCGCGACGGCATGGGCGGCCCGGAGGTGCTCGTCACTGCGGTGTAGCGCGTACAGGTAGCGGTAGTCATCCAGGGTGACCGCGGTGATCTGACCGCCCCGCACGGCCCCGCCCGCCCGGTCCTCGGGGCCACGCTCGTAGATGTAGTCACCGCAGCACACCACGAGGTCACAGTCCGACTCGGCCAGGTCGCGGTAGGCGGCCCACTGGGCATCACCCCAGCGGGAGCAGGAGACCTGCCCGAGGACGAAGGCGGCCGCCCGGTCGCCGGCCGCCGGCATCGTCACCGCCCGGCCGACCGGGCTCTCGTCGCGGCCGACCAGGAAGCGGTAGGCGTAGGGGCGGCCGGGTTCGAGGCCCTGCACGTCCACGTGGACGGTGTGGGCGGCGTCGACCTCGGCCACGGCGGTGCCGTCGGCCACCAGGTCGCCGAAGGTGTCGTCGGTGGCCACCTCCCAACGAACGGGTACCGGCTGGGCCGGCATGCCCCCGCCGACCTCGAGGGCATCGGGGGCGAGGCGGGTCCAGAGCACGACCGCCTCCGCAGTGGGGTCGCCCGAGGCCACCCCGAGGGTGAACGGATAGCCCGACAGCCGGGGGGCAGCCAAGGTGGTCGTGGTGGTCGACGACGCCGATCCACCCCCACCCGAGCACGCGGCGAGCGCTCCCGTGGCCAACGCCCCCCCGATGAATCCCCGCCGCGAAACATGTGCCCCCACGAGGTGGACGCTAGTTGTCGTGTCCTGGCCCCGGATCCTCCGGCTCGGACCGCAGAACCCGGAGCCGGGACGAGGCGGTCAGGGGGCGAGGGCCTGGGCCGCGCGGAGGAGGGCCGCACGGGCCTCGAGGAGGCGGGCGTCGACGGTGAGCTGGTCGGCCGCGGCTCGGAGCCAGGCCCGCTGTTCGACCAGGTCCTGGCCGAAGCGGTCGGCGCGGGCGCCCTGCCAGACATCGGGGCGGTGGTGGGCGACCACGGGGTCGAGGGCGGTGCCGACCGAGGCGGCCACGGCCTCCAGTCGGCGGGCGAGGGCCTCGAGGTCGTCCGGGGTGGGCATAACTGGAACATACTGAAAATGTACGAAGGCGGCCAGGCCCGCCGTTCCGGCGACCGAAAGGGACGAGAAGGCCGAGGGGGAGCGCCGGTAGCGTGGCCGCGTGCCCGAGGTCGAGCTGTCCGACAACGCGGTGCCCGAGAACGCGGTGCCCGACAACGAGCCGCCCGACAACGAGCCGCGGGTGCGCATCGGGGTGCTCGGCTGCGGCAACGTGGGCGCGGCCCTGGTCGGCCTCATCGAGGCCCAGGGCGACATGATCCAGGCCCGCACCGGCCTGCGCCTCGAGGTGGCCCGGGTCGCGGTGCGCAACATGTCCCGCGAGCGGGACGTGGAGCTGGCCGACGGGGTCCTGACCAACGACGCGGCCGCGGTGGTCGACGACCCGGAGATCGACCTCGTCGTCGAGGTCATCGGCGGGATCGAGCCCGCTCGCGAACTGATCGTGCAGGCCGTGAAGGCGGGTAAACCCGTCGTCACCGCCAACAAGGAGCTCCTCGCCAACCACGGCGCCGAGCTCTTCGCCGTGGCGGAGGCGGCCAGCGTCGACCTGCTCTTCGAGGCCGCGGTCGCCGGAGGCATCCCCCTCATCCGTCCGCTGCGGGAGTCCTTGGCCGGCGAGCAGGTCCATCGGGTGCTGGGCATCGTCAACGGGACGACGAACTACATCCTCACCCGCATGAGCGAGGACGGCGCCACCTACGGCGAGGCCCTGGCCGAGGCCCAGAGCCTGGGTTACGCCGAGCGGGACCCGACCGCGGACGTCGAGGGTTACGACGCCGGGGCCAAGGCGGCGATCATCGCCACCATCGCCTTCGGCGTGCGGGTCGTCGCCGGCGACGTCTATCACGAGGGCATCTCGGGCATCACCCCGGCCGACATCACCTTCGCCCGGCGCCTGGGCTACGAGGTCAAGCTGCTGGCCATCGCCGAAGCCGAGCTCGGCGAGGACGGCGTGACCGAGGTGGCCGTCCGGGTGCATCCCGCCATGGTCCCCGCCCATCACCCGCTGGCGTCGGTGCGGGACAGCTTCAACGCCGTGTTCATCGAGGGCGACGCCGTGGGTGAGCTGATGTTCTACGGACGGGGCGCGGGCGGCGGTCCGACGGCCAGCGCGGTCCTGGGCGACGTGATCGACGCCGCCGTGAACCTGCGGCGGGGCTCCCACGCCACCGTCGGCGCCCTGGCCCGGGCCCGCATCCGACCCATCGACGACGTGATCTCCGCCTACTACCTGAACCTCGAGGTGGCCGACGAGCCCGGCGTCCTGGCTCAGGTGGCCGGCGTGTTCGGCCGCCACGGCGTGTCCATCCGCTCCATGGAGCAGGAGGGCCTCGGGGGCGAGGCCCGGCTCATCTTCATCACCCACGAGGCCGTCGAGCGTGACGTCCAGGCCACCCTCCACGACCTGCGGGAGCTGGACGCGGTCGTCGGGGTCGGCACCGTGCTGCGGGTCGTCGGCGCCGGCCCGAGCTGAGCGGTCCCCGATGAAGTACGTCAGTACGCGGGGCCGGGCCCCGGTCCTGGGCTTCGGCGACGTCCTACTGGCCGGGCTGGCCACCGACGGCGGGCTCTACGTGCCCGAGGCCTGGCCGACCCTCGGCGTCGAGGACCTGACCGAATGGGCCGAGCGCCCGTACCAGGACATCGCCGTCGAGGTCATGGCCCCCTTCGTCGAGGGGGACATCGAGCGGGACGAACTGGTCGCCCTCGTCGACCGGGCGTACGCGTCCTTCGACGAGCCCGACGTCACCCCGCTCCGGGACCTCGGCGCCGGGCTCTGGCTCCTCGAGCTCTTCCATGGCCCGACCCTGGCCTTCAAGGACATCGCCCTCCAGCTGATCGGCCCCCTGTTCGAGCGGGAGCTGGAGCGACGGGGTGACCGGGTCACGATCATCGGCGCCACCTCGGGCGACACGGGCTCGGCGGCCATCGAGTCCACCAAGGACCGCGACGGCATCGAGATCGTGATGCTCCACCCTCACGGACGGGTGAGCGACATCCAGCGCCTCCAGATGACCACGGTGGACTCGCCCAACGTCCACAACCTGGCCGTCGAGGGCACCTTCGACGACTGCCAGGACCTGGTGAAGGCCATGTTCGCCGACGAGGCTTTGCGGGCCGACCTCCACCTGTCCGCGGTCAACTCCATGAACTGGGCCCGGCTGATGGCCCAGGTCGTCTACTACGTCTACACGGGTTCTCGGCTGCTCGGCCCCGCGGCTCCGGCCGTGTCCTTCTCGGTGCCCAGCGGGAACTTCGGCAACATCTTCAGCGGCTGGGTGGCCCGCCGGATGGGCGTGCCCATCGCCCAGCTCATCTGCGCCAGCAACCGCAACGACATCCTCACCCGCTTCTTCTCCAGCGGCGTGCTGGAGCGGGGCGAGGTCGTGCCGACGATCAGCCCGAGCATGGACATCCAGGTGTCCTCCAACCTGGAGCGGTTGATCTTCGAGCTCCACGGTCGGGACGCCGCGGCCACCACCGAGCTGCTCCACACGTTCCGGTCCGAGGGTCGGGCCCAGCTGGCCGAGACCCGCCTGGCCGAGGTGGACGAGGTCTTCGACGCCGGCGCCGTGGACGACGACCGCACCCGGGCCGCCATCGCCGACTGGGAGCAGCGGGCCGGGATCGTCGTCGACCCCCACACCGCGGTCGGCCTGGTGGTGGGGGAGGCCCAGCGCCGGAACCCCGGCCTGCCCCTGGCCTGCCTGGCCACCGCCCACCCCGCCAAGTTCGGCGCCGCCGTGGAAGCCGCCACCGGCCACCCCGTCGAGCTGCCACCCCGGTTGGCCGCGCTCGACGGCCTGCCGGAGCACTACGAGGTCGTCCCCAACGACCTCGACGCCGTCCGCGCCAAGGTCCGCGCCCTCACCTCGTGACCACCCCCCTCGTTCTGGCGCCTCATTGCGGCGCCGGAACGCCTCGATCGGGCGCCAGAACGGGCAGAATGGCTCCGTGAAGTACGTCGTGTGTGTGCCTGACGGTTGTGCCGACGAGCCGACCGACCGCCTGGACGGGCGCACGCCGCTCGAAGCCGCTCATCTCCCGACCCTGCAGGGGCTCGCGGCGCGAGGGACGGTCGGGCGGGCCGCGGTCATCCCGCCGGGGATGCCGCCGGGCAGTGACGTGGGCAACCTGTCGATCCTGGGCTACGACCCGGCGGTGCACCACACGGGCCGGGCGCCCATCGAGGCCGCCGCCATGGGTCTCCGCTTGGCGCCCGACCAGGTGGCCTTCCGCTGCAACCTCTCCACCGTCGGAGCGGACGGGACCATGGTCGACTTCGCCGGCGGCCATCCCTCCACCGAGGAGGCGGCCGAGGTCCTCGCCGCCCTCCAGGCCGAGCTGGGTGGGGGCGAGATCGAGTTCCACCCCGGCGTCCAGTACCGCCACATCATGGTGGCCCCCGAGTCCTGGGCCGACGCCGAGTGCGTCCCGCCCCACGACCTCAGCGACAAGCCGATCGTCCTGCCCACCGGCGCCGCGGCGCCGAAGCTGATCGAGGTCATGGAGGCCTCCCGGGCCGTCCTGGAGCGCTTCGACCTGGCCGCCAGCCAGGTCTGGCTCTGGGGCCAGGGGCACCAGCCCCAGCTCCCGTCCTTCCGGGAGCGCCATGGCGTGGCCGCCGCCCTGGTCACCGCCGTCGACCTCGTCCGGGGCCTCGGCGTCCTCACCGACATGGAGATCGTCCACGTCCCGGGCGCCACCGGTTGGTACGACACCGACTACGAGGGCAAGCGCGACGCGGCATTGGCCACGCTCGCGGCCGGCGCTGACCTCTTCTTGATCCATGTGGAGGCCACCGACGAGGCGGGCCACGCCGGTGACGTGGAGGAGAAGGTCAAGGCCCTGGAGAACTGGGACCGGCGCATCCTCCCCGGCCTCATCGAGGGCCTCGACGCCATGGGCCCGTGGCGCCTCCTCCTCCTGCCCGACCACGCCACCCCGGTCGACCTGAAGACCCACACCGGCGACCCGGTCCCCTACCTACTGGTCGACTCCGAGCACGACGGCCCCGGCGGCACCTACTCCGAGCCCGGCGTGGCCGACGCCGCGCTGGTCCCCGGCCACGAGCTCATCGACCGCCTGCTCGCCCACGGCTGAGCGGACCGTCCAGGGGAACCGAGGCAACGACGGGGGCGTGGGTCGGGCTGCGGGATCGTCGGGGGCACGGACCGACGCCGATTACCGGAGCGTGACCGACACCGAGGCAATGACGGGGGCGTGGGGTGCCGCCGAGGGCGTAGGCCAGTTGGTTCCAAGGGAGGGGCCGGCCGTCGATGACGGTGCGGGCGGCGGCGAAGACGTGGGTGGTGGGCAGGACCCGGGCGAGGGGCTGCAGCACCGGGGGTAGGGCGTCGACCGGGTAGAAGACGCCCGACAGCGGTATGACGACGAACAGAATCCCCCAGGCCAGGACCTCTGCGCTCTGGCCGAAGCGGAGGACGAGTAACCGGGCCACCGGCAGCGGGGTCGCCGTCGGCGGCGTCTACGCCGAGACGGCAGCCGAGCTGGACCTCACCACCGAACCCGACCGACCAGCGACTGCTCCCTCGGGCGCACGGGTCGACCTGTGACGCCGGTGCGATCGAGGCCATCCACCCCGGCCACCCGTTCGGCGATGTCCCCGGTTGGGTCGAGGATGCGGTGCGGTGGATGGCGTCCGACGTCAACGACCCCCCGCTGATGACGGGCATCACCGCCACGACCTTCGTGCCGAACGACCCGATCACCCGCGCCCAGGTCGTGCGCATGCTCTATCGGGCCGAAGGTGCACCGAACGTCGACAGCTACCCGCCGCACGGCTTCACCGACGTACCGCCCTGGGTGGAGGACGCTGTGCGTTGGGCCAAGGGCGAGGACATCGTCTCGGGCATCACGCCGACGACCTTCGTGCCCAACGCCCCGATCACCCGGGCCCAGGTCGCCCGCTTGACCTGGCGCCTCGCCATCACCCCTGAGGCCTGGGCGAGTCCGAACGGCGCACCGGAGACGGTGCCCTTCGTCGCGCCAAGCATGAACTGAACCACGGTTTCGTCCTGGTTACCGGCCGCGGGCGAAGGTTCGGTCATGCGACTCCGCGGGTTCCTCGTCGTCCTCACCCTGGTGCTTGGCGTTTTCGTCGCCGCCGGCGGTTCGGCCTCGGCTACGGCCACCACCGTCGCCACCGAGGCCGAGTTCCGGGCGGCGCTGGTGTCGCTCGCCGGCGACACCGGTGGTCCGCACACCGTCACGCTCACCGAGGACATCGTGCTGGCGGGGGCCACCGACCCGACCTACAGCGCCGCGAGGGCGCTGACGATCGACGGGGACGGCCACACCCTGGACGGCAACGGGAACAGCCGGGTGCTCTCCGGCGATTCGACCGCCGGGCTGACGCTACGCGACATCCGGATCGAAGGCGGTTCGGCGTCGACGGGCGGTGGTGGCGCGCTCAAGTGGGTCGGCCCGGTGGTGATCGAGACCAGCCATCTGGTCGGAAACCACATCTCGGGTACCGGGCTCCAGTTCGGCGGCGCGGCGTTCGTCAACGGCCCGCTGACGATCACCGACAGTCGAATCGCGGAGTCCTCCGCCACGTCATCGACGTCGAACGCCATCGGTGGGGCCGTCTACATCGACGGCGTCAACACGTTGAGCGTCACACGGTCGGTGGTCGAGGGGAACAGCGCGTCGTCCGCCACCGCCCTGGGTTCTGCCGGTGCGCTCCTGACCAACGGCAGCATGACGATCGTCGACTCGGTCGTGCTGGACAACGAGGCGATGGGCGCCACCGCCAGCTCTGGCGCGCTTCGTCCGTCCGGTACATCGTCGATCTCCGGGGCGATCATCACCGGCAACGAGGTGACGTCGACCTCGTCGATCGCCGACGGCGGCGCGATCGGCCAGGTCTCCGGGACGTTGACGATCTCGGACTCGTCGATCTGGGACAACGCGGTGACCGGTGTCTCGGTCGCCCGGGGTGGTGCGATGTCGCTCATCGCCGCCCTGACCGTGACCGACAGCACGATCGCCGGCAACACCGCCACCAGCGGCGGCGGGGCCTACGGAGGCATCTACAACTCGGGCCCGGTCACCCTGGATCACGTGACCTTGGTCGACAACGTCGGAGCGCAGGGCGCCAACGTCTACGCCGACTCCCTCACCGCGACCGGCTCGGCGATCGGTGGCGCACCGACGGGACCGAACTGCGCCGTGACCGGCTCGACGGCCGTGGCCACGTCGGTGGCCGACGACGGAACCTGTGGGGCCGCCGTGGCGGACGCTCTCGCCCTCGGCGGGTTGCGGTACAACGGCGGCCCCTCGCTCGATGACCCCGTCCTCGGCGACACCTACCGGATGCTGACGATGTTCCCGGTGGCGGGGTCGCCGCTGATCGACGCCCAGCCAGGTGTGGATTGTGTCGACAACCTGGATCAGCGGGGTGAGGCGCGGCCGTTCGGTACGGGGTGTGATGCGGGGGCGGTCGAGGCGGTCTTCGGTCCGCATCCGTTCTCCGATGTCCCGGGTTGGGTGGAGGACAGCGTGCGGTGGGTGGCGTCACCGGTGAACGATCCGCAGTTGATGACCGGGATCACGCCGACGACGTTCCGGCCGAACGATTCGATCAGTCGGGCCCAGGTCGTGCGGTTGCTGTACCGGGAGGCGGGTGCGCCGAACGTCTCCGGCTTCCCGCCGCACGGGTTCACTGATGTGCCGGTGTGGGTGGAGGATGCGGTGCGGTGGGCGAAGTCGGAGGGGATCGCGGATGGGATCACGGCGACGACGTTCGTCCCGAATGCTCCGATCACCCGGGCCCAGGTGGTGCGGATGAAGTACCGGTTGGCCGAGAGTCCGGAGGTGTCGGGTCTGCCGGCGCATCCGTTCTCCGACGTCCCGGCGTGGGTGCAGGACGCGGTGCGGTGGGCGGCCGACACGGACAATCCGTTGCCGTTGGTGACGGGGATCACCGCGACGACGTTCCGGCCGAACGACGACATCACCCGGGCGCAGGTGGCCCGGATGGACTACCGGCTCGCCCTCACCCCGGAGGTGTGGGACGACGCCGACGGCGCCCCGCTCGCCATGATCTTCGCCTCCAGCCTGAAGTGACCGGTGACGACGTGCCTGCGGTCATGAACTGAGCTCTGGTTCGGTCGGCTGGTTTCGGCGGTGCTTCTCCTCGGCGTCGTGTCGCTTCCCTCGACACCTGGCTCGGCCCGCTGATCTAGGTTCGGGGCTGGGAAGGAGGCCGGGTTCGGCTAGGCGACCCTCCTGGCCCCCGAGGCCGACCTGGCCTTCGACGGTGCCGAGCTGGCCCGCTTCGCCGAGGACCGCGCCGTGGACATCGCTGTGGTCGATCGCTCCGGCGGCTGGCCGGCGCTGGCCGAGTTCCAGTGTCGGGTGCCGTTCCCCGCGGGCGAGCCGCCGTGGGAAGCCGTACGGTCGGGTAACGGGAGGTAGCCGGCGGCGAAGCCCACGTGCTCCATGGCCCGGCTGCGGGCCTTGGGCAGGCGGTGGCCGAAGAGCTCGACCGAGCCCTCGTCGGGGGTGATGGTGCCGAGGGCCATCAGCAGGGTCGTGGTCTTGCCCGCTCCGTTCGGCCCCAGCAGGGCCACCCGCTCACCGGGGCGCACCACCCGGTCCACGCCGTCCACGGCCCGCGTCGAGCGGAAGCTCTTGACCAGACCCTGGGCGCGCAGAGCGGGCGGGGGCGGCGTCCATACCTGCAGTCTGTGGCATCCCTCCCCGTGGCGATCACAGATTTCGGACGGGTCGGCGGCGCCGATACCCATCGGGCCGGGCCGTCGGCCGCGGGGTACCCGCTCCGCGGGGCGGCCGAGTCGACCACCCGCCGACGAGCGGATGGTTGTTCCGTCGAACGCGTGTCGGTACGCTGTCCTTGTCGCCACCGGCGGCACCCACCGAATGCTCCGACGAACCCGTCTGCGGGATCCGGGGTGGGTGGCTCTCTGATCTCCCCTCCGGTTTTCCCTGTCGGGCGATCAGAGGACGGTGATGGCAGTTCGGAACGCCGAGAGGCCGCGCTCGCGGCTCACGGGGCAATCCACCGGTCGAACGAGGTTTCCAATTTGAGCATCGCCACCGGCGAGACCGAACGCTCAGCGCTCGAGTCAAAGGACCGCCAACAGCTCGCCACCATCGCGCGGGCCCTGGGCGGCAAACCGACGGCTCGGACACGCAAGGACGAGCTGGTCGAGTTGATCCTCGACCTGGCCGACGAGGGGGCGGGAGCCCCGGAACGAGATGGGGACACGATGAGTGACCAGACGACCGAGGACGCTCCGGCGGCCACGGACACCAACGGTTCACAGGACGCGTGGGACGCGTCCGCGGACACCGCCCGCGGCGACGCCCCGGCCGAGCAGACAGAACGCGGCGATGCCGCTGACCGGGACGATGCGCCCCCGGCGGGTC
>Ga0105044_10014759_pt1 | contig 10553 bp, 4 predicted proteins | sample MAT01_FD_78092 | JGI IMG/M metagenome (GOLD analysis project Ga0105044, IMG submission 78092) | Freshwater microbial communities from Lake Fryxell liftoff mats and glacier meltwater in Antarctica - MAT-01 | ecosystem: Environmental > Aquatic > Freshwater > Ice > Liftoff microbial mat | place... | reverse complement strand
GGCCGTTCCGTCCTGGGCGAAAGTTTGGCCCGGAGTGAGTGCTGCCAACGCGGCTGCGGCTCCGGGCGACGGGCCAAAATGATAGGTCGCGCGCCGCTTCGATGCCAGCTTGCCGCGCACCAATCGCGCGGTAACCATCGGCCCAGTCCTATCAAAAACCTATCGTAATGCGGCTTCGATCAGCTTGGGTCGCGAGAGGTCTTGTCAATCGCCAAGGAGCCCGGCGCTTTCCAAAGAATGAATAGCGCCACGGTGAGCAGCACCGAGTTGCGGATCACATGGCACGAGCTGACCGGGCTTACGCACGGAATTTCAAAATTGCCAAAGCAACTGCATGAGATGATCATGCCGCGAGCAAGCACGCTGGCAAGCCCGGCGATGAAGACGGTGAGTAGAATTGCCAACATTGTCGCGGCGGCGCGAGTCCAAAAGCCGACGAGCAGTAGCAGGCCCGTCAGGAGCTCCGTCCACGGCACGACAAACGTAATCAAATGGCGGAGATGGTCCGCTTGGGCGGGGATCAGCTCGAAGGCGCGGACCGAACCAGCAAATGCCTGCGGATCAGATAGCTTAAGCCATGCGGCGAAGACAAAGACACCACCCAAAAATAATCTGGCGACAAACACAAGCAGACCGAGGGCCGCACGGGGCTTGGAGTCTGACATCTATCGGCCCCCTCCGCCTACGGGGTCTGCACCGGTGGCGGTCTCGTAACCCGCGCCCTCCCATGCTGGAAAACCGGCCTTAAGAACATAACAGTTCTTATAGCCCAGCGCGTTGAGGCGGATGGCCAGATCGTGCGAGGCGTGGCAATCGCCACCGCCGCAATAAATTACAATCTTCCCTCCGGGATCAAGCACGTCCAGAGCGGGGGGCCGCGACCCTCTGTCCATCGCCTCAAGGGGCAGGTGGAGTGCACCTTCAACGTGCTTAGCGACATACTCAGATTCAGCGCGGGCATCGACGAACAAAACTCCTTGTAAGAACAGAGCTCGGGCCTGATCAAGTGTAATGTCAATTTTAGAAAAGGCATCATCGCCCGCCTTGGCGGTGCCGGTACCTGGGGTCTTTTGGCTCGCAAGAACCTTACCGGCTGTCGCTGGGTTGGAAACGCCAGTGCTTATTTGCGTAGCCGCCGCGCCAGCTAAGCCTGTGCCTCCAGTCTCGCCCAAGTTCGCGGGTAACTGCTCAGGAGCGTCGGGGGCCATGCGTATCGGCACCATCACCGAGTGCACGCCGCCAGCCACCAGAGCGAGGGTTACGATGGCGCAGACCCGATAGAACGTAACTGTAAGTGGGCAGGGCATATGGGTGTTGAGCGAGGAGGGAAAAACTGCTTTAGGACAATAACCCGGCCCACATTCTCAGCGGGCGGGGTTGAAGGTTGAGGATAAGCACCGACGCGAGATGCGACTTAAGATCAGTCGATCTTAACCACACACTTGGGTGCCAAGTCGCGACGGTTAGTCGGGCACGAGCATGCTGGGGTTGGCGGGCTGGCCCGCAGGGCTGACCTGGCCGGGGACCGGCTTCGCCTTAGCGCGGATGAATCCGTAATAGGGGACTTTTACCACTTCTTCGCCGGGGACATCGGTCTTAAGTACGATATCGCCGCGGAAGGTGCCGCCATCTAACGGGGCCTTGCCCTTGAGCGTGACAATCCAAGACGTTGGGGTCGTGGTTGAATCGCCCATGACGGACACTTCAAAGATCTTGAGGCCCGGCGGCGCGGCCTGGGGGTTGCCGGGTTGAGCGGCCGATGCAGGCTCTTCGACGGCGCTGAGCACCTTGAATACTTTATCGTTGCGGGGTGAGACGCGGAACGTGGTTGTCATCTCCTGGCCCGGCGTTAAGCCACCCAGTGTCACGCGCTGCGGCTCAGTCTTCAATTGACCGATCACTTCGCCCAGCACCATGAAATTAAGTGTTCGAGCGGGGTCGTTCGTACGGACCACGCATTGCGTCTGAATGGGGCCGACCGCCGCTTCGGGCGATACCGTGACTTCGATGGGGAACTGGAAGAGTTTCTCACCCTCGATCTCAACTTCTTTGGGCTCGCCGATCTTGGCGTTTACCTTAGTGTCGTTGGGCGTAACCTGAGTGACCACCAAGTCCAGCTTACGGCTGGTGATCATAATCGTGGCTTTGCCCTCCTTCCCGCGCTCGATCTGGCCGATCGACGCGACCTGCGGCTCGGTGAAGACGGTTGGTTTTACTTCGGATTCAAGACCGAGTGTAACCGTGGCCTTCTCAGGGACGTTGGTCGTCACTGTAATATTCGTGTTCTGCTTGCCACGGCGATTGTGCGGGTTATATTTCACCGTGATCTCGCCGCTCTCGCCGGGTGCATACGTTTTCTTCTCGAGCGCTGGCACGGTGCATCCGCAGGAACCGGCGAGATTAACGATCTGCATCTCGGCCGTTCCGGTGTTCTTGAACTTAAACTTTGTCTCTACTTCCTTGTCGTCGGAGATGACGCCGAACTTGTGGATGAGCTCTTCGAACTCAATAGCCGCCCCGGGCATGGCTGGCACCGAGGGCGCGGCGGGCGCTTTGACTGTTGGAGCGGGTAGTCCCTGTAAGGGCTGGCCCTGTAAGGGCTGGACCTGCTGCTGAATCGGCGGCAAACCTTGCGGCGGCTTGGTCATCGGCACAGCAGTCTGGGCGGCTACCGACATCGCCAAGCCAGCAACCGCTATGACGCCCGCAATGCGACCGGCAAACATAACACAATAAGATGGACGATACGCGAGCATGAACCGCTTTCCTTTCCAAAAGGTGTAAGTGATACTTTCGTGGGCTGCCAGCCGCGTTGAAGCCAGCACTTTTGCGGGCACGGCTAAGGAGTCTCTCTGGTTTTCGCTTCTGGGCACCGCCTGTTCGGAAGAAAACCGTCCTCGACGTCGCCGCGGCCTCGAATCGTGTACTCACCAACCCGGCTTGTGCAGGACCGGCCCAATAATGTCGCCTCGGGAAGTTCGGAACTTCTAGAGGCTGATTTCCACATGCTTGTTTGTATATTAGATGTATTTTAGTAGCATTTTGATAGCTTCCGCTCCCCTGTCCTCGCATTGGACAACCCGCCCACCCCCGCGCTACCATGTCGCCCTGAGAAGATAGCTCTTCCCGCGGCAGAAATCCGAAGTTGTGGCCCAATCGGCTCGATACTAGGCACCTAATAGCTGGCACCTAAAAGCTGGCACTTGATAGCTGGCAGTGGGCGTGAGAGGAACAACGCGGCGTAGGTTTTGAAGGTTTTGAGTTTAGCAGCGGTTAAAAAAGTGGAATCGGGGGCGTAGCTCAGTTTTGGTAGAGCGCATCCATGGCATGGATGAGGTCGAGAGTTCGAGTCTCTTCGCCTCCACTTAAGTTAGAAAGCCCCGGCGTAACCCGCCGGGGCTTTTTTTTCGTCGTATCTCAATCGCCCTCCACACCGCGAACAAGGCTCGCTTCAGGGCGGCCCGCCCGCGATGGCGTAAAACACTGGGAGCAATGTAACTCGCACCTCACCCCCAACATAACTTATGAACGGCTGCAACCCCAGATACTTCGGCGCGATCGTGAGCCGGTTAAACGTGCCCACGCGTACCGAAGCGCTCAGCACCACCGCCGAGGCCACCGGCTCGGTCCATCGGCCCACCAGGCCGATCTCGATCGTGCCCGCCAACGTTGCGGTGCCGAGCACGTTGACGCGCGGTGCTTGCAGCCTGCCGGGCAGAGCCACAAAGACCGATGAGAAGATTGCTTGACTTAAGAAAGTTAAGTTTCCAGTGACATCCAGGATCGCATCGCCCACGGCCTGCAGCCGTCCGCCCACGATGTACGTTCCGCCCGCGGGTGTAATGGTCGCGGTCGCCCCGGTCGCCGAGAGCGTGCCCGAGGTGTGAGTCAGTTGCACCAGCTCAACGCGGGCGCGGCCGCTCGCCGCGAGGGTCACGGTGCCGCCGACGATCTCGAGGGTGCCATTGCGAAGCGCGGGGTTAGCACCCAAAAGCGTGTAACGACCGCCCGCGAGCGTTCGGATCAGCCCGCCGCCTGCCAAGTTCACCTGCCCGCCCTGTTGAGTTACGTTTCCGGAGACCAGCAGCGAACGCGTGATTGATAAGATTGGTGCCGTTACCAGCACCGTCCCCCCCAACGCAACCGAGATAACTCCACCCCCCACCAGCGTACCGCCGGAGATATCCGTGCCAACACCTGTGATAGTGAGCGACCCAAGCCCGCGAAGCTGGCCCGAGGACATCAGTAAGCGGCCGATGCTCGACGCGCCATTCAACGCGACATCGCCGCCGCTGAGTGTGAGCGTTCCGAACGACGCTGTTGAGTTGAATACGAAGGTCTGTCCCGCCGCGGCGGTGAAGAACTCGATAAGCTCAACGGGCTGGTTGAAAGTTACAACACCCGTGCCAGCGGCCACCTGGATGTTGGGAACACCCGCAACCACTCCATTAAACGTAACATTACTACCGGTGGAGGCGAACGTTGCGCCCGCGCCGAAGTCGATCGCCGCGTTGTAGGTCTGTTCGCCGGTGGTGCGCACCGATCCTCCGGTCAGGGTCGCGCCGCCACCCGCCGTGATTGTAAGCGAACCCAGGCTTCCGCCCGATGCCGCGCCGATTGTGCCCTCCAGCGTCGTCGAGGCAAACCCCGAGTTGATCAGCAACGGCTGAGCCTCACCGGCCGCGCTATTTACACCACCCGTGATCATAATCATTCCACCGACCGCGGCCCCGCCATCGGTGGTGTCGAAGACCGCCGGACCAATGAGTCGCACGCCATCATTAATTATGATTTCACCGCCCTCTACGATGATGCCCCCGGCGGTCTCGAAGGTCTGGCCCGGTCCGATGACGATAATACGAATTCCCGGCGTGCCACGGATGGTGAACGGCGAGCGAATCCGGCCTCCGGACCCATTCATAATGAGCAGCGTGTCGCTCGTGAAGGTCACACCCGCGCCGATCTGCAATCTGCCCGTGCCTTCGCGATTGCCGAACGAAACGTTCGCGAACCCCGGCTGGATAAGGTCCAGCTCGTCGTTGGTCAGGTCCAGCTCCTCGGGGTCGTTGGTGCCCGCCAGTTCCATATCGCGAGCTGGGGTCTCGGTCTCAAAGCTTAAGGTGCCTGTGCCGGTCATAGCGCCGCGGAGGGTAATTTCCCGGGCCGCCATAATATAATCATTCTCGAAGATCTCCACCGCCGCTTCATGGATCACCTCGCCAAGTTCGCTGCGGGTTTCAGCGTCACGAGTGACGAGCACCATGCCTTCAAACGCGGCGTTACCACGCGTGCGAACTGTCCCGGTATCGACGATGATCAATGAACGGGTGGAGATTTTGAGGCTACCCAGCAGCGAGCCGTCCGACACACCGACTATACCCGCGAGCGTCGTCGGGTTAATATCGCCAGAGCGGACCACCAGTGCGTTGAACTCATTTTCTTCACTGTTTAACTCGCCGTTGAAGCTAATAGGTGCGCCCTGAATAGCCCCCCCATCATTCGTGGCAATCACCACAAGCGGCGAGGCAATCCGCACACCATCATTGAACGTAACTGGCGCACCCTGCGTCAGAATGTCCGTCTCGATAAATATAGTTCGCCCCGGCCCAAGGATGCTCAGCGGCGCGGTCGCGGCAAGCCTTACTGCATCGCCGCGGATCGTCACCCGGCCGTTCATCCCACCCACCTCCAACGACAGCGGCGTTACAAAAGCCTCCGCACCCCCGTAGAGCTCAATCGTCTGGTGCGCCTGTGCCGCCGCCGTGCCGATGGTCAAGCTCGCTCCGCCCGCAGTAAGTGCCGACAGCTTCTGCCTCGAAAGATGCAACGACCCCGCCGCCGGAGTGGAGTTGATAGTGATGCTCCCCTCATACACGTCGGGACCATCCTGCACCCGGATGGAGCCACCGCCAACGAATGCGCCCGACACCTGCAACACTCTGGCGGCGATGTTCAGCCTATTGCCAGCGATATTGGTCTCGCCGTTGAACGCGATCAAAGCCGCGGCGAGCAGTGGTATTTCTCCCACGACCAAAGGCTCAACCAACACGGGCCCATCGAGCACTAGACCGCCCCCAAAGACGAATAAACCCACCGCACGAATCACGCCTCCAACAGCCGGCCGCAGCGTGAGTGACGCAAGCTCACTTCCTGTTATTGGACTTTCGCCGCCATCCCCCACGAGATAGATGTCCAACCGCCGCGTTCCATCACCAATCTGAATGTTGGCATTCTCAAGAAAACTGGCATGCGAAAGCTGGAGCTCGTTGTTCCTGAGCGGATCACCGATCGCAACGGACCGATCCGGGTCCAGGGGCATGATCGTCAGCGTCGCATCGCGGTACAAAAGCCATTCAATCTCGTTCGCCACAATCCGCCCGCCCGGCGAAGCGATCACCGGAGGCAGATTTCCAAGACCTAAAATCTGAGGCGCCGTGAGCAGGCTACCCATGGCCAACATCACCGCGTTAGAGTCTAGTTCAATCCCTCCCACTGCGGACACAACGCCGACAAGCGCTACCCGCCTCTCAGCGCCCACCAGCTCTCCCTTCACGCGCAGCGTTCCCGCTGATGCCACCGATTGAATCGTCCGAACGTTTTCAACACTGGTCACGGAACCGGCGTTCGCGGGCGTAATGCGCGCTAGCTCGCCCTGAGTCAGGTTGGCAACTCCGGACTCTGGAACACTCCGCCCAACCACCATAGCACGCGTGCTCTTCCAACGAAGCAGCGTGTTAAACCCGATGGTGCCCCCAACCTCGAAGTCGCTGGCCTCAAACACTAAGGAGGTTCCATTGATTGCTCCAGCCAACGTAAGCACGCCCGCCGGCGCTTCGACCACGATTGAGCCGCTCCCACCCCCGCTCAGCGTAACGTCTCCCGATGCGCGGATCGTTCCTCCGGCCAAGTGTCCGTCGATCGTTATATTACGGACGCCGCCAACAACCGCCAAGTTCCGGACTGTACCCCCGTTAGTGGCGACCGTAACCAAGAGAACTTCGGGCACACTGCCGGGCAACGGCGAGCGAACTACTGATGGAACGTTGGTCGAGAACGTAATGTCTACCGCGGGCTGATTCTCAAGCAGGATGGTTTTGAACGCGACATCGGCCACGCTCACGCCAACGGTGGACCAGAATGTGAGTGCCCCGCCCGACACGATGTTGTTTCCTGCTTTGATCTGCACGCCCGAACCTACTCCGACGTCGAGTGTGCCCGCAACCCTGAAGTCACTATTGACTCGATTGATGCCGATGAGGCCCCCGGGTGCGGCGAGTAACTGAAGAGAAAAATTCGAGACATCGTTATCGGCCGCTCCGTCCCACGCTTGAAGGTCCTGCGTCTGATTGTCACCAATCTTAACTATTAGATTAGTAGTAGCTAAGGAGGTGATAAGCGGCAGGTTAATATCAAAGGATGCTGTCTCGCCCCTCCGCGCCTGGTATGTGATCACACCCGATTGCGGCGCAAGGTGAATGGATGCGCCCGCCATCGGAGCCATCGGAACTTGCGCGAACACGTAACTCGCGTTGGGATCCACCAGCTTTATTCCTGGCGCAGTGACCGAGACTGCACGCCCGAAGCTCTGACCCTGTGCAGTCTGCAGCCTGACCTCCGAGAGACCTTCGAACGTCACAGGTGCGTTAGAGATCGCCAGCGAATTCAGTTGGTTACTTCCTTTTATCGTTACCGCATCTGAGCTACCCAGTGTCACTTCCCAACCGGGAGCGCTAAAATTAGAAATGATAACCGGTCCAAACTGCGAGTTGCCGGTGATGTTTAGACGCCCGGAGGTTCCAACCCCGAAGTTGAAGGCTGGAAGTGCAAACGCGTTTGCGCCCTGGCTGTCGCCGATTGCCAGCACTTTACCATTTGACGCGGGGGAGAGCGAAAGCTGAGCCACGGTCGGCCTTGCTTCTAATGCGTCTGCGATTATCGTAATGCTTCGCCCCGGCCCGTGCAGCCGCCCCCCACTTAGGATTAATACTCCCCGCCCCGGACCAGTTTGCAATGTTATGTTTGATGTCACCAGCACGTCACCTCTGAACGAGAGACCGCCGGGAACATTTAAACTTCCTGACAGCGTGATCTGTTCACCCGATCCCGTGGGGCCTGTAGTGTTGACTGTGAGCGCGGCCCCCGAAGGCAACGAGAATCCGGCGAGAACGGCGCCGGGCGTGCTACCAGCGTCTCCTGCAATCAGTCCGCCAAACCCGGTACTTAACTTGGTGAGACTCGAAGCCGAAATTCCGACCCCCACCCAGCCTGTGCTGCCAGCAAGGTTCACAACGGCGCTACTCATCGCGCCCCATCCCTTTAGAGTTAACGTCGAGAGACTTGTAACAAAACCGTTAAATCGCAGTTCGCTTAAGACCCTAACCTCGAGGGATTGACTTGCGCCGTCTAACGTGCTCTGGAAATCGACCAATGAGCCCTGAATCTCCGAGCCTGAGGCCGTTAGCCGGGCCGGGCAAGCCACTGTAACATTGCCCGACACAAACACTTGCCCGCGTATGCTAGCGAGAAGGTTCGTAGAGCTGAGGGTAAGTGACTGCGCAGACATAGTCCCTTGCGCGGAAAAAATTACGTCGGTTGCACCGCTGACGGAGACTATACCCGCCGACAGAAAAGCCGGCAGTGAAATGCTCCCCTCTGAATTGTCGAGCACCTCCGCATCCACCTGCAGTTGGAGCCTGCCGCTGCCCAGCTGTATTGAAGCCCCGGAGAGATTGATGACCCCCAACCCGGACCCGCGGTTTATTTCACTCGCATCCTGTTCATTAGCCGTAATGAAAAGTCCGCCACCATCAGAGTTGTATGAGACATTACTGAAGATAACCGAGCGACCTGCCTCAAGTGTCAACGTCCCCCCGTTTCCACCCGGGTTATTGACGACGATTGAGGCTTGAACTAAAATATCGCGATTTGCCTGCAACGTGACCGAAGCACCGGTATTAAGAATATCGGTGAGCGCCGAGACACTCAGCTGTCTGTCGGCGCTGGGGCTCTGATTGAAAAACTGATTGCCCACTACCGAAGCAAGTCCCGTCGTCGCAATCGTAATCGTTCGCGGGTCAAACAAAACTGAACCGGCCGTTCCCTTAACCGCCGTGACATCGATCGTCCCCTCGTAACCCAGAATCTCCTTGGACGAAATCTCCACCCATCCTCCTCTTCCACCCTCACCTCCGCCCGCCGCCACCATGCCCGCGAAGTGGGTAAACTCATCTGACCATACAACCACCGTGCCACCCGTGGATCCCGCGCCGACCGATGAGGCATCGAGCGCACTTGTCTGATCAATTCTTACGTCAAGACTCGTAACCAAGCCCTCACCACCATACGCACCGCCGCCGATGCGCAGCCGCCCTTGTGGTGCCGCGAGCACGCTCCCCGAGATTCCGATCGTGGCTCCCAGCACTGTTAACCATCCGCCCTGAGCGGTCTTCAGCTGCGCATTCTCCATCCATACATCTGGGTGGGTACCGCCGACGTTCGCGGCGTCGGCACCGTGAGAATCAATTATAATACTTCCCGAATGAAGGGTGCCTTTGAGCGATTGTCGCCCCGCCACCGACTCAAAGCTTCCCTCTGTTAAGATCAATCCATGGGTGCCCAGCGTAAGCCCGCCCTCCACCCGCCCGCCCATGGCCAGCCTCAGCGTCCCGCCATCCACCGCCAGCCCCGCCCGCGCGTGCAACCACCCCGCCGCGGCGTCCGACGTTACACTCACCGCCTGCGTGGAATCTATCAGGACATAATCGCCCATCGCCGGCCGCTCATCACCCGACCAGTTGAGCTGATCGCCCCAACTAAGGCCGTCGCCCCCACCGTCCCACCAAACTTCCCGGAGCGAATCAGATAGAACGGCGTCGCCGTCGAGGCCTCCAAAGGAGAGAAGCGTTCTGGACTCGAGCGCCTCGAACATCCGCTGATTTATGTCGCGGCCCGCGCTTGGACGCCCGAGCAACTTACGATCAAAGAGTATATTAAACATGCAATCGTCTCCTGACTATGATACGAACACTCGTCGGCTCGGCGCTCCGCAGCGATAAGTTCCAAAGTATGGTTATCATTCCGATAGCCAGCCGCCTGCATGCGGAGCCTTCCAGCAGCCAATCGCGGCGGTCGTATTCCGACCCTCCGCAGCCCTCGCTCGGGCGTCAGTACTTATGTCACAATCCGCTACGTCTTGGGCAATACGCCGCGGCTTATTGTTGCATGCCCGCCGACCAACATCGCTTACCTTCCCGTTTACTTTCGTCCAGAAGTGGCCGCATTGCACAGCTCTAATCGCTGCGCAGACTGCCGCGTCCGCAAATGTCTCGCATCATTCATGCTCGCCAATTTCTCATGCGCGGCCATCAGCAGCGGCTGGGCTTCTCCCAATCTGCCCAATTTAACCAGCGCCTCCCCTTCAACGCTCTGTGCGTGTGCCCTCTGAAAGTCATCCTTCGCCTGAACCCGCCCGCGCTGCGCTTCCGCCAGGCCCTTCTCGTTGAGTCCGGATAATAATGCAACCCGCGCTGTCAGTGTGTGCGCATATGAATCGC
>Ga0105044_10014758_pt1 | contig 10554 bp, 8 predicted proteins | sample MAT01_FD_78092 | JGI IMG/M metagenome (GOLD analysis project Ga0105044, IMG submission 78092) | Freshwater microbial communities from Lake Fryxell liftoff mats and glacier meltwater in Antarctica - MAT-01 | ecosystem: Environmental > Aquatic > Freshwater > Ice > Liftoff microbial mat | place... | reverse complement strand
TCAGCATGGACGATCAGCAAACGAGCTTGCTCTTGACAAACTCCACAAGCGGACATCAACGTGACTAAGAGGATCGCCAGAGGTTTTGTTAAAAAAGGAATCATATTCATTAGGTGGGTCGCGGGTAGGTGGTTTGCTTGGAGGCACTTCTTCCGATTCACTTTTCAAAACGCGAAGGAACCGAAGAGTTGGATCTATGATAACATCTATTATAGGTTGCGTCACCAATGTTTCCATCGGGCTAGTCAGAGAATGAAAACGCAATGAGTACAGAGCTCCAGCCAGAGCGCCTAAAGTCGTTGGACCAGTTTCGCGGATACAGCGTGGCCGCCATGTTTGTGGTCAACTTTCTCGGCGGAATGACGATGACGCATCAACTGTTGCGTCACAACAATACGCATTTTAGCTATGCCGATTCGATCATGCCGAGCTTTCTTTTTGCATGTGGGTTTTCGTACCGATTGTCGTTTCTGAAGCAGCTTGAAAAGCTTGGCGAGACGGGCACCGGGGTCCGATTCATCAAACGAAGTCTGGGGCTCATCCTGCTCTCAATGATGTTATACGGGTTCAATTCTAAGATCGTGAGTTGGTCCGAGATCTCCGTGGAACGCGCAACGCGATTCGTCCTGGAATGGTTGAAAGCAGACCTGTGGGAGGTCTTAGCGATTATTGGAGCGATTCAAATTGTTCTGCTGCCTTGGATCGCCAGAGGGACCTGGACTCGCGTTTTGGTTTTCCTTGTTTTCGGTTTGCTTCATGCGATTTTGTCCTGGTTGTTCAACTATGAGTTTGTCTACGGTCGTCCGAATGGGATGGACGGGTTTTTTGGAGCAACTGTAAAGCGAGCATGGGATGGCGGTTGTTTTGGTTTGATCGCTTGGGCACAAATCATGCTGGCCGGAACACTTGCTTTTGACGCTTTGAAGTGCTTCCCTCAGCGGAAGGCGATTGGAACGCTCTTTACCATGGGTGCGGTTCTGATGCTGGCTGGATACGCTCTATTGTCTGTGGCGACTCTGTACAACCTAGAGGGTTTGTCCGAAGAGCAGTCATTGAAGATACGTTCATCACCAGTCGTTCCTGATTTCTCTGTGGTGCAAGGAAGGTCATGGGATTCCTTTCTTGCCGAACCGCCTTTCGTTCCGCCGCCACCGCCAGCGATGCGCGCACCCAGCTATTGGGCGATGGACAAGCGAGTGGTAACGCAATCGTTCGTACTCTTCAGCACTGGGTTTGCCTTCGCTCTCTTCGGATGCTTCGTCGTCGCCTGCGACTCGCTAGGATTCGGGCTGAGGGTGTTCGAGATGTTCGGCAAGAACCCTCTTGCTTCGTATATCATCCATCATTTCGTCACTCACACGCTTCTCGCTGTTGTGCCGAAGGACTCACCGCTGCTGTGGTGTCTGATCGGCCTAGCTATGTCGTTTGGGATCACTTATCTGTTTGTACGTTTCTTGGAGTCTAGAAACCTCTATTTGAGACTTTAGAGAAGTGTTGACTAGCGACCGCACGTCGCTGTGGGTTGTCTATATGCGAGCTCGAGCGTAGGAGCCCAAGAAATCGAGGCGGATCGCCATTTTGGCGAGCGTGCCCATGGCCGCTCGAACATCCGATTGCGAGTCATGTCCCTCAAGCTCGACGAAGAAAAAGTACTCGTTCGACGTACCAGGCACAGGAAACGATTCGATCCACGTCAGATTGAGACCATTGTCTCGAAACATGACCATGACGTCGGCCAATGCCCCCGGTTTGTGAGGTACTTGAAACATGAGCGATGTTTTGTCGTCACCGGTCGGAGCCGGTCGCTCATCCCCGATGATTGCAAACCTAGTCACGTTGTTTTGATTGTCTTCGATGGATTCTGCGATCAGATCTAGTCCATTGAAGATGCCAGCCTCACGTGAGGCTACCGCGGCTGCGTGGGGAGTGTTGGCTGCGATTTTGGCGGCGGCGGCAGTGCTGGCCACCTCGACCCAACGTGCATCGGGCAAATGGTTGTTGAGCCAAGCGCGGCATTGAGAGAGAGCTTGCGGTTTGCTGTAGACCTCGTGAATCTCATTTCGCCGGCATTTGGCCAGCAGATTATGGTGGATCGGCAACAGCACTTCACCGCAAATGCGGACCGGCTTGCGAATAAACATGGTCAACGTATCGACGATCCGGCCGTCGGTCGAATTTTCAATAGGAACGACACCATAAGTTGAGTGACCTCGCGAAATCTCCTCAAAAACGGCTCCAATGGTGTTCACCGCTTGGAGTCCACCGACGGCGCCAAAGTACTTGGAAGCGGCCGAATACGAATAAGAGAATTCAGGACCTAGGTATGCAATCGCCTCGCGTCGTATGGCCACTTGATAAGTCAAACCGGCCACGAAACGTTGCAGCTGGTTTGCGAAGTCCTCCGCATGCCATTCCAGCAAGGACTGCGAGTCGCGCAAGCTAGTTGCCGAGTGGGTACCATCCGATACAAGCTTTTTCAGCAGCTGACATCGTTTTTTGGCCAAATCCAAGATCTGGGCGTCTATTTCCTTGAGCGTGTCGTGCAATTTATCACTCCTGTCAAATTGGCGTTCAGACAATCAATGTACCGTCTGAGCACATCTATCACCTATTTTTTTCATCGGCGCAAGTGCTTCAAAGCAATAGCTTTAAGGAAAATCGAAGATTTCCTGGCGAGTTCTGGCACACCAATTGCTGAATGGGACCGCGTGGCTGGTCCCGGCTACTCAAACGAAATTACCGCAATCGAAACCACCTGTCACATCGTAACGCAGAGGAAACAATCATGGCATCAGGCGAAAAAATTATTGGTATCGACTTGGGAACGACCAACTCTGTCGTTGCTGTTATGGAAGGCACAGAGGTCAAAGTCATTCCTAACGCAGAAGGAAACCGACTGACGCCCAGCGTGGTGGCTTTCACCGATAAAAGCGAGACGATTGTCGGCGAACCTGCACGACGTCAAGCCGTTACGAATCCCCGTCGAACAGTTTTCTCTGTCAAGCGATTCATGGGTCGCCGCCACTCCGAAGTCGAATCGGAAGAAAAGATTGTTCCCTATCAAGTCGTCGGTGGAGCCAATGAGTATGTCAAGGTCCAAATTGGCGACCAACAATTCACGCCGCAGGAAATCTCCGCCAAGGTGCTTCGCAAGCTCAAAGAAGCTGCAGAGTCGTATCTTGGTCATCGCGTAAGCAAGGCCGTGATTACGGTCCCTGCGTACTTCAATGACGCGCAGCGTCAAGCTACCAAAGACGCCGGACAAATCGCTGGACTCGAAGTGGCCCGGATCATTAACGAACCGACGGCAGCCGCGCTCGCGTATGGTTTGGACAAGACTAAGGATCACAAGATTATTGTTTTCGATTTGGGAGGTGGAACGTTCGACGTTTCGGTCCTCGAAGTGGCCATGAGTGGCGATGAAGAGAACAATAGCAAAGTGTTTGAAGTGATCAGCACCAGTGGTGATACGCATTTGGGTGGCGACGACTTTGACCAAGCGCTTGTGAATTATGTTGCGAATCAGTTTCAAAAGGACAACGGCATCGATTTGCGCAAAGAGCCGATGTCTCTGCAGCGATTGCAAGAAGCTTGTGAAAAGGCCAAGAAAGAATTGAGCAGCTTGCCTCAAACCGATATCAATCTGCCGTTCATTACGGCCGATGCGACCGGCCCCAAGCACTTGCAACTGACGATCACTCGCAGCACCTTCGAGGGGCTCGTCGATGACCTGATCGAGCGATGCCGCAAGCCCGTGTTACAGGCGTTGCAGGATGCGAAACTCAAGCCGTCTGACATTGACGAAGTCGTCCTGGTGGGTGGCTCGACTCGTGTCCCCAAGGTTCGTCAGATCGTTAAGGACATCTTCGGAAAGGAACCGCACCAAGGGGTTAATCCAGACGAAGTCGTAGCGGTCGGAGCAGCCATCCAAGGAGCCGTTTTGTCGGGCGATCGCCGCGACGTTCTCCTGCTCGATGTGACCCCGTTGACTCTCGGAATTGAAACCGAAGGTGGAGTGTTAACCGCGCTTATCGAGCGAAATACGACCATCCCCGTGGAAAAAAAGCAGACATTCTCAACCGCAGCCGATGGGCAAACAGCCGTGACCGTCAGCGTGTTTCAAGGCGAACGAAAAATGGCGCAGCAGAATCGATTGCTCGACCAATTCAATCTAGAGGGAATCGATGCCCAAGCTCGAGGTGTGCCGCAAATCGAAGTCAAGTTCGACATTGACCAGAACGGAATTCTAAACGTTTCTGCCAAGGATCTAAAGTCGGGCAAGCAATCGAGCGTCAAGATTGAGCAATCGAGCGGATTGAGCAAAGACGAAATTGAACGCATGCGCCGCGAAGCTGAGACACATGCTGACGAAGATAAGAAATTTGTCGAACTAGCAGAATCGAAGAACCGCGCCGAGAATACGATCCACGGCTTGGAAAAGGCGATCAAAGAGCAAGGTGAGAAACTGAGCGCCTCGGATCGAGAGCCGCTGGAGACAGCAATCAAGAAGGCCCGCGACGCGATCATCACCAACGATGCCGCCGCCATTAAAGCTGCTGCGATGGAGCTAGAGCAATCCGCTCAAGCCTTCCGATCGACTCTGGGTGCTCAAGCTAGCGGTGCACCGACGGATGAACCAGCCAAGGCATCTACCGACGATGATGCCATCGATGCCGAGTTCGAAGTGAAAAAGTAGTCTGCTAAAAGACAAGTGCGTCGCAATGAGCAGTGGGTGCGCCAAGCGCATTGCGAGTCACTGGGAGTTGTGGTATATCCAAGCGGAGGGGCGTGAAGTGCCTCCTGACGCATCCAACTTCTTTCGGAAAAAATACTTTGAAAATTCTCCTGGCTAACGACGACGGAATTCATGCACCAGGCCTCTTAGCCATGCGAAAAACGCTGGTGCAGTTAGGGGATGTACTCATCGTAGCCCCGGCAACAGAACAGAGCGGGGTCGGGCACTCGATCACCTATCTTTCGCCTCTGACGTGCAAAGAAATCTTTGATGGCGACGCGTTTCGTGGTTGGGCCGTAGAGGGTTCACCCGCCGACTGCGTCAAATTGGGAGTTACTGAACTTGCTGGCGGTCCTGTTGACTTGATTGTTAGCGGCATCAACGGCGGACTTAATGCCGGCATCAACGTGCTCTATTCCGGTACCGTTGCAGCTGCTATTGAAGGCGCGTTTTTTCGCATCCCGAGTATCGCGGTCTCGCTCGAGCATGATCCGCACGCAGACTTCGCAGCGGCCGCCGACATGGCGGTAAACATCATTCGACAAATACTGAAACATCAGGGGACAGCCCAAGAACTGTACAACATTAACATCCCAACGGCCGCAACTCTCGCGTATCGATCAGGCAACATGCCGGAGGTGCATTGCGTACCTATGGGAGTTGAACGCCACGGCGATCACTACATCAAAAGGCAGGACCCTAAAGGTCGCAACTACTACTGGTCGACCAACGATCCTCCGCCGAAGCCGACTGATCACGAAACCGATTTGAACGCGCTTTTTGCTGGATACGTTACGGTTACCCCGCTGCAGTTTGACATGACTAAGCGGCAGCTACTTAGCGGTATGGAACAGTGGGGACTATCGCTCCAGGGAAGACAATAGCTGTGACAAGCGAATCCCCTTCGATCCTTCGGGACAAACGTGTCCTGTTCGTCGGTAAACTCGGGGCGCTCCCGCGAAAGGACGCCCTGCAACTAATCCGCGACCACGGCGGTACGCCGCTGGAGCGAATTGCGGGTGAAGTCGACCTAGTCATCATCGGTGCCGATGAGCTTCCGGATGAAGACGTCTCGGAATTGCTGAACGCATCGATTCGGCGCGGCATCCGGGATGGTCGGACCATTTTGGTACACGAGCATGAGCTCTGGCAACAGCTCGGTGTAGTCGATAGTTCGGTTAGCCTGCAGCTTTATACGCCAGCCATGATGGCAGGTTTAGTCAAGACTCCTGTTCGCAACATCCGGCGTTGGTACCGAATGGGTTTGCTAACCAGCGTCAAGGTAGCACACCGGCTTCCGTACTTTCCATTCGAGCAAGTGCAGAATGCGAAACAGTTGGCGAGTTGGATTGCACGGGGAGCACGCCCGAGCGATATCAAACAACAATTGGCAGAGTTCGCACCTTGGGTCGAAAACCGTTCGTTGATGGAGCTCGACTTAGTGATCGATGGTCGGCGTTTACTGCTGCGACAAGAAGGTCGGCTGCTCAGTGCGAATGGCCAGATGCATCTCGATTTCGATACTTGCGACGAGTCCTCATCGGCGTCTGAGCAAGCAACCTTGCCATTCCCGTCCATTCCATCCCCATTTTCGCGATCAATGGCGGCCGATGAAGCCTCCGATACGCTCATCGCAGCGAAATCGAACGACTTGCAACATTGGACGCGCGATGACATGTTGCACATGGCCGAAGAGTTCGAAGACGCAGGCCGATTGGAACAATCGATCGAGTGGTATAGAGTCATCTTGGCTCGCTACGGAATGACAGCAGAAGTCTGTTTTCAGTTGGCAGAGTTGCTCTATCGACTTGGCGATAGCTCTGCAGCTCGCGAGCGATATTACAATGCCATTGAACTCGATGAAGAATTTATTGAGGCTCGAGCTAACCTGGGGTGTGTACTGGCCGAGACAGGTCAGACCGAGCTTGCAATTGCAGCCTTTCAAGGAGCGCTTGCGAGGGACGACCACTATCCAGACGTGCATTACCATCTTGCGAAATGCCTTGATGAGATCGCAGACGGGGACCAAGCGGTTAGGCATTGGATCCGTTTCTTGCAACTTTCGCCGCAAAGTCCTTGGGCGGAAGAAGCCCTTGACCGTCTCGGACGGGTTTAGCTTGCCCTTTGGATGTCGTCTTTCGCGACATTTTTTTCACCGAGCTTTCGGTCTCATGGGTTGAAATTGAACGCTATTCGATTGCTACGTTACCGAATATAGTAATTGCTGTGATTTTGTTGGTCCCCAGTGGTCTAAAGCTGAATGTGCTCACCGAATGCAAAACAATGAATTGGATGAACTGATGGGGTTAGTTCCACCATCGAATTCGGTCATGGGTGCGGTCCACGTTAGCCGTCCCATGCTTCATCCGAACATCTACCGTAGGCGTATCCTGGAAGTGGAGGGTAACCCGGCCGCAGGCCAATGGGTTGCCGTTTACCACCAACAACTTCCCAGCGAACGAAAAGCCTTTAGCGGTGAGGAGGTCGACGATTCCCCCTATAAACCTCGGGGTAAAACGGTTCGCGACTCGACCGGCACGCCGCAATTGTTTGCCTATGGGATCTACAACCCCAAGTCGGAAGTTGCAGTACGGATGTATTCCTGGTGGGGGCAATGGCCGGACGAAGCATTTTGGGGCACCAAAGTCCGTGATGCCGTCTCGCTTCGCCGTGACGTCCTTCGCCTCGACGAAACCACCGACGCCTATCGCGTAATCCACGGTGAATCCGATGGCTTCCCAGGGTTGGTAGTCGATCGCTACGGTGATTGCTTGAGCGCCGAAGTTTTTTCGCTCGGGATGTCCAAACGCTGCGAACCGATACTAGAAATGCTCGCTCAAGAACTAGGGACAAAACATTACTTGGTACAGGAGTGTCCACAGTTCATCAGCCAAGAGGGATGCACGGTGCCAAACCGTTCGTCCGAAGGCTTGCCCTCGCACGTCACGATCCAGGAAAACGGCGTGAAGTACAAAGTCCACTTCGGAACCGGCCATAAAACGGGCTTCTTTTGCGACCAACGCGACAACCGACGCCGACTCGCCGAACTATGCAATGGGAAAACCGTATTAGACCTCTGCTGTTACACAGGCGGCTTCTCTGTACAAGCGGCCAAGGCCGGCCATGCCTCTGAAGTGACGGGGGTCGATCTGGACGCCGAACCACTGGCGACCGCCAAGAAGAACGCAGACATCAATCACACACGTGTTCGATACGTCCAATCGGACGCCTTTGCGTTCATGCGTGACATGGTTCGGATCAAACGCCAATACGACGTCGTTGTCCTAGATCCACCCAAACTGATTCGATCGCGATTGGAACTGGAGGAAGGAACACATAAGCACTTTGACCTGAACCGACTCGCTTTTCAAATGGTCAAGCCGGGTGGGATTCTGCTCACCTGTTCGTGCGCTGGCCTATTGGACGAACAGGCGTTCCACGGTGTTGTCCGTTCAGCGGCCAAGGCCACGGGCTTTGACGAACATGGCAGCCCGTACCCGCCGCGCACGCTGCAAATCATTCAATCAGGCGGCGCAGCGCCCGATCATCCAGTCGTCGCTCATTGTCCTGAGACGAGCTACCTCAAGAGTATCTGGGCGCGGGTTCTATGAGCCACGACCGCATCACTCCGTTCGACTTAGAAAGTCGATTCAAACCAGCCGGCGATCAACCGCAAGCGATCGCAGAATTGGTTCGTGGAATCCACAGCGGAAAAAAACACCAAGTCCTGATGGGTGTGACAGGTTCCGGCAAGACGTTCACGATGGCCAACGTTATCCAAGCCGTCCAGAAGCCGACTCTCGTCTTGAGCCATAACAAAACACTTGCTGCCCAACTCTACTCCGAGTTCAAGGAGTTTTTTCCCCGCAACGCCGTTCATTACTTTGTCAGTTACTACGACTACTACCAACCGGAAGCCTACATTCCGCAACGCGATATTTACATCGAAAAAGACGCTTCGATCAACGAAGAGATCGATCGATTGCGGCTGGCGTCGACCAGCGCGCTGGTCAGTCGCCGCGACTGCATTATCGTCGCGAGTGTCTCCTGTATCTATGGCTTGGGTTCCCCTGACGAGTACCGTCGCAGTATGGTTCCTATCCGTGTAGGAGAAACCATCCAGCGCGAAGACCTCTTGCTGCGACTGATCGATATCCAATACGAACGAAACGATATCGCTTTCGAGCGGAGCCGATTCCGTATTCGAGGTGATACGATGGAACTATGGCCATCGTATGAAGAGTTCGCGTACCGCATCGAGTCTTGGGGAGACGAGATCGAGCAAATCTCAATCATCAATCCCGTCAGTGGAGAAGTTGTCTCGCGTTTAGACGAGATTTTTATTTATCCGGCAAAGCACTTTGTCACATCCGAGGATCGGATCGCAAAGGCTGTTCGCGTGATCAAGCAAGAGCTCGAAATGCAGCTAGAAAAATTCAAGTCGGAGGGTAAGATCCTAGAGGCTCAGAGACTCAACGCGCGAACGCGATTCGATTTGGAGATGCTCCAACAAGTCGGACATTGTCCGGGAATCGAAAACTACTCGCGACCACTTTCAGGGAAAGAACCTGGCGCTGCTCCAGATACGCTTTACGATTTTTTCCCCAAGGACTTTCTTCTGATGGTCGACGAATCGCACGTCACGATCCCCCAGGTGAGAGCCATGTATGCTGGCGACAAAAGTCGGAAAACGACCCTCGTGGAACACGGTTTTCGATTGCCTTGCGCCCTCGATAATCGCCCGATGAAGTTCGAGGAATGGGAGACCCGCATCAATCAATCCGTCTTCGTTTCTGCCACCCCCAGCAACTACGAGCTGGAGCAGACCGAAGGAGAAGTGGTCGAACAGATCATCCGGCCAACCGGATTGCTGGACCCGATGGTGGAAGTGATTCCGGCCCGCGGACAAGTGATGCATTTGCTAGGCCAAATTCGGGAGCGAGTGGCTATGGGAGACCGCACCTTGATCACTGCGCTAACCAAGCGATTGGCTGAAGACTTGGCGAATTTCTTTACCGAAAACGATCTCAAATGCCGTTGGTTGCATAGCGAGCTCGATGCATTTGAGCGAGTGGATCTCCTGCGCGAACTGCGAGATGGCCGGTGCGATGTTTTGGTGGGTGTAAATCTATTGCGGGAGGGGCTCGATTTGCCCGAAGTTTCGTTGGTAGCGATCCTCGATGCCGACAAAGAAGGTTTCTTGCGCAGTGAGACTTCCCTCATTCAAACGATTGGCCGCGCAGCCCGAAACGCGAATTCGAAAGTCATCCTGTATGCCGATCGCGTCACCGCATCAATGCAGACCGCTATCGAAGAAACGCAACGACGCCGAAAGATCCAAGAGGCTTATAACACGGAACACGGCATTACTCCCGAGACTGTGCGAAAAGGGATGTCGGCGAGCATTCACCAAGCGGCCGAAAATCGCAAACGAGCCCGAGACATGGTGCGCCTCGATGGAATCTCCGAGAAGATAACCGAAGAGTACTTGAAGACGATGGAAGAGGAGATGCTCTCTGCGGCGGAAAATTTGGAATTCGAACGGGCGGCGGGCTTACGCGATAAAATCTTGCGAATGCGTGAGAAGATTGGTCAGCTAATCGAGAGCGACGGTGACGACGACAGAATGGTGGGCGGCCGTCAACGCAAACGATCCAGCAAAGGAACCAACTCCCGCATCCCCGGCAGAAAGCGAAATGACTAGAAAAGTCAGCCTCAGCGACCAATCGTATGTCAGTTGTGGCCGATCTTGACCTGACACCGAGAAGACAACATTAATGAAGACAACAGTAATGTCGAACGATAATGGCGAATCGGAT
>Ga0105044_10014757_pt1 | contig 10554 bp, 6 predicted proteins | sample MAT01_FD_78092 | JGI IMG/M metagenome (GOLD analysis project Ga0105044, IMG submission 78092) | Freshwater microbial communities from Lake Fryxell liftoff mats and glacier meltwater in Antarctica - MAT-01 | ecosystem: Environmental > Aquatic > Freshwater > Ice > Liftoff microbial mat | place... | reverse complement strand
TTGTAAATCCTGCGAACAATGTCCCTCCCCCCTCCATTTGCATTCTGCTGGTCAGTCGGGAAATGTCTGGCCGTTGCGATTGGTCTGATGGTTGCGATCCCCTTCGTCGCGCTGTCGCAGAATCCTCCGGCGACTCCGCCAGGTCCCGACAACGACCAACTGGCCACAGCGGCGATGGCTGCCTTCGATGCGGGGAACTTTCAGGGAAGCTATGATCAACTCGAACAGCTTCTTGCCAGGGACGAGATTCGCAATACGAAGGATCCCAGGATCCTCGAGGCCCTTGAGCCCGCCCTCTATGTCCGGGCGGCCGCTTTGTATAATCTGAAACGCTACGAGGAGTCCATCAAGGCATTCGCCGACTACCTGGCAAAATTCCCCCAGGGAAAGCGCAAGGACGATGCGATGTACTCGATGGTAAACAGCTACATCGCCCTCAAGAAATTCGACGAGGCTCTGGTGGAACTATCCAAACTTGAAAAGATTCCCGAGTTTCGCGAGGAAGCCCTCCTTTTCCGTGCGGCCATTGCGTACGAAAAAAAGGATTATCAATCCGCTCTACAACCCCTGTTGCTTCTCACGGAGAAGGGACTGGACAGTCAGACCGCCATCCGGGGGGGAGTGATGCTGGGCTCGGTTTACACCCAACTCGGGCAGTTCGACAAGGCGACCGCGCTCTTTGTCAACATCCGGCGGGCCTTTGACCGCGTGGATAACAAGGCCCAGTTCAACGCGACGGTGCTCCAGCTCGGTGACAAGCTGTTCAGCGCCGGGTTGCCCCGGGAGGCTCAGGTCATCTACGAAATGGTGCAAACCAAGGAGGAACTTATTGTCGCCCAGAAGGGCGCGATCGAAAGGAAGAAAAAGGAAACCCTGCTTGCCTTGGAGACCTTCCGACTCACGAAGGACATCTCCGCATTGCGCAAACGGAACCGCTTGCAGGATGAAGTCCAACAAGATGCCGTCTCCCTGGAACTGCTGGAAAAAACCCCCGATTTTATGTTGAGCGTGCTCATCCGCCGCGGACGCGCGTATGCCGAGGCCGGACGCCAGCGCGAGGCCCTGATCATCTACGACCACATCCTCGAGAACTTTCCCGACGCGAAGGCCGAGCGCGATGTGGCCGCCTTCAGCCGCATCCTGGCTTTTCAGGAGCTGGGCAGGGTGGATTCCGCCATCGAGGCCGCCACCACCTATCTCGAAAACTTTCCCGACGGCCAGGAGCGCGACACCGCGAGATACCTCCGCGGGGCCCTGGCTCTTGACGCGAACAAGCCGCAGAAGGCGGTCGAATTTTTCGGCGTGGATGTGGCCAGCGCGAGCCCGGCCATGAAAAGCGGCGAAGTCTACCCGAAGATGCTCTTCCTCCTCGGCGTCGCAAAATTTTCGCTGCATGACTACCCTGGCGCCAGCGAAAAATTTGTCGACTATATCACCGCCTTTCCCAACGGGGAATTCGTGCAGGAAGCCGAATATCGCATCGCCCTCGGCACCCTCTTCGGCGATAACGAAATCGGCTACAAAAAAGCCCTTCAGCTCTTCGCGAGTTACCTGACCAAATATCCCTCGGGAATTTTTGCCACCGATGCGGAATATCGGATGGCGGTTTGCCACCGGAGCGCCGGCGAGAATGAAACGGTCGTCAAGGGCTGCGACGCCTGGCTGCAAAAACACCCGAGCGATCAGATGACGGGCGAGGTGCTTGCCCTCAAGGCCGACGCTCTTCTGGCCTTGGGCAACAAGGCGGCGGCGGCCGCGGCCTACAACGAATCCGCCACGGTGACATCCTCGGATGAAGTGCTCATGTATGCGTTGATGGAAGCCGCCAAACATTATCAGGACCTCGCCGACTGGGCGGCCATGGACACGATGTTCCGCAAATTCCTCGAAAAATATCCCGACCATCCGGGCGCGGTCGCCGGCTATTTCTACATCGGCCAGGCCATGATCAAGCAGGGGAAAATTCCTGAAGCCAAAGCGTTTCTGGGCGAGAAGATACGGGTCTCGATTTCCGACCCCCACAAGGAGGCCGTGGAGCGCCTGATGGTACAGCTGGCGCAGCTTTGCCTGAAGAAGCCGAAGCTGCCACCGGAAGCGCTGACGTCAGCTCCCGCGCCGCAGGAGGATGGCGCGACTGCTTCCGGCACACCGCCGCCACAAGCTCGACCAAAGCCCGATCCCTCGATCGAGTTTGAGGAGTTTCTTGCCACATTCCCGGATACTCCTGCGGCAATTGCGCGCAAGCTTTTTGCCCGTTCGGAACTCGCGATCATGCGGCGCAAACCCGATCAAAGCGCAAGATATCTCACCGAACTCACAGACTCCGTCAAACCCGGGGACCTCAGTCCCATGCTCCTGGGAAAAGTGGGCGACATCCTCATGGCCCGCGGCGACGACGCCAAAGCGCGGGAAATGTATGACCAAATCATCGGCGGTTTTGGCAAGAGCGATTATGCGGACTACGGGTATGTCGGACGCGGCGAATTGGCCTTTCGGCAGGGCAAGTTCGCCGAGGCGCTGAAAGACTTTTCTTATGCCGCCGACGAAATTGCGGCGTCCTCAAAACTCAAAGAGGCGACCCTCGGCAAGGCGAAGGCCCTCTTTGCCCTGAAGAAATATCCCGAAGCCGGGAAGATCTTTGAAATGATTGCGGGACTCAAGGAATGGCGCGGGGAGGCCACGGCGGAAAGCCTTTACTATCTCGGACGCATCGCCCAGGAAAATAATGACTACCCCAAGGCCATCGCCTTCTACCAAAGAATCTTCCTCACCCATCAGAAATACCCGAAACTCGTTGCCAAAGCCTATATGGAGAGCGCAGCATGCTTCAAAGAGCTGGGCAAGACCGTTGAGGCCAAAAACACCTACATCGAGATGCTTAGGAACGATAAGTTAAGGGCTGCCGCCGTGCCCGAACTCGCCGAGGCCCAGAAGCAGTTTGACCAGATTCCCTGATGACCATGAAACGGCTTTTCCTCCTCCTCGCGACAGTGGCTCTCCCCGCCAGCCTCACCGGGCAGGAGGTTGTCATGAAGAACGGCAGCCGGTTCCCGCTCAAGGATCCCCGCCGGCAAGGCGACATGCTCTTTCTTGCCATCACGGCTCCCGGCGGCGGCGGATCGGCCGTTGTTGGGTATCGGGTGAGCGACATCGAGAAGGTGGAGATGCCGTCGGCGTCTGCTCTCCTCCCGGCGCGGAACCTGCTTTTCCTCGGCAAGCCAGCCGAGGCATTAACGGCCGCCAAACCGGCTTTTGAGGCCATTGGACCTTTGCGGGGCATTCCGGGCTCCGGCTGGGAGGAGGCGGCTCTGTTGTATGCGGCAGCCCTGCAGTCGTGCGGACAAATTCCCGAGGCCGTGGCAATTCTCGATCAATTCGAGGTCAACAGCCCGAAGGGATCCGCCGCCCGTGAAATCGCGCGTGTCCGTCTGGCCGCGTTAAAATATTCCCAGGAGACCCGGAAGGTGCTTGGCGTCGTGGATCAGGCCCTCGCCGCAAAATTGGGAGCCGGGGTTGCGGCCGAAGCCCATACCGTCGCAGGCGATGCCTTACTTATTAATAAGAGCTTCGAGGAGGCTCTCACCCGCTATCTCAAGGTGGTGATTTTCTGCCCGAGTGATCGCTGGCTCGGAGCAAGATCGTTACTGGGCTCGGCCAAAGCCATGGCCTCGCTCAATGAAAAAAAGAATTGTGTCCGGGCCCTGCGGGAAATTATCAATTCCTATCCTGGAAGCCCCCAAGCCGACGCTGCGACCAAAATGATGGCGGCAGGCGGCAACCCTTACACCCTTCTCTTGACCGAACTCGACGAGGACGAAGCCACCGCCAAGGAACGCCTCAAGGATGCCTCTTCATCACCACCCAACTAAGTTCCACCCTAACACCATATGACCCAACACCTCACCCAGTCTGTCTGGAGATTTCAAACCATGACCATTCGCCGGACCCTTCTGCTCCTCCTCCTGCTCATCGGCAGTTGCACGGTTCCTTGTGTGATGGCTCAAGAGAGTTCGACAACCGGGGATGTGTCCACCGCGCCCAAAGTTCACAAAAAAACGCTCATCGCAACGCTCGAAGAGGGCGGCATCGTCATGATCCCACTGTCCATTTGCTCGATCCTCATGATGTACCTCGCTGGCGACGGGTTCCTTCGCACCATGAGAAAGCGCTCCATCCCGCTGGAACATCTCGAAGCGATCAAGGGATTTTTCCGCAGAGCCGATTACCAGGGTGCCTTCGAATACTGCAAGGCTAACGGGTCTCCGCTTACCAATGTCCTCCGCGTCGGCATCTCCCTCATCGGCGAGGGCAAGCTGATTGCGGAAACCGGAATGGGCGAGGAGCTTTCGAAGGAAAACTCGCTCATCCAGACGCGGATGAGCTACCTCTCGGTCATCGGCGTCTGTGCTCCGATGATCGGTCTGGTCGGTACGGTGATTGGCATGATCAAAGCCTTTTCCAGCCTCGGGGCAGCCGGGATTGGCGACCCCTCCGGCCTCTCCGCCGCGATCGGCGAAGTCCTTGTCGCCACCGCCGCCGGGCTCTTCGTCGCCATCCCCGCATTTGGCATGTTCTACTTCGTCAAAGCCCGGGCGACGGGAATGATCCATGATATCAACGATACGGTGAACATGCTCTTTCGCGCCATGCCTTACGGACGGCTCGCCGGCAGGAAATTCGGAGATGATGAAATTTACGCATCCGCCCCGCCGGACGATCAGAATCCTTACGTGAGCTGTCCGTCTTGCGGAGGTCAGAACTATCCAGATACAGCGGCCTGCGCCCATTGTGGCGCGGCGATGTCCACGACTGCTCCCGCGCACTAACCCAGATCTGAAAACCCGGAGCACAAGATTATGGCAGGAGGAGGCGGATCAGCAGATAGCGGCGAGCCGGAGTTTCAGATAGCTCCGATGATTGACGTGCTCTTGGTCATTCTCATCTTTTTTATGAGCATCACCTCCACTCAGGTGCTGCGCGTGGACAAGGAGATCACGCTGCCCGTCGCTCCGAATTCCGAGAAGAAGGAAAATACCCGTGCCGAGGCCGTGATCAACGTGCGCTGGGATGACGTGGCCAAGCGCGCCGAGATTATTTTCGAGGATCAGCCGTATCCCAAAGAGCGGCTCGATGAGTTGATTGCCGTTTTGAAAAGCCGTCGCGGGGAGGATCCTAAATACCGTGCGGTCATCCGCGGTGACAAGAAGCTGCCGGCCCGCTATGTCGCCGACACAATGGACGCCTGCGGACAGGCCGGCATCGGCGACATCGCCTTCTCAGTCGCAAACAAGGAGGCGGCAAAATGAAGCTTCCCGTGGAGGTTGACAGTCCCCTCGGCTTCCAGATCGCTCCGATGATCGATGTGGTTTTTGTCATTATGCTTTTCTTCATGGTCATGGCCAGCAGCGTTCGCGTGGAACAAGAATTGAACACCAAGCTCCCGGGCACCGCCGAAACCAGCACGGCCACCGAATTTTATGACGAACAGATCGTGGGCATCGCAGAGAATGGTGAGATCACACTGAACGACGAACCGGTGGATTCGCCGCAGAGCAAGGATCTGCCCCAGTTCACCAATACGATGAAACGCCTCAAACAATCGAGCGATGCCGCCAAGTCTCCGATCGTGCTCACGATTGTCAGCGAACTCAACGCCCCCTACGAGCGCACGATTGATGTGCTCAACGCCTGCGCGGCCGCAAGGGTGGACAATGTGACCTTCACCGTTGGAGAAGAGGAATGAGTCCGGAAAGTCCTCACTCCACAGATTCGCAACTTCCTCAGAACAAGCCAGGCGGGGAGAAACCTTCCCTTTTCAAGCGCTTCCTTCGTGCCTACAGGAACGCCAGTGGCGGCAGTCTTCTTCTCAGCATAGTCATCCACGCAGTCCTTCTCATCGCGGGAGTTTTCCTGGTGGTGAGCCAGGTGGCGGAGGAACGGAAAATCTCCTTTGGAGGCGGGGAACCCGGACCCAAAGCCGACATCCAGCACAAGGTGCAGATGAAACGCCAGACGACGAGCGCGCCGGCTCCCACCAAGCGGATCACCACCACGAGCAGCATGGCCAGAGTGGCCCTTCCCGACATGCCGGACATCCCGATGAGCATGGGGCCAACCATTGCCGGTTCCATGGGCACCGGGGGATTTGGCGCTTCCAGCGGGCTTGGCACGGGAGGGATCGGAAACTTCGGCGGGGGCGGACGCGGATTTTCCAACATCAAATTTTTCGGCCTGCGCATCCAGGCCAAACGCATCGCTTTCCTCGTGGATTACAGCGGCTCAATGGCTGGACCATTTCGGAAAGCCATGGAAAAGCGCTTGGAGGAAAGTCTTAAGGCACTCCCGGCGGGGACTCAAATGCTCATCATTCCATGGGCAGGCGGGGCATGGCTTTACAGCCAACAGATTTCCGAAATCAAAAATAAATGGCAGAAGATGTCTGGATACGACGACTTTCAGCTTATGCCCGGAGAAAAACTCGCACCCCCCGCCTGGGTCACAATCAACCCTGATACGGTCACCAAACTCATGGCAGGAATCCGTTCACAAGGAAGCTGGCCGGGAGGAACCGACTGGCGATCCCCGTTCCACTATGCCATGCAGGCCAACCCCCCACCGGATGCGATTTTTTTCATGACCGATGGCCAGATTCCCCCGGGTAACATCGACAAGAAACTCGCGCAAATTCATACGGAAATCCTAAAAGCCCGGCAGCCACCGGTCGTGAACTGCCTCTGGATTGACAATCGCCAATATCTACCCGATGCAATGAAGAAACTCGCAGCCAAATACCAAGGGGAATTCCGCCAGATTGATATGGATGCTGTAGTGAAGGAAAAATAGGTCGCATCGGTTGGGAGCTTCCGTCACCCTCCCGACTACGTATCTTTGACATGGATGTCGATGTGGAGAACCTGGCCGACGGCAAGAAGCGCCGATGGGGGAAGCCAGATGAAAGCGGTAAGGCAGTGTCAATAAAACATTTGATATCCCCAAGAGTCACGACGTCAGCGTGCTGCTGCATCACCCGGTGTGTGCTGCGTGATATCGTCGGGTAGCGATGAGCGATCAAGTGGATGAGGAACTTAAAAAAGCGTGTTTGGAAATTGAGTATGGAAGCGGGAAGGTCATAACTGAATATGTGAAGAGGCAGGGACATGACGGGAGTTATCGTCGTTTACACAAAGGGGAGTTGGAGTTGAAATTCTGAAATGCTCCAGAGCTTGCTCCGGGGTTGTTCATTCGACGACATACAAACCCCATTCGCGGGCGGGCAGCGCGACCGAAAACGACGGGCCGGTGCCGAGAGTTTTCAACGTGTTCGCGTCGTGGGAGTTGTAGCGCGCTTCATCGTTGAGCAGCTTGTTGATTTCGGCGGACGCAACGGCGGGATTTTGGCGTTTTTGCTCCCAATACTGCTCGAGCTGCGTTTTGGCCTGTGCCCAGTTGGGCTGACTTTCCAGATCGTAAATTTTAAACCCGGGCCGAAGTCCCAATTTTTGCGGAGCAAGATCAATCTTTGCAGTCACGGCTTCGTGGTTGAGATTGAGAACTTGCAAAAGAACTTTGCCGTTGGGCTGTGTCCACGCCGAAACCAGAACATTCGGGTCGGCGCTGGTGACCGCGCCGCCATTATTCCAATAGGGCAGAAAACGCACGCCATCGTTGCCGATGCCCCAGGCGGTGCGCAAGCCCCACAGCGGGCGCGGCACATTTGAAGTGTGGTACTCGGGAATGGCATCGTGCATCCAGCACCAGCCCCAGTTATCGCGGCTGGTCGGCGCGAGATTGCCGCCGCCGCCACGCCCTTCCATGTCCATCCACACCGGAATCAATCCGAACTTTTGCGAACGCCCGAAAGAGCGCATCAGCGCAGCAGGAACGGTGTCGAAGTAGTCTTGGTTGGGCGTGGCTTTGCGGTCTTCGCCGAACATGGCGATGTCGGCCACGCTGATGGAATAGGGCGCCATGTAATTGCTGGAATGCACCCAGATAAATGGCTGCTGCCCATTGTCGTGAAAGGTCTGCCAAATACGCTGCAAAAACGCGCGCTGCTGCATCAGCGCCACGGTGGGCCTCACCGTGCCGTCCGGCATCAGCTTGCCGTTGCCGTTGAACAGATTGTTATCGGGGCCGAGGTAGACTTCATCGAAATACATTCCCGGCACTTTCCAATGCTTGAGCCAGATGTCGAAATAGAACGCGTAAAAGTCGCGGTAGGACGGCGTGGTCGTCAAATGGAACCAGCCCGAAGGCGGATCGAGTTGCCAGTCGCCGGGGAAAAACGTTCTGAACGCCGCAGAGCGATTGCCCTCGAAATACATTGAAGCGTTCATGAAATAATGGTTTCGCACGTCGCCCGGTTTCCAGTTTACGACTTTGAGTGCGTCGCCGGTTTTGTCCTTGAGAACTTCGCGCATCCGCGCCAAGTCAATGCTCGTCGCGCCCTTGGGCAGGTTGGATAAAACGGTGTCAGGATTCTTGCCTTCGGTGTCTACGCCGAGGACTTTGGCCAGCGTCGCGGTGTCGTGCAGGTCAATCGGAGCGCCACCGTGACCGGGGCCATAGAAGAAATTGATTTTGCTGCCGTAATGCGCACTGCTATCCAAAACCGTTGTGCGCCACTGTGATGGCATCGGTTTTACCGGCGTGGCGATGAGGCCAAACTGCGCGCCGAACGGTTGCGAAATTACTCCGGCTTTGCGCGCGATGTTGACCTGAACTTCGACCGCATTGGCGCTGCGTTCAATCGAAGCAGTCGGCACTTTGTCGCCCAATAGCCAGTCGTGTTCGTTGTCGGCGAACCATTGCAGCCCGCGCTCATCATCGGACACTCCGACATACGGCACGAAGCCGCCCAACACATCCGAACTCCACACGCGGCCCGGTTTGGCTTGCGCGTCAATGACGCCAAACCCCGGACTCCAGCCTCCCGAAGTCGAATGAAAATAGGTGGCGTTTTCCGGTTTGACCGGAATCGAAAGATAAATGCGCTCCACGCGCGACCCGGGGCCGGGCCGCGCCTTGACATCGTAAAAAACCGCTCCGTCGAATTCGAGCGCGCCCTGCACATCGAACACGACGCCGGCCACTTCATATTGCCCGCTCCACTCGGCGCGGGCGGCGTCATTTTTAATCGGCGTAAAAGGACGGACAATTTTGGCTGCCTGCGCCTGGCCGTTCACAACGGCCATTAGTTGCACCGGCGCGGCCAGCATTTCGCGTCCCAAACTAACAATCTGCGTCGGAAACGCGCCATCGAAATGATAATCACGGCCCCACACCGAAAGCGTATTTCCTTTGGACACAATCGGTGTAAAAGGCGGCGCGACCTTCATTTGGGTGCCGATGGTGTTCTTCCACCAGGCAAATTCGGATTTTTCATCCTTGCGCGCGAAAGCGTCGGTTTTGGCGTCGAGCAGCTCGCCGCCCTGCGCCAGAAATTCGGTCTGCACTTCGTAAGCGCCGACCGGCGATTCTTTGGGCAGCCAGAGATAGGTTTGCGCCGAATCGTAACTAAAATCGGTGATTTCGTGCGCTAAAATGTCTTGCGTGCCGCCCACTGGCCGGACGCGAAAGCGCACACTTTTCAATTGATCGCGGCGCGGATAATCGAGCAGATCGGCCCACGCTTTGAGTCCCATCGCTTCGGGCGCGAAGAGAACGCGGGTTGAAAGCCCCCAAGGCTTTGCTTCGTGCGCTTTTTGAACGCGTTTTTCGGGCGCAACCGGCGCGTAAGGCCACTCGCCGCGCAAAAGCACAGCGCCGTCGGGCGCGATGACTTCCAGGCGCAACGGGCGCGAATCTTCGCTTTTATCGAAGGGCGGTAGTTCGCCGCCATCGAGAACCACGCGAGTGCTCGCCTCCGCGCCGACGGTGACGGTTTGTTCAGCGACTTTATCTCCGACTTGCGCGCGCACTTTGAAGGCACCCGCTTGCTCACCGTTCACAACCGTAATTGTCGCGCCCAGCCGGTTGTCGAAAAGAGGGCTTAAATCTTCAAGGCGTGCAGCGCGCAGGTCGTTGGAAAAGCTCCATTGCGCGTGCGAATCAATGTTCTTATACCAGCCGAATGTGTAGGGCCAGGCGCGCTGCGGCCACGCCACGCCGATCAGTGCGCCCCAGAGTTGGTCGGGCGTTACCGGCGTTTTGGTGAACGAGGCAAATGGCACGGCGATTTCCGCCGACCAGTATTTGCCGGTTTCGTAATGGTTTTTAAATTCGTAATCGCCGTTCCAGCCCGCGACGGTATTACCCAGAGCCGGAATTTGCCGATTATCATAAATCGCGCCGTAGGCGTTGCCGATGAACTGATAGGCCACAACCTGCCCTTGTGCGGGCGGCGTCAGCCAGAACTCTAACTGGTGCGTATCCATGTAAACCGGCTCGTCGCGACGGCGATATTTCATCGAAGGTTTGGAGCCGGGCGCCAGTTCAACATAAACGCCCAGATACACTTTTGCGCCATCGTGCGTCACGTAAATGCGCGATTGATAGGGCGCGACGCGCCCGCGGAAATGGCCGTGGGGCGCGACAAAACCTGACACACCGGCA
>Ga0105044_10014756_pt1 | contig 10554 bp, 6 predicted proteins | sample MAT01_FD_78092 | JGI IMG/M metagenome (GOLD analysis project Ga0105044, IMG submission 78092) | Freshwater microbial communities from Lake Fryxell liftoff mats and glacier meltwater in Antarctica - MAT-01 | ecosystem: Environmental > Aquatic > Freshwater > Ice > Liftoff microbial mat | place... | reverse complement strand
GACCCTTCGGGCTGCTTCAAACTCTCGCAGATGGTATTAAGCTTTTATTGAAGGAAGACCTTCGCCCCGAGCAGGTTCATCACAAACTTTTCATCCTTGCTCCCATTCTCTCCGTGATTCCAGCGACCATGACCTTTGCAGTGATTCCATTTGGCCCGCCCACGACTCTTGGCGGACTCTTCGACGTGCCGAGACGCCTTCAGATTGCAGAGCTCAATGTGGGATTCCTCTATGTTCTGGCGATCAGTTCACTGGCTGTTTATTCAATCGCTCTGGCAGGTTGGGCCAGCAATAATAAATTTAGCGTCCTTGGCGCACTTCGAGCTTCAGCCCAAATGATCAGCTATGAGCTCGCGATGGGTTTGGCCGTTGTTTCAATCGTTTTGCTGAGCGGCTCCGTAGATTTGGTAAAGATCGTCGAATCCCAGGCGAATATGTGGCATATCGTTCCCGGGATTTTGGCTTTCGTTGCCTTTCTTCCGGCTATGTTTGCCGAGACAAACCGAACTCCCTTTGATCTGCCCGAGGCCGAGGCAGAACTCGTCGTGGGCTTTCATACTGAATATTCGGGAATGAAGTTCGGTCTCTTTTTCTTGGCTGAGTATATAAACATGACCACAATTTCAGCCCTTTGTGTTTTGTTTTTCTTTGGCGGCTGGGAATTGCTGCCAGGACTTTCATGGGCAGCAATTGGTTTGGACATTAATCAACTCTGGTTTGTTCCGATGCTTTGGTTTTTTGCCAAAGTTGCATTCTTCCTCTTTTTCTTTGTTTGGGTTCGCTGGACCGTTCCACGTTTTAGATACGACCAGTTAATGAGTCTGGGTTGGAAGACCCTCGTTCCTATCGGAATATTTAATATCGTGGTGACCGCAATCGCCATGGTGGCCCTGAAAGGTTAAAGAAATGGATCTGCACCAGACACTTTTTTTTATATTCGCTGTCTTGATATTGGTGACGGCCGGCCTCGTTGCATTTCGGCCGCGGCCTATCGAGAGTGCTCTTTGGCTCATATTGAATTTTTTTCTAACTGCGGGTCTCTATGTCGTTTTGGGTGCCCACTTCACCGCGATCATTCAAATTTTAGTTTACGCGGGAGCGATCATGGTTCTTTTCGTCTTTGTGATTCTGCTTTTAAATTTGGATCCGAAAGAATTAGGAAATGAAGACAATCCAAGTTGGGCGAGTATGGTTTTGTTCGTTGGGATTCTCACATTTGTTTTGGTTGCAGTGAAGCTGGCCAAGCCGGAGCTTTTGGTTCCTTTTCCAGCACTCCAGGAGAAATCCACATTCGGCAGTATTGAAGCTCTTTCTTCTGATCTGCTTTACAAATATTACTGGGGTTTTGAATTGGCGGGCGTGATTTTGTTGATGTCGATTGTGGGTGTAGGTCTTTTGGCCTATCGAAAGCGCGGAGTGGCGACACATCGTGGAGGTCGCACATGAGCATTCCCGTCGCCTATGTTTTGCTTTTGAGCTTCGGAGTTTTTTGTATGGGAGCTTGTGGTTTTTTACTCCGCAAGAACGCGCTCTCACTTTTGATCTGTTTAGAACTCATGTTGAGCGCTGTGAATATTGCGTTTGTTACATTCGCACGTCTTCATGAAAATGAAGGCGGCAACATCCTTTATTTTCTTGTGATCACAGTGGCGGCTTGTGAAAGCGCCGTGGGTCTTGCAATTTTGTTGAATTTCTTTCGCATCAAAAGAAGTATCCGACTGGACGATGCAACTGCTCTGGGAGTTGAACAATGACGGAATCGTTGAATGTACTGGCGGCCCTCACTGTTTTGATTCCACTTACCGGAAGTCTACTTTGGTTTTGGGTTTCACCCAAATTTGGGGAGAAAACGGCAGGAACAGGCGCCGTTTTGTTCATGCTTGGGAGTTTTCTTGCAATGTCGGCTCTCTTTTTTCAAGTGGGGGAGCCAGTTCGGATTTTATTTTTTGAGTGGTTCGCTCTTACCAAAACTCAGTCGGTTAATTTTTCGTTTTTGCTTGATCCGCTATCTCTCGCCCTCGGGATGATCGTTACGGGAGTGGGCACATTGATTCATCTCTATGCGGCCGGCTATATGCACGGCGATAAGAGCTTTGGAAGATTTTTTAGTTATCTGAATCTCTTTGTTTTTTCGATGTTGATGCTCATCTTAAGTGATTCGCTTGTCGGGATTTTTTTGGGATGGGAGGGCGTTGGCCTCTGTTCGTATTTGCTCATAAGTTTTTGGTTTACGGATGAGGCCAACGCAAATGCTGGAAAAAAGGCTTTCATTGTCAATCGAGTGGGGGACCTCGGCTTTTTGGTGGCGATGTTTTCTTTGTTCAAGGCCTTCGGCACAGTTTCGATTCCCGAACTTTTAACCTTGATTAACTCTGGAGCAATTTCTGCTGACCAATTGTTTTGGACTCAGTTTGCTTGCTGGGGACTCGTACTCGGTGCAGCGGGCAAGAGCGCCCAAATTCCCCTCTACGTTTGGCTTCCCGACGCGATGGCAGGTCCCACTCCCGTTTCAGCATTGATTCATGCGGCAACGATGGTGACGGCCGGGGTCTATTTAGTCTGCCGTCTTCAGCCACTTTTCATGTTGCACGGTCAGATCTTGGAAGTTTTGGCATTCATCGGTGGATTCACAGCGTTTTTCGCTGCGACGATTGCGATATTTCAAAACGACATCAAAAAAGTTTTGGCGTATTCAACGATTTCTCAACTTGGATATATGTTTTTGGCCGTCGGACTGAATGCTCCAGTTGCCGCTTATTTTCACCTGATTACCCATGCCTTCTTCAAAGCACTTCTGTTTTTGGGCGCGGGCTCTGTGATTCACGGACTTCATCATGAGCAAGATATGCGACATATGGGAGGCTTGCGTACAAAGATGCCCATTACTTTTTGGACGATGACGATTGGTGTGCTGGCAATTGCTGGCGTTCCGCCGCTCGCAGGATTCGTTAGCAAGGATGAACTTTTGCATATTGTTTCTGGTTCTCATCGTTCTTGGGCAATATTTTTTGCGTTTGCCACGGCCTTTATGACGGCATTTTATATGGGCCGTCTGTGGGTTATGACTTTCTTCGGAAAATTTCGAGGCCATCACGAGGCCCATGAATCTCCGTGGCGGATGACATCGGTCTTGATCGTTCTTGCCATTGGCTCAGCGATCGCTGGCTTTTTAAATTGGCCGATTCTTTGGGGCGGATCAGGAAGTCTTCATCATTATTTGGGCAGCGTAGTTGCTCAGGCAGAGTTCCCCACCAGCACAGAGGCTTTTGCTTCGTCCATAAAATTGGCCATCGGTTCTAGCTTGATCGGATTGTTGGGACTCGGTTTGGCGTACTGGAGATACCGCGACTTTAAAGGCAAAGAATTTGAGGGGGCGGTTTGGAATCCAGTGAAGAACAAATACTATATCGACGAAATTTATCAGTCGCTCATCGTTGAGAATCTCAAAAGGGTCGGAGATTTTTTCTGGAAAGTGATTGATGGTCGAATTTTGGACGGATTTTTAAACGGCATTGCCTCAAGAGCTGGCGGAGCATCTTTGCAACTTCGCAAACTTCAGACGGGGTTAACTCAGCAGTATGCCTTTTGGGTCTGGGTCGGCGTACTCATTCTTATCGTTGGGGCATTTTCAGTAAGGTGATTGAATGTTGAATTCTAATTATTTATTGGTCCTTCTTTTGTTCCCCTTCTTCGCGTCGCTGACAGTTGCGCTGGCTTCTGGAAAGGCGGCGACCTGGATATCAATTGGCCTTTCGGCCGTATTTTTTGTGATTACCTGCGTAGGATTTCCGGCGGCAGAGCTGCGCTTCTCCGGAGTATGGTTTGAGCCGCTGGGACTTAGATACGGACTCTATTTGGATGCTTATGCTTACTATCTGATTCTCTTGTCGGCTTTTTTGACGTTGATCTGCTGCTTTTATTCATCGGGTGTGATCAAAACAAAAATTGCTGGCTATCATTCTTTGTTTCATTTGCTTCAGGGAACCGTGGTGGCATGTCTACTCTGTGATGATCTCGTCTTCTTTTATATTTTCTGGGAGGCGATGCTCATTCCCATGTATTTCATCATCGGAATTTGGGGTGGTGAAAGACGTGTTTATGCGGCAATGAAATTCTTTCTCTATACCTTTGCTGGTTCGCTTTTAATGCTCGTGGCTTTGATTGCTGTCTACGTAGCTTATTTTCAACAAACAGGTGTGTGGACAGCATCATTTCAAACTTTGCACGCGCACTTTCAGGCTAATGGCCTGCCGCTGGAAACCCAGCTCTGGATCTTTGCAGCTTTTGTGGGGGCGTTTGCAATTAAGGTTCCTCTCTTTCCGTTTCATACATGGCTGCCAGATGCTCACGTAGAGGCGCCCACAGCGGGCTCCGTAATTCTCGCGGGCGTGCTCCTGAAAATGGGAACTTATGGCCTGATGCGATTTGCTGTTCCACTTTTACCGGAGGCTGCGATTGTATTTGCTCCTTATCTATGTGCACTTTCTGTGATTGGAATTATTTTGGGCGCTTTAGTTGCCTGGCGACAGACGGATATTAAAAAGCTGGTAGCCTATTCTTCCGTCAGTCATTTGGGTTTTGTCACTTTGGGAATTTTTATGATGACGGAGACCGGATGGAACGGCGCGTATCTTCAGATGATCAATCATGGAATTTCTACTGGGGCGCTCTTTTTGCTCATCGGTTTTCTCTATGATCAACGACATACCAGGAATATTGAAGTTTATGGCGGTCTCGCAAAAATCCTTCCTGCGTTTAGCGTGATTTTTTTGATCATCACATTGAGTTCAGTGGCTTTGCCGGGAACGAATGGATTCGTGGGTGAGTTTTTGATTCTGATGGGGAGCTTTCAGTCCACCGTTGCATCCTGGGGCTGGGTCGTTGGTGCCGGTGTCGGGGTTGTCTTAGGCGCGATTTATATGCTTCATCTTGCGCAGAAGCTTCTTTACGGAGCACCCTCATCTAAAGATGTAGAAGCGATGACAGATCTTAGACCAAGAGAATGGATCATGTATCTTCCACTCGTCATTTTGGTTTTTGCGATCGGATTTTTTCCAGGTTGGATTTTAGATCCTATTCGCGAGAAGACGGCCGAAATTTTTTCGATGATGCCGCAGATTTTGAGGTAATTAAATGGATTCAATGCTTCTAAAACTCATCGACGATTCTTTATTGGCAGGTCCACTTTTAGGATGGGTGGTCTTGGGTTTTTTGCTCGTTTTCATGCGATTGACTTCTGCCAGAAGAGAGATCTTTTTGGGAACGACCCTCGTGGGGCTAGTGGCCCTCTTAGTCTATTCCATTTATAGCATGGGCTCGGCTCCATCGACCCCACTCTTTATGGCCACCTGTTTATGGGATTCGCTCAGTCAAATGGTCAACATCATTTCGATTCTCATTTGTCTGGCGGTTACTTTGATGACGACCGCTGGCAATGACAATGATTCCAAAGTCTATCGAGATGCCTATGAACATATCCCTGAATTTTTGATTTGCATGATTTTTTCGGGATTCGGCGTGGGCGTTCTTGCCTCGGCCATTGATCTCTCTGCTTTATTTCTGGGCTTGGAAATTCTGTCGATCGGAATTTACTGCATGACCGGATTCTTTCGAACGGATTTGAAGTCGACCGAAGCCGCTCTGAAGTATCTTTTGATAGGGGCGTTTTCGACCGTCATTTTCTTGTATGGAGTTGCGTTTATTTACGGGGCAACAGGAGCGACTCAGTATCAGGCGATTCAAGCGGCTATCGGGAGCGCCAACCCCACACTCTTACTTTTTGGAATTTTGTTTTTGATAGCGGGATTGGGATTCAAATTGGCCTTCGTTCCCTTTCATCTCTATACCGCGGATGTTTATGAAGGTGCGCCAACTCCAGTCACGGCCTATATGGCGACCATCATCAAAGTGGGAGCCGCTGTTGCAGCTCTTCGTATATTTTGGGGATTTCTTGGGACGCAAGTGGAAGTCTGGGGCCCATTTTGGTTGGGACTTTGCGTACTTTCTATTCTTTTGGGAAATTTGGTCGCACTTCAGCAAAGGACGATTAAGCGCCTTCTAGCTTTTTCGAGTATTTCACATGCAGGCTTTATTGGCCTCGGAGTTTATATCGCTGGAACTCAAGCTCAGGAGACATTTGCGCTCATGAGTTATCTCGTAGTTTATTCCGCCATGAGCTTGGGAAGTTTTGCGATGGTGAATTATTTCGAGGATCGCTCAAGGCCTTTTTTGGTGGAGGACCTAAAGGGTCTTGGTCAAACCAAACTCGTGCCCTGTCTTTGCTTGGGAGTTTTTCTTTTAGGCCTGGCAGGGATTCCACCCTTTGCTGGATTCATGATTAAGTTTTGGATTTTTCAGGGATTGATTGAATCAGGGAATTTTATGCCTGCTATTTTGGCAGTTATTGGGTCGGTAATTGGAGCGGCGTATTACCTTCGATTGCTGATTTTTATGTTCGTCTCTCCGGAGCGGGGCGCCGCCAATTTTTGGACAGGATCTCATGATCGGTTTTTTTCCCTGCGATTTCTGGTGCTTGTGACTCTTTTGGTTACCCTGCTTGGCAGCATTCGGCCACAAATCTACGCTGATTGGATTTTGGCCTCTTTGGCGTTAAAATAAAGAGGTCTTGGGGGATTCAACAAAAAAACCAGGTGGTGAAGGCGAGGATCTTCTTTCGAAGCTTTTCGAAGAAGAGATGAAGCCCCATACGAAATCCAAGGGAAAAGCCTCGGATAATTTTGGTGGTAGCACCCATTCAGGTGCTGAGAACGACAAAACCGAATCGATCCAGCGCTCCGCTCTTTCAAATGCGTTTGATGTTCCTACTGGTGAACTTCGCAAAGCCGATGATTCATCAGACTTTTCCAAAACTGAATTCCTTCATAAGGAAAAGGACGAAGACGCTACGGAGTTTCAGTTTACGGATGAGCCACTTTCAGACGAGAAAATTAGTTTTTTTGATGTTCCAAAGGCGGAGTCAGCGACTGAACTTCAAGAAGCTCCAGTGCGAGCAATCCCTGATAGCGAGCTACCAGGGAGTCAGGCCGGCCTAGATGCCATCGAGGAGGCTCTGAATGATTTTCAAGAGCCCGCTCGTGATTTTGCGGAAGTGGCGGATGTTGTGGAAGAAGATTCGGAGGAGCCCTTAACTCTCGAAGCTCCGTCAGAAATTTCTAGATCGGACTTCAAGGCTGATGAGTTTCGTCAGAAATCCGAAGTAAAGGCCGAAGATTTCGCTGAAATTTTTTCAAACGATCCTATTCAAGTGGCTGACGTACAAAGTCCCAAGCGAAAGACGAATCGAGCAAAACTGGTAAAGGTAGCTCTGGGCCTGGTGGCCGCCAGCGTAGTTTTGGGAGGGATCTCTTATGTTCTCTCTGTGTTTAAATCTGAAACAGGAATAGCTGGTTACCGCCTAGACGGATTTTCGATACTACGAGCTTACCGCCCTCCTAGTTCTGAAGAGAGCGAAGCCTTTGCGGTTGTATTTAAGGAGAGTCAGAGGGCCTTGATCAACGACAATCCTCAAGATCTTATTTCTGTTCATGGAAAGCTCAGATCGATTTTAGAAAATGATGTGCGAAATGTGGAAGCGGTTTCTCGAATGCTCGACCACGCTGCCAATTTGATTCTTTGGTATGGAACTGCAAGCGAGTGGGCTCAAAAATACGAGGAGCACCTGCTGGCAATTGATCAAATAAGCAAGCAAACCACAGAATTCGTGGACACTCTGATTATTGAACGCGCCAAGGCTAGAAAAGCTGGAAATCTGGGAGACCGGAGTGCTGCCAGATCTGAGCTCGAAAAAGCGCTTGCGCGATTTAACGTTTCTGATTACTTGAGCTTTTTGCTCTTGGCGGAGCTAAGCTTTGAACTCGGGGATGTAAAGGCGAGCGAGAAGTGGCTCAATCAAGTCTCAGATAGATCCAATCGAAGGACGAGGTTTTTAAAGGGGCTTATATCGAATGATTTAGGAGAACTAAAATCCCTGGGTGTCGAGGGCTACCTTCCCGCAAAGGTGATGGCCTTTGTAGTCTTGCCGATTCCAGCAGGTGCACAATCTCTAAGTGAGCGTCTCAGCATGGCAGAGAAGCTTTTTGCGGACTCCAAAGATTTTCCAAATCTTCAGAATCGTCTGAAGAGCGGCAAAGCAGATTTGCATCAAGCCGCCGGGGAGTCACAAAAAGCGCGCGAGCTTTGGAAATCTATCCTCGCTCAATTTCCGAAGGAAACATCGGTAGCTCTTAAATTGGCGTCATCGTTTGAAGAAGATGCTCTTTGGGACGAGGCGATAGCGGCCTATCAAGCGATGGAGAGAGCGGGAGGATTGAACGAAAATTCCTATGAGCGATATGCTGAACTCTTGCGGGTGCGCGGCCGACAACTCGACGCTGGTGCTATCATCACGAAGGGTCTTGAAAAATATCCCAAGTCGGCAAATCTATTTTATATCCAGGGAAGGGTCGCCTTTGATTTGTATCAAATCGATCCTTCAAAGGAAGCGTTTAATAAGGCATTGGCAGCGGAGCCAAAATTTGAACTGGCAACACTCGGTCTCGTCGATATAGCCATGCAGCGAAAGGAATATGTAGAGGCCGCGGCTCTTTTAAAGGGAATTGGAAAAAGCAGTCGACACTACGCAGTGGCTCTTGTGTCTCTCGGTCGCTTAGATTTAATGAAGGGAAGTTTGGATTCTGCAGAAGATTTCTTTCTCAGCGCCATTATGGCTGATCCAAAATTGGAATCGGTCTATCCTCAGATCACCCAAATTCAACTTCAGCAGGAGAGGGATTCTGACGCTGAAAAGGCTTTAGCAACCGGAGTCAAGGCTCTCCCCAAATCTCCCTACGTTAAAATGAGTCAGGCTCGAGTTCTCCAGTTCCAAAGGCGATATGATGAAGCCATAAGCAAAATCGAAGCAATTCGGAAATCTCACGACCACTTGCTTCCAATTCGATTTCTCGAAGTTGATTTATTGATTGATTCGAAAGACTTCAAGCGCGCGACCGATGAAATTTCCGCGATGAATTTAAAAGAGATTCGTGACCCAGAATTGAGTTATCTGAAAGCCAAATTATTTTATTGGGATACTTCGGGGCTTTCAAGAGACGTGAATTCCGGTGAGATTCTCTTAAAGTATTTGGAATCAGCCGTTCGACAAAACCCAGATTCAGACAAATACAAACTCATGATGGCGCGAGTTGCTACTCGGCTTCAAGATCGTCAGACAGCAACGGAGCAAGTGGATGCCGTCATCAAGGTTAATCCCAAGAACGCGGAGGCGTGGACGGTTTTGGGTGAGCTGCAAATGGACGGTGGAAATTATGAGGCAGCCTCAAAGTCCTTTAAGCAGGCACTTCAGCTCACTCGGTTTAGGTCTGAGCTCTATGGCAAGCTAGCCGAATGTTTTAAGCAGCTCAGTCAACCGGCCTTGGCCATCGAGTTCTACCGAAAGGTCCTGGCAGAAAGACCTCAGGATGCAGAAGCTCATTTGGAACTAGGCAAGCTCTATAATCAAGAAGGTCGATTCCAGGGCGCAGTGGCTACACTGAAGAAGGCCATTGCTCTTAGACCGAAGCTTTCCGAAGCCTATTATTTTCTGGGGTTTATCCAGAAGGAGCTCGGGGACTCGCGCGGGGCGCTTCGCAGTTTTGAGACTTTCTTGAGTTTGGTTCCCTCAGGATCTGAGTCTGCGACCATTCGAGACGAGGTCTATTTTCTAAAAAATGGTCGCTCAGACAATTAGCAATGTCTAAAATCATTCGATGTTTGATTTAAAAGAATTATCGGACCAATTTGAGTCCTACGCTGGTGGCTGGAAGCGAAGAACCTCCGCTCTCGTGGATGTGGTAAATTCGCTTGAAGGGGATTTAAAAAAACGACGTGAGTTGATTAGAGCTCAAGAATTTTTGCTAGCACTACGCAATAAAGCCTCTCAAGCCATCGCGCTTAAAAAAAAGGCCGGACAAGATGCTTCCGAGGACATCAAGCAACAGAAGGAAGTTGGCGAGAAGATCAAGCGGGCCGATCTCGATCTTGAAGAATTCAAAGTTTCTTTTGAAAGTCGACTGCAGTCCCTTCCTAATATTCCCCTAGCGGATGTGCCAGATGGCAAAGGGGCCGAAGACAACAAAGAAGTTCATCGCTTTGGAACGCCTCGGTCTTTCGATTTTGAACCACTGCCTCACGAAGTGATTGGGGAGAAGCGAGGCTGGTTCGACTTTGACAAGGCGACCCAGATTACAGGTTCGCGATTTTCCATATCCAAGGGATTCACGGCAAAGCTTGAACGCGTGCTCGTGCAGTTCATGCTCGATATTCAGACAACAAAGCACGGTTATACGGAAGTGATTCCGCCTTTCATTGTGAATTCAAAATCCCTTTATGGAACTGGAAACCTTCCGAAGTTTAAAGAGGATCTTTTTAAACTGGAGGCCCTCGATTATTTTTTGATTCCTACCGCAGAAGTTCCAGTCACTAATTTTCATGTGGGGGAAATTTTGAATCTGGCCGATTTGCCTAAGAATTATACCGCTTATTCTCCCTGTTTTAGGT
>Ga0105044_10014754_pt1 | contig 10555 bp, 5 predicted proteins | sample MAT01_FD_78092 | JGI IMG/M metagenome (GOLD analysis project Ga0105044, IMG submission 78092) | Freshwater microbial communities from Lake Fryxell liftoff mats and glacier meltwater in Antarctica - MAT-01 | ecosystem: Environmental > Aquatic > Freshwater > Ice > Liftoff microbial mat | place... | reverse complement strand
CGTCCGAAAGCTGTACCGCCCGCCCCAGCGCATAGCCCAAGAGCTTGCGGCAGAATTGGCGAACGAACTTGTCGCGCCCTTGCGTCATCAGATACTGGCGCAAGCCTTCCAGGCCCTCGATTTGCGTGCCATCCATCACCCGCGTCTTGGTGTGGATCGCACGGCCGCCTAAATCCTGGCTGCGGCGGCGCCCAATGGCGTCGAACTGTTCGAGCGCGTAGCCGTAGGGATCGATGCGGCGATGGCAGGCCGCGCAACGCGCATCGCTCGTATGCTTCTCCGTCAGTTCACGCATGGTCAGCGTCAGGTTCGCTTCGTCCTCCGGCAACTGCGGCACGTCTTTGGGCGGACGCGGCAGCTTATCGCCCAGCAGGACCTCGGCCACCCAGTTGCCTCTCAGAATGGGGCTGGTGCGCGACGCGCCGGATTGCTTCGCCAGAGTGGCGGCCAAGCCCAGCACGCCGCCGCGCCCGTGCGCCCGCAGGCCCTCCACGCGACGCCACGCCTCACCCTTAACTCCCGCGATGCCGTAGTAGTTCGCCAGCGGCTCATTGAGAAACGAATGATCCGCATCGAGCAGGCTCAGCAGGGCGCGATCGCCGCGGAACAGATCCGTGAGGAAGAGCAGGCTCTCCTCATACATCGCGCCGCGCAACAAGCGAAATTCAGGAAAGTGCCGTTCGCTCTTTTCGTCCAGCGAGTCAAAGTCGTGAATGTGCAGCCACGACGCGCCAAACTCGGTGGCCAGCCGGCGCACCCGCTCGTCACGCAGCATGCGGTGGGCTTGCGCGGCTAGCCCCGCTGGCGTGCGCAACTGGCCGGCGTCCGCCGCCCGTCGCAACTCCGCGTCGGGCTGCGATGACCATAAGAAATAGCTGAGGCGGCTGGCGAGCTCCGCATCGCTCACCGGCGCTTGCCGAACCGTCGGCGGTGCGGCCCTTTCTGTGCGGTACAAAAACGCCGGACCCACCAGCACCCGGGCCAGGGTGAGGCGCACCGCCTCCTCATGCGGTAACTCCTGTGTGCGCAGTTTGCCATAAAGAGCGCGCAACTCGTCCTTCTCCACACTCGTCACCGGCCGCCGATAGGCCCGGCCGGCAAACTCCAAAACCGCCGCCAAATGTTGGGGCTCGGCGGCAACCTGTTGCCGCCGAAACGCCGCCGCCCGCTCTTGAATGGGCTGGCGCAACGGCTCGAACTTCGAAGGATCGGCATCCTGCGTGGCGTATTGCCAGAGCTGCTCAAAGACATCCACCAGCGCGATAGGCGCGCGGCTGATGAACCACAGTCGATCCCACAGACGATCGAGTTCGGCGCGCTCGACATTGCTCAGCAGCAGCCGCCCCAGATGTTGGTCCTCGCGATGGTAAAGCGTGAGCGTCACCACTTCGTCCACGGGCACAATCTTCGAGTAGCAGAGCGACGCGGGAAACATCTGGCGGAACTCATCGAACGCCGCTTCCACGCGCTGGCGGGCGGCGCTGCCTTCGTTCGCCACCACGGGCATGGCGTAGGAGACGCGTTGATTATTGGACGTCCAGGTGCCGTCCGCCGTGCGCACCAGCGTGCCGCTGGGGCGCAAGCCAGCGGGCCCGCCGGGCTTGGCCGTCAGCACTTGCAGTTGCACCGTGCCTTCTGACTTCGCTTCCAGCGCGCCGGTGACGGAGAATTCGGCGTCGGCCACCAGGTCGGCCGGCAGCGTCACCTCAATTAACGAAGGCGCCTGCGCGGGCAGATCGGCGCCGGCGAATTTCGCGGGATCCAAGCCCCACGGCGATTCCGCGTCGGTGGCGGCGGGGATCACGGCGCGCGAAAATAGCGGCCCCGCCAGAGACGTCAGTTGCCGGTAGAGTGCGGCGTCGGGCGTGTTGGCGGCCGGAGCGGGAGCGCTCAGTAACTGCTGGAGCGCCTCCGCCAACTGACGCTTCTCCTCCGGCTTCTCCGCCACTTGCCAGCGCATGAGCAAAGAGCCCGCGGGAATGATGGTCCCGCTGCCCACGCCGGCCACCGGCTCACTATAGAAGTGCCATATGCCGCCATGTGGGTTGCCGGCGAGCACGGTACTGGCCACATCGCGCGTCAGCGACCAATCCTGCCCGCCAGCGCTCGCCAGCTTGAACTCCAGATCGGTCAAATCGCAAGAGGCGTTGCCCTCGCGCGGTCCGATCAGCAGCGAGAGGTAGTCGCCCGTGCGCACGGCCACGCGCTCAAGCGGCCCCACGGCGACGGCCTGGGCGCCGCGCGAAATTCCTTCCGCCAAACGCTGGCGCGTCCCGCCTCGCCGCAACTCGAGTGACCACGCCACGCCGTTGCCGCACTCGGGATTTGCTGGCGTCACGGTGGCCTCCACGCGCAGCGTCGACGCTGCGGGACTGCGCCAGCCCACAGCGGCGTAGTGGGTGGAGGTCGGCAGCACGGCCACGCCATGCGGCTTCATCTGGCCCGGGATGCGCACTGCCTGGGCGGTCGTGTTGGCCAGGACCGACGGTAGCTTGCCGCCGCCCCACCCTTGGATGAACTCATACGGGCCGGCTTTCTTGATTTGACTCGTCAAGTGCTCCACTTCAATCGCGAGGCCGCCAGTCAATCCCAAATAGTCGAACCAGGCTTGCTTCGCGGCGACCGGCACGCCATCGCCATTTTCCAGTTCCGCCGCGACGTTCAATGCCGCGGCCGTGGCGTCCACCACCTCCCGCCGTTGTTCGGTCAACACCCGCACCAGCCCACGGACATCGCGCAACCGCACCGGCGGACGCCCGGGAATCGTTAAGCGCGGCTCGCGCCAGATGACGCGGTCGCCCGCCGTGCCATCGCCCGCGTCATCGGCGGCGAGATAGAGCTTTACTTCATTGCCTGAGGCGGGCGCAGCGAGCTTCACGCGGAACTCCTGGCTGGCCACGACGGGTGTCACCGGTTCCATCCAGGCCTTCGGGCCATCCACTTTGCCGATGTGTCCCACGCTGCTGAACTTCCAAAGCGCCTGCTGCCACGGCTCAATCTCTTTGATCATTCCGTCCACATCGCCACTCCGCCACTTCCGCCGCAAACCGTCAAGCAAGGGCGAAGGCTTAGGTGCCGACAGCAACTGCACGAGCGCTGCGAGATATTTCGGGCTGAGCGACTCGGCCCGGGCGACGCTGGCCACGCTCTGGTCGGCATGTACCCGCAACGAGGCGGCCAGATACTTTCGCAGCGGTAAGACGCCACCGCGATTCTTGTCCAGATCAATACCCTGCTGCTTCACGGTCTCCGCGCCGCCCGCCTCGGTGAAACGGGCATAGAACGCCCGGATTTCCGCCAGCGATTGATTCGTCCAATCGCTTCGCGAAATGGAAGGAGAGAAGCGCAAACCGTCCGGCAACAGTACCGCGTGACGAGCTACATCCTTGGCGGCGTCCAGATACTTGTTCAACAACGCGGGCGACATGGCCAGTGCGTTGCCCGTGTTCGTGAAGCCCTCGCCGGCGGCTCCGTCGGCCGGAAACTCCTTTACCGGGTCCAAATCGGGAACGCGCGTCAGGTCGCGAATCGTGTAGGTGTACTCGGCGTTGTTGAGCCGCCGCAAGACCACGGGGCCGGGATCTCCGGCGCGCGCTCGCGCGGCTTGCTTGAGCGTGGCGCGGGTCCACTCAACGAGCCGCAGCCGCTCGGCGGCGGTGGGCTGGGGCATGGCCCGGGGCGGCATCTCACCCAGGTTTAACTGCTCGGCCACCTTCTGCCAGACGCCGGGATGCCGCAGCACATTCGCCGCACCCCGGAACTGTTCGAGGTCGATGTCACCCGTATGCATGGCCGCCGAGTGGCAGGCGAGGCAGTACTTTTGCAGCAGCGGCTGAACGTCGCGCTCGAAGACGGACTGCGCCCGCAACGTGCACACCGCACCAGCCATGATCAACAGAAACTTCAGCATCTCTTGGCTGATTTTACTCTCTTCGCGCACCGTTTGTCGGCTGACTGGCTGCGGCCCCGAACAAGGTGAAGGGCTCGGGAGTGAAGCCGGGGAAGACATTCGCCGCATGATTTCCCAAGTGACTGCTAACCAATGGGCTCAAGACGGTGCGAAAGTCCGTGGTGACGGCGAGATCTCGCCGCTCGTGGAGATTCTCGGGCGCAAGCCCCGGCCACTTGCCGTGGATGCGGCCACCTTGAATGCCGCCGCCGAAAGCGAACATGACGTTGGCGTGGCCATGGTCGGTCCCGCGGCTGCCATTCTCCTTGGCGGTACGGCCAAACTCGGACATGGTGACGACGGCGACGTCGTCGAGGCGATCGCCCAGGTCCTGCCAGAAAGCGGCCAGGGCACCGCCGAATTCACCGAGTAACTGGGCTAAGCGAGGAGCTTCGTTGACGTGGGTATCCCAGCCTCCCATGTCGGCGAAGGCCACCTCGAGGCCGACGTCGGCCTTGATTAAGCGGGCGATCTCTTTGAGGCTTTGGCCGAGCCGCGAAGCCGGGTAAGTGACTTTGCTGTCGGCGGCGGGGAGGGACTTCAGGATCCGTACGGCTTCGAAGGTTTCGCGGCTGAGGTCGGCCATGCTGCTGCTGGCGAAACTGGACTCAAACTCGCGGGCGGCCATGGCGTCACGAACTTGAAACTCGCGTACCGAGTTTAGGGCGACGGCCGGCTGCTTGCCGCGGAGCATACGCGGCAGGTCCGGCCCGACGGCCACGGCCCGCACGGGTGAGGCGGCATCGGCGGGCAAGGCGCGGTTCAGCCAGCCATCGCGGGTGGCCTTCAAGCCGGGCGTGCCGCTCTCCATGTAGTCCTGCGCATCGAAGTGGGATCGGGTGGGGTCGGGCGAGCCGACGGCTTCGATGATGGCCAGTTGCTTGGCGTCCCAGATGGGCTTCAAAGGAGCCAGGGCCGGGTGGAGGCCGAAGAAGCCATCGAGGTTGAGTGAGTCAGTGATAGCGAGCGTTGGCCGCAGGGGTTTGTAACGGGGGTCACCGTAAGGAACGACGGCGTGTAAGCCGTCCATGGCGCCGCGCTGGAAGATGGTGACTAACACCTTCTTACGCGTCTTCTGCCCTTCGGCGGCGCGGGCGAGCCAACCGGGGATGGCGCCGGTGCCGAAGAGGGCCAAGCCGGAAGTTTTGACGAATATTCGACGGTTCATGGCTAGTGCTCCTTATCGCTTCTGAAACTCAGGGGCCCGCAGGTTGACGGCGGCGGACTTAGCGGTGCGCACGCCGGGCGCTTTGTTCTCTTCCAGGGCGACGGCAAAGTTCATGCGGGCGAGTAAGCTGGCGGAGTTAGTCCAGTCCTCGCCGTTGTTTGAGTAACCGGTGGGTTCCTGCTTGCGGTAGAGCGGCTGCCCCATGGTTTTGAGTAAGTTGGCCAGGGCGAGCGGGCGTTCGAGGTCCGCTCCGGTGGCGCGCACGGCGCTGACGACTAACTCGAGGGGCGATTTCATCTTACTCTGGTAAGCGCCTTCGCTCCAGAATTCCTTGCTCTCAAACATCAAGGCCATCACCTTGGTAAGGTCGCCGTCGGTGCCGCGGAACTTACTCGCCATCCGCTCGACGAGTGCGGCCGGCGGATCGTCGGCGACGAAACGGGTGGCTAATTTGCGGGCCAGGAAGCTTGCGGTGGAAGGATGGTGAACCAGGATATCGAGTACCTGCTCGCCGTCCTTTTGGCCGCCGCCGGCCGGGATCCTGACGCCGAGGACGGTCTTCTCGCCGTTGTCGTGCAGGCGAGGGTTGTAAAAGAATTCGCCGCCGTAGAGGCCGGCGCGGCCGCGGGTGCCGCTTGCCGAGCGGATGGTCCAGCCGGTGAAGCAGCGGGCCACTTCGACGACGTCCTGCTGGGTGTAGCCGCCGTCGACGCCGAGGGTGTGTAACTCCATCAGTTCGCGGGCGTAGTTTTCATTGAGACCCTTGGCCTTGCCTTTGGCCACGATGGTCGACTGCCAGTTATCGAGATAAAAGAGCATGGCCGGATGGGTGGCGGTGGCGTGGAGTAAGTCGCGGAACTTACCCAGCACGTGGGGCCGAATGGCGTCACGCTCGTAGGAGGTCGTTAAGTAACGGTCAGCCCCTTTGTCGACGTAGACATTGAAGTGGTTGAACCAGAAGTCCGCCAGAACTTCTTGTAACTGCCGTTCGGAGTAAGTGGCACGATAAAGTTTGGCTTCGACTAATTCGCCGGCGACGGTTTGCCCGGGTGGCGGATTGAGCAGGAGGCTCTTGCGTTGGGCCGGGGTTAGTTTTTCGTTTGAGCCATTCTGGCGGCGCTTGTACAGGGTAACGAGGGCCGCAACGTGCTCGCGCTGGTCGGGCTCATCGGGCAGCGCCAGTTTGCCTTCGGCCATGGCTTTGATGACTTGCGGCGGAGGATAGGCGGCGGCCATTTCTGAGGCGGAAAGATTAATGGTTTTGAGGCTCGCTAGCTTTTCTTCGAGTTGCGGGTTTTCGGCGAGGGTGCCGGGGTGTAACTGCCGGTGAATCCATTTCTTGAGCCCTATTTTTTTTACCGCTTCGGCGTCGCCGGGCCGGGCGCCGAAGGAAAGCCGGTTTAGCGCGTGGGCGATTTGGAGGTCATGCGATAGCTTCTTCGAGAAGGGATCGGAAGCGGCAAAGGCACAGCCGAGGAAGGCCAGCGAAATTGTAATTCGTCTCGACATTTCATTCTCCATTTTATCTGAACCCCACGCGGGCCAAAAAGATTCGCGGCGTCGCCACATAACGTTACAGTAAGAGCCATGGACCCCAACCCACCCGGACCGCCGCCCGGCCTTTCGAAGGTGCTGGAGCGGAATATCCGCACCATTGTCGAGCTACGCGCGAAGCAGGCCCAGGAGCGCGGCATCCAGAACCGGATCGCCGACACGGTGACGGCCTTCGCCGGCAGTATGCCCTTCGTCTACCTGCACATTGGCTGGTTTGTGCTTTGGGTGCTGGTGAATACCGGCCGCATGGCTTTCGACCCGTTTCCGTATGGGCTGCTGACGATGATTGTCTCGCTCGAAGCGATCTTTCTTTCGGCCCTGGTGATGATCACCCAGAACCGGCAAAGCGACGAGGCCGAACGGCGGGCGGATCTCGACTTGCAGATCGGGTTGCTGACGGAGCATGAACTGACCCGGGTGATCAAGATGCTGCACGCGATCCAGACGAAGCTGGAGGTCGAGCCCGGCGAGGACAACGAACTCGAGGACCTCGAAATGGAGACCATGCCCGAGGATGTGCTAGCGGAGCTGGAGCGGCTACACCGGGCGGAGCGGCGACGCTAGTTGACGAAACGAACCCGGGAGTTGTTGATTCTATTGGGTCGTGCGGAAGGGGGACTTGTCTCAGGCGGAGCTAAAGCTCCGAGCGGGCCGAAGCCCGCCCTACTTGGAGGGGAGCCACTTTCAGTATACCGGGGTTGGGGGTAATTCTTGGGCGGGTTTTCGGGGTAAGTGGTTTCGTGTGTGCGGCTTGGGAGATTTCGATGGCGTGTGAACGGGATTTCGGTGGCTTAAACTTGTTTGCCTATCGGTAAGCCGCTACATTGAGAAGGATGGCAGGCATGCTGACTCTCGACCGCTTCTACGAAACCCTTCAAGTTGGGGCGTTATCCGACGCCGAAAGCCTGAAGGCTTTTTACTACGAGGGCCTGAACGAGGTGCGGGGCGAAGACAATGTCGCCCGGCTGGAGTTGGATCTGGGACGAAGCTTTGGCGGCCGGCACTTTCGCCACTTTCTGGCCGGGCATAGCGGCTGCGGCAAGAGCACGGAACTCAGCAGGCTCGCGGACAAAGTGAAGACCCGGTTCCGCGTGATTCGGTTTAGTGCCCGTGAGGAGATGCACCCGTCCAGCGCCCAACCCTTTGACGTGTTGATCCTGATGATGTTGCGCTTAGCGGAGGAGATCGCGAAGCCAGTGTCGCTGGGCGGCTTGGCCTGGACGCCGCCGGATCGTTTGGCGCAGAGTGTACTGGATTGGTTCGCGGAGGAGAAGATTACCAACACATCCAAGCGGGAGATCAATGCCTCTGTTGAAGCGGGCGCGGGCATAGACGGCGATTCGGTGTGGGGCAAGGTGCTGGGGCTCTTTGGCCGTTTGAAGGGCGAGGTGAAGTTCGCTTCGCAACGCGAGAAGCAACTCGTCGAGCGGCGCTTCGCTCGTCTGTCGGACTTGATTCAACTGGCCAATGATTTTTTCGATGTGTGCGGCACGGAGTTGAAGGAACGCTGCGGTCAGGAGTGGCTTTTCCTGGGCGAGGACTTCGAGAAGCTGGTGGACTCGGGGATTCCGAAGAAGTTTTTCGTGAAGGAGTCAGCGGTCTTTTCGGACTTGCGCACGCACCTCATCTTTACAATTCCAGTGGATTTGGCATGGTCAGCGCAGGGCGTGTCGCTGCCGTTTCTGGTCCGCACGATTTTGGATACGCCCGTTTATACAGAGGACAACCAACCGGACGCGGGACGCAACGCTTTGCGGGCTTTGCTGGCGCGGCGAATCAATCTGGAGTGCTTCGAGCCCGGCCAGTTGGACCGGTTGATCGTGGCCTCTGGGGGCCATCTACGCGACCTGTTTTCGCTGATCAACGATGCGGCCGACCGGGCGCTGTTGGCTTCGGCCACGCTGATCCGCCGACAGGACACGACCAGTGCAATCGCCAAGTTGCGTCAGGAGGTGACGCTGCGGCTGGGGGAGAGCCCGTATGACCCGGAAAAAGTCACTTGGGGAGAGCGCGTGGCCAAGCTGAAAGCGATTCATGCGAGAGAGCCCGATGCGCGGGTGCCGGACGCGGCGCTACATTTGCTGCTGCGGGCTCGAGCCGTGCAGGAGTTCAATGGCGCAGGGCGCTTTGCGGTAGCCCCGTTGGTGGTGGATATCCTTTTTAAACAGGGCCATCTGGCTGGCGACCCAGGCGGCCTGCTGCCGGCTGAAGGGTAGAGAGACGGTGGACCAGCAGCCGGATTCGATCGCCGAGGCCGTGGCCCGGCTGCGGCTGTGGCTTTCGCGCGACCGGCCGGGTATGGCGCGCATCGAGTACTCCTCGGCCTACAGCCGGGCGGCGGTTCTGGACCAACTTCGGGACGAGATTCGCGTGGAAGAGATCGCGCTGAGGCGTGGCGGCGCGGAGGAGGTGGTGGGGCAGATGCTGGAGGCGCTGGGGTCGCCGGAGCGCCGTTTGGTCTCCTTCACCGGGCTGGAATTGGCGTTGCCAGAGCCGCAAAAAGAGGCGATTCAGGTGGTGAATTTTCAGCGCGAAGCGTTCGCGGCGGCGAAGGTACCGCAAGTGTGGTGGCTGCCGTCGCACTTCGTCGGCTTGTTCCTGCGCGTCGCGCCGGATTTGGACTCGTGGTTTGACTTGAAGCTCCGGGTGACGGAGTTGCGCCAGGGTCCGGTGGGGAGTGAGTGGCTGGAGCCTCGGCTGGGGAAGGAGCCGGAGGAGGCACGCCGGCAGGCAGGGTCGTTGTTCGCTCGGGCGGAGCAGGCGGCCCGGTCGGGGGATCCTTGGCTTGCGGTGTGGCGAGAGTTGGTGAGCCCTGGTTTGGCGTCGCTGCGGGAAGCGGATCTGCATTTGGAGGCCGACGCGGAGGCTGCGCGCTTGGGGAAGTTGATGGAGGGGCTGCAGGGGCAGTTGGCCCAACCGGCCACGGCGGAAGCGTTCGATGCTTTGGCGCGGGTGTACGAGGAGCAGTGCAATTGGGACGCGGCGCGCCGGGCGCAGGAGCGGGCGTTGGCGATGTCCAATTCCGAGGAGGAGTCGGCAAGCTATCGCTCCAACCTCGCCAATATCCTCCTTTCCGTTGGCGAGCACGAGGCCGCTCGCGAGCAGATCGAACTCGCCCTCGCCTCCGACTTGCGCCAATTCGGCCCCGATCATCCCAACGTGGCCGTCCGCCGCTCCAACCTCGCTGTTATCCTCGGTGACTTGGGCGAACATCAGGCCGCCCGCGAGCAGATCGAGCTCGCCCTCGCCTCCGACTTGCGCCAATTCGGCCCCGATCATCCCAACGTCGCCGTCCACCGCTCCAACCTCGCCAATATTCTCGGCGAATTTGGCGAGCACGAGGCCGCTCGCGAGCAGATCGAGCTCTCCCTCGCCTCCGACTTGCGCCAATTCGGCCCCGATCATCCGACCGTCGCCGTCAGCCGCTCCAACCTCGCCAATATCCTCCGTGACTTGGGCGAGCCTCAGGCCGCTCGCGAGCAGATCGAAATCGCCCTCGCCTCCGACTTGCGCCAATTCGGCCCCGATCATCCCAACGTCGCCGTCCGCCGGTGGGTGCTGGCGCAGGTGCTGTATGCGCTGAAGGAGTATCCGGCGGCGCGGCGGGAGATGGAGTTGGCGTTGGCGGGGTTGCGGGTGAAGCTGCCGGCGGGGCATCCGCATATTGGCGTGGCGGAGAGGGATCTGGCTAGGATTCGGCGGGCGATGGGGGAGTAACTAGCGAAAGCCACCCCACAGCTTACGCTGCGGGCTAGACAGGGTTAGGGAGGGTTAGGCAGGGTTAGGCAGATTGAGGACCGCAGCGGCCTAGGTTCTCGCCGTGTAGTTGCGGCCGGGTGTGGCCTGGTCCGGGGCTAAGCCAAGTTCTAGGGGGAGAAGGTTTG
>Ga0105044_10014753_pt1 | contig 10555 bp, 9 predicted proteins | sample MAT01_FD_78092 | JGI IMG/M metagenome (GOLD analysis project Ga0105044, IMG submission 78092) | Freshwater microbial communities from Lake Fryxell liftoff mats and glacier meltwater in Antarctica - MAT-01 | ecosystem: Environmental > Aquatic > Freshwater > Ice > Liftoff microbial mat | place... | reverse complement strand
TCCCGTGCGCTCGCGGACGCGGGCCACGAAGTTGTGGTCGAAACCTGGCCGCAATGGCAGGAGACCGTCGAGGGTGTCGGTCTGAAGTTCATCAGCGCCGACCAGTATCAGGTGTTCCCGCCCCCGGAATCCGGTTCGCCCGGAGGTGGTGACGCCGCCGTCGCACTGATGCCCCTGCTCAAGGAGTTCGAACCCGATGTGGTGGTAAACGACATCCTCACGGTGGCACCCGCCCTGGCCGCCGAGAAATTCGGCTGTCACTGGGCGACCCTCATCCCCCACATCTACCCGGTCCAGGACGGCGCGATGCCGTTCTTCGCGATCGGTGCCCTGCCGCCACGAACCGCAGTCGGGCGGAAGTTCTGGTCGATGACCGACAGCCTGCTGCACCGTGGGCTGGAGCGTGGCCGCAGTGACCTCAACGCGCAACGCGAGATCGTGGGACTGCCGCCTACCTCGAGGTTTCATGGTGGCATCAGTCCGGAGCTGGCGATGGTCACGACCTATCCGCAGCTTGAGTACCCACGCGAGTGGCCGGATTCGGTACACGTGACCGGGCCGATGCCTTTCGAGATGCCGCATGACGAGATCGGGCTGCCGCCCGGCAATGACCCGCTGGTCCTGGTCGCGCCGAGCACTTCGCAGGACCCGGACAACCACCTGGTGCGCTCCGCCCTCGCAGCCCTTGGAAACGAGCCGGTCAGGGTCGTTGCGACCACCAACCGGGTCCGCCCCTCCCGGCCGATCGAGGTTCCCGGCAACGCGGTGCTGGTCGACTGGCTGAGCTACTCGCAGGTGATGCCCCAGGCGGCCCTCGTCATCTGCCATGGCGGGCACGGAACGGTCGCCCGATGCCTGGCCGAAGGAGTGCCGGTGCTCACCTGTCCGGCAGCCGGTGACATGAACGAAACCGCGGCCCGCATCACCTGGGCCGGCGTCGGCCTCTCGGTGCGGTGGAGCCTGACCAACGCCCGGACCCTGCGCTGGGCGATCGCCGAAATCCTCGGTGACCCGGGATACCGGCTCAAGGCCGCAGAGATTGCCGAATGGGACCGGAACCACAACGGCGCCGCGAGAGGCGTCGAATTGATCGAGGCTCTGGCGACGCCGTAGCGCTTCTTTACTCGGGGGGACGGACTCGAACCGTCAACCACCGACTTAACAGGACGGCGCTCTACCATTGAGCTACCCCCGAATGTCGCCCGGATTGCTCCGGAGTCGGCTCGGGCAGCCTACCGAAACCGCGCTTGATCAGGCTTGTGGCAGGGCGACCAGACGGCCATCCGACTTGCGAACCTTCACCTGGATGAACCAGCAGACGGGCGGGCAATTCTCGCCGTTCGGCTGAAGCCTTGACACCGGCGCCCCGAACCTCTGGCGCCTGATGGTCTGGCCGTCACCGTCCCGGAGAACCAGACGGACTTTCGCCGTGGAATCGAGCTTCCCCGTGATCAGACTGAACGACTGATATCCGGAGCTTTCGATCCGCATGGACTTGCACTTGCCATTCACGCAGGCCTCGAGCCTTTTTGCCTCGGGAACCGCCTGACGGATCCGCCCCAGGTTGAAGAAGAGACCGGACTGGCAGCCGATCTCGGTGCAGAAAGTGATCTGGCGCTCATCCTGGCTACCCCGCGTCGCGTCCCCGGGCTCGGGCAGCGTCCAGCCGAGGATCAGGATGGCTGCAGCCAATGCGGTGCCGGCCGATACGAATTTGTGGAAAGTGCTCATCGGCGCCATCTTCTCAGGTGCCATCGGGATTCGCTTCGGCGCGGGCGACCTGTTCCACCAGTTCGGCCCGACGACGGTTGAGCTGGGCCCTGGCGGCGAGGTCGTCCGAAGCGGACGCGGCGGCAATCTCGTCTTCGAGCGCGGCCAGTTCCAGTTCCATGAAGTTCCGGCGGATCGAACCGGCACCCACCTGATCCGGGTTCGCCCGAACCACCAGGGCGGCGACCAGCCTGTGGAGATCCCGGTCTTCGGGATCGATGCCTTCGGCCGGGTCATCCAGGTGATCCCTGAGCCAGGCTGCGGTCCTCACCATCAGCGGTGAAGTCAGGTGTTTCGGCTCGAGGCGGTCGATGAATGCCTGGCCTTCATCCGGCTTGGCGACACACATCGCGAGCAGGTGCCGTTCCTGACGCTCACGCTGGGTCAGCAGGCCGGTTGAAGGCGGCTGAGCAGGAGGTTTGTCGTCCCGGTTCGTGCTCCGGCGATTGGTTGTATCGGCTTCTGGCGGCGGGGCCGAACTGAGCCTGGCAACCACCACCGTCGCATCGATCTGGAGGGCCTCGGCGACGCGGCGGACCAGTTCCTCACGGGTCGCTCCCGGAGGAACCTCGGCCAGAACCGGTGCCGCTTCGGTGAGCCCGCGGTCGCGCGACTGGGGCGAGCTGTGATCGACCTCGGACATGATCAGGTCGATCTGAAACTCCGGAAGGTCGACCGCGTTGTCGACCAGGCTCCGGAACTTCTCCGCGCCACCTTCGACGACCACCATTTGAGCCGGGTCTTCGCCGGCCGGCATCGCCACGACCTTGATCTGAAGCTTGCGGCCTGCCGCAACCTGCTGGGCCCGCAGCATCGCCTTGCGTCCGGCGGCGTCGGCGTCCAGGGCGAGCACGATGTCGGAAACCGTCGCCGAGAGCAGGGCCAGCTGCGGCTCGGTGATTGCGGTTCCCATCACGGCAACTGACTCGGTGAGGCCGGCCTGGTGAAGGGCGATCACATCGGTGTATCCCTCGACCACGATCGCGCGCCCGGCTTTCGCCATGGGGCCGCGGGCCCGGTCGATCCCGTAGAGGATGTCGCTCTTGTGGAAAAGCTCGCCTTCGGCCGAGTTCAGGTATTTCGGCTTCTGGTCATCGCGCATCGCCCTCGCACCGAAACCGACCGCCCGGCCACGGGGGTCGCGGATCGGAAAAGTGATGCGTTCACGGAAACGGTCGTACATGCCACCGCTGCGCCCCTTCTGGGCGAGGCCGGTCTTGGCGAGCTCGGCGACCGTGAACCCGGCCTGCTGGCCTTTCATGATCAGGGTGTCCCAGTTGCTCGGGGCGTAACCGACGCCGAAGTCCCTGAGGATCTCTGCTCCGAGCCCGCGACCGGCCAGGTAGTCCCGGGCCTTCTTCGCTTCCGGGGCATCGTGGTAGAAGGCCGAGTAGAACATTGCCGCCCGCTCGAGCAGCTCGGTCAGGCGGGTCCGGGCCTTACGGCGCTGCTCGGCCTGGGGATCCTCTTTCTCCCGGGTGACTTCGACCCCGTACCGGTCGGCCAGCAGTTCAACCGCCGCGGGGAAGTCGATGTTCTCGGTGGCGGCGACGAAATCGAACAGGTCGCCACCCACCCCACAGCCGAAGCAGTGGTAGAGCTTGTCCTCAGCATGTATGCCGAAGGACGGCGAGCGCTCGTCGTGAAACGGGCAGAGGCCGGTCCAGCGCACGCCCTGCCGGCGCAGGTCGGTATGCGCGGAAACGATTTCGACCATGTCCGCGGCGGCGCGGACCCGGTCAATGGTGTCTGGAGTGAACTTGGACAGAAGGGCTAGCTTAGCCCCCCGCAGTCTCTACGTCGCGGGACGGGAACCCGCCTAAAGCCGGGAGCGCTCGGGCACGTACAGGTCGGTGAAGTGGGAGATGCAGTAGCGGTCCGTCATACCGGCCAGCAGGTCCGTTACCCGCTGGAGCTGGTTGGCCCCGGGATCGAACACCGGAATCTCATCCGGACGGGCCAGGTAGTGCTCGAAGAGGATCCGCAGCGCCCGGTGGACACGCTCGTGCTCGGCCCTTGCCGTACTGCCGAGATACACGTTCTCGAACATGAACTTGCGCAGGCGCAGCATCGCCATGCCCATGCTTTCGCTCTGCCGTATCTCGCTCCCTGACTGGGATTGCTGGACGATATCGGTGACCAGTGAGTCGATGCGGCCGGAGCCGGTCGGCCCCAGCATCTCGATCTCTTCCGAAGGCAGGTCGGCCGGTTCGAGGATGCCGGCACGGACCGCGTCGTCGATGTCGTGGTTGATGTAGGCGACCCGGTCGACCAGCCTCACTATCTGCCCCTCAAGGGACTCACTCTTGACCGGACCGGTGTGGTTGAGGATGCCCTGGCGTACCGGCTCGTTCAGGTTGAGCCCGCGTCCTTCGCGCTCGAGCACGTCGACCACCCGAAGCGAGTGCTCGTTGTGGCGAAAACCGTCACCGCCATGCTCCTTGTTCGCCTGGTCGAGGGCCTGCTCGCCGATGTGCCCGAACGGAGGATGGCCGAGGTCGTGGGCGAGGCCGATCGCTTCGGTGAGGTCTTCGTTCAGGTTGAGTGCCCGGGCCACGGTCCGGGCGATCCCGGTCGCTTCGAGCGTGTGGGTGAGGCGGGTCCGGTAATGGTCGCCTTCGGGCGCGATGAATACCTGGGTCTTATGCATCAACCGGCGGAACGACTTGCTGTGGACGATCCGGTCCCGGTCGCGCTGAAACGGCGTGCGCAGGTCGCTGTCCTGTTCCGGGACCGCTCTCGTGGCGGGATATGAGGGCACCGCCCTCTCGGAGAGGTCCTGCCTCTCGCGCTGCCGCATCATCTGGGCGAAAACGGAACTCATGCCGCTGCACTCTCCTCGGGACGTGGAAGCCTGACGTGTGCGTGGTGTTCGAGTGTGTCACCGATCGCCCGGCCGGCCTGCTTGACCGCAGCGGCCGACGGCTCGGCCGGTTCACTCATCGGAGATCCGAGGGCCGTGACCATGAAGTCATGGGCCTCGCCGGAGAAGGGAAAGGAGTTCGCTTCGCAGGCCGGGCACACAACCCCGCCGGCGGCGCCGGAGAACGCGGTCAGGTGGTCGCTGGCGCCGCAACACGAACAGCCGGAGAGCTCGGGGGCGAACCCGGCGGCCAGAGCGAGCTTGAGCCGGAAGGTGACCATGCCACCCAGCCCGGCGATCGGGCCGGCGGGGTCTTCGTCAACCAGGGCCAGGTATCGGCAGAGCAGGTTGTATGCGGGCTGGTTGGGCTCGGAGCCGTCGAGCAGGCGCAGGATCGCGCCGCAGGCGTCGCCTGCCGCACGAATGCCCCGCGCCGAGGAGCGCAGGTCGGCGTAGCCTTCGACGGTCTCCGCGGCGGTGACCGTGTGGAGGTCGCCACGACCGCGATGGAGGATGAGGCTCAGGCGGAAGAACGGTTCGAGGCGGCCGCCGAACCGGGAACGCGGCTTGCGCACACCTTTGGCGATCGCGCCGAGGCGCCCGTACTCCCGCGAGTAGATGTGCAGGATGCGGTCGGCTTCGCCGTAACGAATGGTCCGCAGGACCACTGCTTCTGTCTTGAATGTGCCGGCCATGCCCTTAAGGTTGGCGGATCGGCCGGACGGCGCTCAGGAACGGCGCTTCCGTGGCGGTTTGCGCAGCTTGACCTGACAGTCCGGGCAGTAATAGGTGGAGCGGCCCCCGACCACGATCCTGACGATCGTCCGGCCACATTCGGGACATTCTTCGCCTTCCCGGCGGTGCACAAGGAACTCGTCCTGCATGGAACCGGTCTCGCCTTTGGCGTCGCGATAGTCGTCGATCGAAGCCCCTCCGAGGTCAAGACCCCGTTCCAGTGCTTCCACTACGCCGTCCCGCAATGCTTCGTGGTGTTCGTGCGTCAGCGACCCGCCGGTGGTGAGCGGGTGAAGCTTCGCCCGGAAGAGGGCTTCGTCGGCGTAGATGTTGCCGACACCAACGACGCCTTTCTGGTTGAGGAGGAACGACTTCAGCGGTCCGGTCCGTTTCGCAGTCATCGCCGCCATCGCTTCTACGGTGAACTCGGGTGAGAGCGGTTCGACCCCGAGCCGGGACCCGAAGTAGGCGTCGAGTTCGGGCTGGTTGGCCACGAAGCCGCGCCCGAAGCGGCGCGGGTCGGTGAAACGGATCTCGCCACCGTCGTCGAGGCTGAAACGGGCCTTGAGGTGCTTCTGCGACGTGTCGGCCTCATAGATGCGCGCGTCGCCGGGGTTCTCCACCCCTTCAGGATCGATCAGGACCAGGCTGCCGGTCATGCGTAGGTGGATGACGACGGTATTTCTGTCGTCCAGTTCAAGCATCAGGTACTTGCCCCGCCGGCCGACGTCGACGATCTCCCGGCCCTCAACCGCGGCCTCGAACTCACGAGGCAGAGACGGCTTCGAGAAATAAGAGTCAAGAACCTCGACCGATTCGACCTTCCGGCCAACCAGATCGGGCTCGAGCTGGCGGCGGATGGTCTCGACTTCAGGAAGCTCAGGCACCCACCCAGAATATGGAATCGGGAACTGGGTCGGTTATCGGTCCAACCCGGACGAATAACCGACCCAGTTCGCGGGGCGGCTCAGCGGGGCGCGGATCTTCAGGTGGTTTTGGCCCTTGGATGGGACTCGAAGTAGACGTCTTTCAGCTGCTGGCCCGAGAGATGGGTGTACATCTGGGTCGTGGCTACGTCAGCGTGGCCCAGCATCTCCTGGACGGCGCGCAGATCGCAGCCTCCGGCGAGCAGGTGGGTGGCGAACGAATGCCTGAGCGTATGCGGACTCATGCGGTCGTCGAGGCCGACCGAACGGGCGTAACCCTGGACGATCTTGTAGAGCCCCTGACGGGTCAGCGGCTTGCCGCGGAAGTTGAGGAAGAGCGCTTTCTCCGAACGGCCCTTGACCAGCACCGGCCTGGCGGTCCGCTGGTAAAGCTCGATCGCGTAGATCGCCTGGCGGCCGAGCGGCACGATGCGTTCCTTGCTGCCCTTGCCGCGTGCCTTCAGCATGCCGTGATGGGTGTCTACGTCGGTCATCTCGAGACCGGTCAGCTCGGAGGCGCGCAGCCCGCAGGCGTACATCACTTCGAGGATCGCCCGGTCCCGATAAGCCTGCGGCGAAGCTCCCTTGGGCGCGGCGAGCAGTTTCCCGACCTCAGCCTGGTTGAGCACGTTCGGCAGCTTCTTGGCTCGCTTCGGAGTGGTCAGGCCGACCGTGGGATCGTCGGTGATCAGGTCTTCGCGACGCAGGTGCTTGTAGAAGGAACGCAGGGCCGCCGTCTTGCGGTGAACCGTCGAGGCGGCCAGGGGATGCTCTCCGTCGGCGGAGGTCAGGGTCCCGATGAACTCCGACATCTGGGCCGAAGTGATATCGACCGGGTCGATGTGGTTCTCCCGCAGGTAACCACCAAACTGGAGAAGGTCCGTCCGGTAAGCGTTCAGAGTGTTACGCGAGAGGCCGCGTTCAAGCTCGAGGTAGGCCAGGAACTCAAGCAGCAGGTGCTCGAACCGGGCACTTTCGACTTCGGCTTCGGGTGTCGCGACTGCAGGCGGCATGGCCCTTCATTCGCCTCACCGCAGATCTCCCCTTTGCGCGCAACGAATCCCGCATACCGGGCCCCTTCAGCCGGAAATCAAGGTCGCCAGCCTGGCGCCGGCCGCGAGCGGTCCGCTGAAGAACTCGGGGTCTTCGGTGAGGTCACGGCCCATCGTGCGGCGTGGTAATCCGCTTGAGCCGTACCCGGCGAGATCGACCTCCTCGACAGTGACCACGTGACAACCGCCTCCGAGGCTGCCGGCGAGCGCGGCGAGGTCCTCGCTGCCGGACGGCAGTGGCAGGTTGACTGCGCCGAGCGCAAGTTCCAGAACCGCCTGCGAATGGTGACTGAGACCCTGGTGCCTGGGGCGCGGGTCGCCGCTCGAGATCCGTGGCGACAGCACCACGGGGGCGCCCAGGCTGAGGCCGCCATGGAGCACGTCGAGCGCCGCCATTCCGCCGTGGCCGTAGACGGTGGCCGAGCCGAGGATGCCCGGCCCGGGCCCGCTGATGACCCCGTCCCACCCGAGGCCGCGAGCGGCGTCGATCGCCCCGACCAGGGTGATCGCTTCATTCTTCCCGCCGTAGGCCGGCCCCGCGGTCACATGTCCGGCCAGCAGGCCCCGGTCGAGCAGCTCCGCGACATCGCGGGAGAGCGATCCGGGCAGCGCGCCCCCTCCCGTCTGGATGTAGCCGATCCGAAGGTCTTCCGAAGCTTCTCCGGCAGCCCACGCCGCCGGGGCGAGGTGTCCGTGCAGCCCGATTGCCAGCACCGGCACCGCCGGCCCGACCGTCTGCGAGTCATCGTCCACCCCCCGCTCGACCGTACCGACCGGATGCTGGAGCGAGCTGTAGTTCAGTTTCATCACGTGTTCGTCGGTCGAGCCTTCCGCCGTCAGCCCCCGGGTCAGGTTCACGTGAACGATGTCGAACCCGCCCGAGCCGAGCCCGAGGTCGACCGCTTCGACGTTGACGATCACGTCATCTCCGGGCTCGCAGGGACCAACCATGCCGAGATCCGCCCAGGCCCGTCGGCTTTCGCCGTCCAGGTCGATAGTGAGGGGATCCGCAGACGTGACGGTCGCCCGTCTCAGCTTCAGCATTTTTCTGCCGCCGCCGCGAGCATGCCTTCGCAGATCTCCAGCATTTCGGCGAGGTTGGCCCTTGGCACGGATTCTTCGTGGGTGTGATTGTCGTAGGTGCCGTTCGCGACCAGCAACACGTCCAGACCGGCCGCCATGAACACGTTCGCGTCACTGCCACCGCCGGTTGCGACCCGCTTCGGCTCCACCCCCCGCTGCCGCAATGCCTCTTCGGCGGCCAGCAGGGCCAGCGAGTCATCCGCGGTGCGGTAGCCGCGAAACGACTCTTCGGTGACGATGTCGACTTCGCAGCCGAGTTCCGAGGCGGCCCAGATCATGCTGTCGCCCATCGCCGCGATCACTTCGGTGACCCGGTCGGGATCGATCGAACGGGCCTCACCTGAAACCCGGCAACTGCCCGGAATGATGTTGCCGGAAGTGCCACCACTGATCGTTCCGATGTTCGCCGTGGTCTCTTCATCGAGGCGGCCGAGTTCCATCTCACTGATCGCTTTTGCGGCTGCGACGATCGCCGATCTTCCGCCCTCCGGGTCGAGCCCCGAGTGCGCCTCGACCCCCGTGAACTCAGCGGTGATCCTGTGGTGGCTGGGCGCGGCGGTGATCAGCTCACCGATGTCGGTCGCGTGGTCGAGCACGAAGCCGGCTTTCGACTCGAGCAGAGATGTGTCGAAAGCGGCTGCGCCGCGCAATCCCTGTTCCTCGGCGACCGTGAAGAGGATCTCGATGCCGACCGGTGGTTTCGATTCGGTGTGACGCCTGGCGAGTTCCATGATCACGGCGACAGCCGCTTTGTTGGCTGCGCCGAGGATGGTAGCACCTTTACTGCGGTACATGCCCTCTTCATCGAGGACGACTTCGATCGGTCCGTCGTGCGGAACCGTGTCCAGATGGGCGCAGAAGAGAACGAAGCCGGGCTTTTCACCTTCGATCCGGGCCAGCAGGTTGCCACTGCCCGCCTCGGCGCGGCCGGCAGCATCGTCTTCAAACACCTCGAGGCCGAACGCTTCGAGTTCCGCTTTGACCGCTGCGGTGATGGCGGCCTCCTCCCCGGTCGGGCTGGGGATTTCGCAGAGCCGGACGAATCGACTCATGATGGAATCAGGCCTGCTGAGTCGGACCGGAACGGCGCATCAGAACGAACAGCCCGATCGACACGATCGGCAGGATGAAGTCCGCCCAGAGTACGAGCCCGGTGTTGTCTTCGCAGTGGTTGTCGTTCTCGACCATCTGGTAGATGTGGCCGTAAGCGTCCCCGAGGTACTGGATGCTCATGACCAGGATCACCGCGGCCCAGAACATCGGGTGGCGAATCCAGATGCAGAGGAAAGCGGCGATGCCGATCGCGAGGTCACTCATCGCGTTCTCGAACTGGAAACCACCGTCACCGCGGGTGAAACAGATCTCCTGCGCGGTCTGGACTCCGTCGAAGATATGGAAGGCGGCGCCGAAGATGCTGCCGATGCCGACCGTGATCCCCAGCCACCAGCGCAGGATGATCGCGATGTTCTCTCCGCGTGACCGGTCGGCGTGGCCGCGTGAAGCGTGGAAAGCACCGACCGCGAGGCCAAGCACGATCCAGAAGATGAAGGTCAAGGATTGACCTGCTGGACGTCGGAGACGACCTCTTCAGGGTCGCGGCTCCTGGCAAGACCGGCCGCCGCTTTCATGAACTCGCGGAAGAGCGGCTCCGGACGGTTGGGCCGGGAGTTGAACTCCGGGTGGAACTGGGAAGCGACGTAGAAAGGATGGTCGGGCAACTCGACGATTTCGACCAGGCGTTCATCGGGTGACGTGCCGCTGCAGACGAGGCCTTCGTCCTCAAGGCGGGTGCGCAGCAGGTTGTTGACTTCGTAACGGTGGCGGTGCCTCTTGTAGATGACCGCTTCACCGAAGATCTCGAGGGCCCTCGTGCCTTCATGGAGCTTCACCGGATCGGCGCCGAGACGCATCGTGCCGCCCATGTCGGAGACTTCTTTCTGCTCTGGCAGCAGGTCGACCACCGGGAAAGGTGTCTCGGGATCGAACTCGGCGGAGTTGGCGCCGTCCATGCCGGCGATCGAACGGGCGAACTCGATCACCGCGATCTGCATGCCCAGGCAGATTCCGAGGTAAGGAATGCCGTTCTCGCGGGCATACTTTGCCGCTTCGACCTTGCCTTCGATGCC
>Ga0105044_10014752_pt1 | contig 10555 bp, 5 predicted proteins | sample MAT01_FD_78092 | JGI IMG/M metagenome (GOLD analysis project Ga0105044, IMG submission 78092) | Freshwater microbial communities from Lake Fryxell liftoff mats and glacier meltwater in Antarctica - MAT-01 | ecosystem: Environmental > Aquatic > Freshwater > Ice > Liftoff microbial mat | place... | reverse complement strand
CGCAATGCTTCGGATAAAAGACTTCTACGGCTGGCCATCTTTCTACTTTGCTTGCCCCTCATAAACTGGCTGGTGCTCTATGTAGTAAATTGGAATTATGTTGATCCGCTTTTCGAGTGGTTTTTTATGGAAATAAAAGTCCTAAGCGGAGGGCGTGAAGATGGATTCCGCTGGATGCGCGAGAATCAAGACGTAGGCCTTTTTTTGAAAGGAACCATCAGAGGTTCTGCGATGCGCCTGGCCATGCTCCTTGAGTCGGGCAGATTTTTTAAAGTGCTGGCATTGTTCTTTATTGGCATGTGGGCAGGGAGGGCTATCCTATACCGAAACTTGCTCGAGAATACTGTGCTTATCAATCAGATAGCGCTTTGGGGTGTCGTGGTAGGACTGCCCATGAATCTCCTGCGCGCTTACACCGAATTTGGCATGGATCAATCTCCTATGACAGGTTTTTTCTATGAATTATTTTACGGATTAGGCACTGTGCCGTTGGCCTGCGCCTACGCAGCCCTTCTGGCATTGGCTTTACAAAGGCGCTACACATTCGGGATGCTTTTTGTACCAGTGGGAAGAATGGCCCTGACCAATTATTTGGCGCAAACCATACTATCTCTTACCATCTATTACGGTATCGGATTTGGTCTTGCCTTTCAATTTGGACTCTCTCAAATTTGGCTGATTTCCCTCACTATTTATGGCTGTCAAATCGCACTAAGCTGGTGGTGGCTTAGCCACTTCCGGTTTGGCCCGGTGGAGTGGCTCTGGCGGCAAATGACCTATGGGAAATGGATTGATATCCGTCACAAGCAAGTTAAATTGCCCGCAGCAGTCGAACTTAAAGTCGTGAAGTCATGATCAGGAAATTGGCTGCCTTTCTCCCGAAGAAAGCCGACTTGCGGCTCAAGCCCGTTTTGGCGGAAAGCCCTGCCTCACGCTATTTTACTTTTTCGTTTTTGTATTTCGCGCAAGGCGTGCCCGAAGGTCTCACTTTCTTTGCCATTCCAGCCTGGCTGGCCATGAATGATGTTTCGCCGATGGTTGTGGGCAGTTATCTGGCCATGGTCTCTTTGCCCTGGAGCCTGAAGTTGATCCTGGCGCCCGTGATGGACCGCTTCACCATTAAATCGATGGGCAGAAAGCGGCCCTGGGTGATCTTCGGTCAAATAGGTCTGGTGCTCAGTTTTCTTTCGCTCAGCACCTTGCACGACCCCATTGTAAATATAGGAATGCTCATGGGGATAGGCTTTATGATCAGCTTTTTCGGCTGTTTTCAGGATGTGGCTACTGATGCCATGGCCGTCGATATCATTCCCCTTGAGGAGCAAGCGCGCGCCAGTGGATTGATGTGGGGCGCCAAAATGATTGGCACAGCGGTATCGCTGGCAGTGGGCACGTATATGATCAATCGTTTTGGTTTCTCCAGCGGTGTACTGGTACCGGCAGCCTTTACTTCCATGCTTATCCTTGTCCCGGTTTATTTTCTGGAAAGAAACGGAGAAAAGCGACTTCCATGGACCAAAGGCAAAGCTTCACTGGAATCCCTGCTATTGCAACCAGCCAATATGCTGCAGATCTTACGCGATACCTACCGTGCGGCTTCCAGGTACTCCAGCCAGGTTTTGGTTGGTATAATGTTCCTGGTAGGATTTGTCATTGCTTACTCAAACACCATCTTGCCCATTTTCACCATACAGGAACTCGGCTGGACCAATGCCGACTACTCAAACTTATTTGCCTCAGCCTGTCTGGTAGGAGGAATGCTTGGAATGCTCATTGCCGGTGCTTTGGTTGATTTTTTTGGAAAGAAAAAAATGCTCTTCATCTATGCCGTTTTGTGGATGCTCGCTTTGGGCGGATTTCTCTTTTACCAGTCGATGTGGTTTGATAATACGGTGGCATCGCTTACTGTTTTTGCGATGACGGCCACGGAGACATTCGCCACCATTGCCATTTTCACCATGTGCATGGCCCATTGCTGGAAAAGGGTTTCAGCCACGCAGTTTACGCTGTACATGACCATTACAAACATAGGCAGGTCGGTGGGCTCAGCAGCCGCGGGTTATGCGAAAGATTACTTCAGTTGGCATTACACCTTCACCATCTCACTTCTGATATTAATAGTGATCATCCTGCTTGTGGGTTTGCTCCGCATCAGTCGGCAGATCGCGGCAGTGGATAGATTGGAGCGGAAGTCGTTGGAGAAAATAGAACCGACATTGGTGCTCAGTGGCTCTGCGGCCCATATTGCTCAGCTAACGAATTAAAGTGATGAAGTTATTTAGAAATATCCGCCAGAATCTGCTGGCCCAGGGCCGTGTAACACGGTACATGACTTTCGCCATTGGCGAAATTGTACCGGTTGCGATCGGGTTTTTTTACAGCCCACCGCTTCTCCCGACCCCGCCCAATACCGGGTTTTCAAAAGGACGACAGAAGCGGGCTTGCTCACCATCTCGAAACCCAGTAAAATTGTGAATGCTATCCTGCGCGCTGATTCCGCTTCAGTGGTCAGGGGTGCACGATGTAAACAAGATAATACGATGATCCGATTCGAAGACTTCATTCCAAATCAAAGCCGGGGTGCTACACAGCGCGCTGGGAATTGCCGGACCAGCAAATACAGAAATACAATTTTAACAATCAGTTAAATGTCAGAATCACGTCAACTCGCCGCCATCCTATTTGCCGATATCGTCGGCTTTTCAGCGCTTATGCAAAGTGATGAAAAACGTGCCCTTGAATTGCGCCAAAAGCTCAAACAGGAACTCGAATCTGCTGTAAACCTGCACAACGGCACAATCGTGAAATGGATGGGCGATGGCGTTTTGTGTACCTTCAGCAGCGCCATTCAATCATTGCATACTGCCATCGAAGTGCAGACACTCATGCTTCAGGAGCCTGTGGTGCCGCTGCGAATTGGCATCCATCAGGCCGATGTAATATTTCATGATGCCGACGTGCACGGCGATGGAGTGAATATTGCTTCAAGGCTTGAATCATTGGCGATCCCCGGCAGTATATTCATCTCTTCGAAGGTGCAGGATGATGTCAAAAGCCAGCGCGACATTCAAACCACGTCACTTGGCAAGTACATGCTGAAGAATATGCAAGAACCGGTAGAGATTTTTGCCGTGAGCAATGCCGGATTGAAAGTCCCACTGAACAAAAAACTTGAAGGAAAAGGCATTAAGTACGTCAGCAACCGTATTTCCATCAAAAAGAGAACACTCCTACTCAGGCTCGCGCTTTTGCTCGCAATTGTCTCGTTGGCTGCTTATTTTTTCATCCCCCCGTATCTCAACAAACAACACGCCCGCAACACCTTGCTGCCTGCCATTCAAAATCTGGCGGAGAATAATTTCTATATGCCTACATCTGGCTACGATATGGCGATAGAAGCGGATAAATACATTCCCGGCGATTCCGCGCTGATCAAACTTTGGCCCAGTATTGCCGCTGAGGTTTCTATAGAAACTGTTCCGGCAGGCGCTGAAGTCGTTTGGAAAGATTATAACAAACCTGATAATGCATGGAGAAATGCCGGCACCACTCCACTCAAAAATATAAAATTGGCCCGCGGCTATCTGCGCATGGAAATTAGAAACGAAGGATATCAAACCATCGAATATGCCGGACCATGGGCCGGAACCATTGGTTCTGATATCGATACGCTTAAATTGGACCCGCTGGGAAGCTTGCCGGATAACATGACGCGAATTCCTGCGAATGAAGCCCGCATGTACATCGTAGGCCTTGAACAGGAAGGCGGAAAGCATGTGGGAGAATTTTTGATGGATAAATTTGAAGTAACCAATAAGGAGTTCAAGGCATTTGTGGATGCCGGCGGATATTCAGATACCAGTTTTTGGACGCCCTCTTTTTACGCAAACGGCGTGGAATATAGCGCTGCTGAAGCTATGGCAACATTCATTGACAAAACAGACCAGTCGGGTCCCGCAAATTGGGAAGCAGGCACTTATCCCGATGGATTGGAAGACCATCCTGTGACGGGAATTTCATGGTACGAAGCAGCCGCCTTTGCCCTTTTCGCCGGGAAACAACTTCCCACCATTTTTCACTGGAGTGTGGTGGCCCATACGAATAGAACCGAGTTTATCGTTCCGCTTAGCAATTTTAATGGAGTTGCTACAGTCCCTGTGGGCAGCTTGGCCGGATACAGTGCTTTTGGCGTGTACGACCTTGCCGGAAATGCGCGGGAATGGTGCATGAACGAGAGCAACATAAAAGGCCAATGCTACATACTCGGTGGCGGGTGGAATGATCCTACCTATGCATTTAATGACAGCTATACCCAATCAGCTATGGACCGCGGTGTGGCCAATGGTTTCCGCTGCATGAAGCTAATGAAAGGCGACACAACAGCGGCAAAGCTTAGGGCAAATGTCTCTCCCCTTTACCGCGATTACAATAATGAAAAGCCGGTTGATGACAAGACTTTTGCACTCTTCCTGAACCAGTTTATTTACGACAAAAACCCACTAAATCCCAATATTAAGCAAAAGCTGGAAGGCGACACATGGAAAGCCGAAAAAATATCATACGATGCCGGATACAACAATGAGCGGATGGAAGCCTGGCTTTATCTTCCAAAAGATGCACAGGGACCATACCAAACCATCGTCTTATTTCCGGGTTCCAGCGGCATCTATTCCACCCAATATGACCCGAATTACGCTCCACGGCTTCTCGGCTTTGTGATGAAAAGCGGACGCGCGCTTATGGTGCCCATTTTCAAAGGAACCCATGAGCGGCATGACGAGTTGAACTCAGACCTTCCCAATGAAACGGTGTTCTACAAGGACCATGTGGTGATGTGGGGCAAAGAATTCGGCAGAACCATCGACTATTTGGAAACACGGCCTGACATGCAGGCAGACAAGATTGGATATCTCGGATGGAGCTGGGGTGGCTATATGGGCGGAATTATTCCGGCAGTGGAGAAAAGAATCAAGGCCAGCGTGCTGAATGTAGGTGGCATGGTGATGAATAAGTCACTACCCGAAGCCGACCAGCTCAACTACTTGCCACGGGTCACCCAACCCACGCTCATGCTCAACGGCAAGCACGACATGTTTTTTCCTTTGGAATCGTCCCAGAAACCCATGTTTGAATTCCTGGGAACCCCACCTGAGCATAAGAAAAAGCTCGTATACGATGCCGGACACCTCGTGCCTCGGCTCGATTTTGTAAAAGAGTCACTTGCCTGGTATGACACCTATCTGGGAGAGGTCAATCAATAGCCACAAGGCTGAAAACCCAAATTGTATCAGCAAATAGAGTTTTGTCCTATATTTTGGGTGAAGGCCGTTGAGCGATGTTAGCGACTTTGGTGGGAATTGATGAAAGTAGACTTCGTATGAAATTGAAATGATCAAAATATTCAGAAACACGCCGTGCCTGTCGGCAGGTTTCTGCCTTGGCCTTATCGGCAAAAGCAAGTTTAGCGGCTATCTGGATTTCGCACTTGGAGAAATAGATCCGGTCGTGATCGGATTTTTAACAGCCCACCGCTTCTCCCGACCCCGCCCAATACCGGCTTCCTACGGTCGAAAGTGGCGGGCTTGATCACCATCTCGAAAACCTGTAAAATTGTGAATGCTATCCTGCGCGCGCCCCTGACCCCTCCCAATACGGGCTCCCTCTGGTCGAAAGGGGAATCGGCGCGCGCGGGGAAGAATAAATATGAAAGACTTTCCGGAAGAAATAACCCTGCCTTCGGAAAGTTTTCACTGGCTATTGGAAAACAGAATGTGCGGGAGCCGTTGGAGTGCTTACTTTAATGTCCCAATCTGTTTTTTATCCAAAAAAAACGATCGACAAAAACTGTGGTTAACCCAACGAAAAAAAAGGCATGACAAAAAAAAGTACTAAAATTTTGATTTGCCTGGCCTTTTTCATGGGCCTTCAATTCGCGGCGATTGGGCAGACCATAAAGCCAACCTACCTCAGCGTAAGCGATGGAGTGGCTTCATCGGTGGTAAATGCCGTGATTCAGGATAAAACCGGGATGTTGTGGCTGACCACCGAAAACGGCATCCAAAATTACGACGGGTACCGCTTCCGCAGTTTTCGCCACGAAACCGACAACCCGAACAGCCTGCTCCATAATATGTGCTGGGGCATCACCGAAGATTCAAACCGCAACATTTGGATCGGTACAGACAATGGCATTTCACGGTATGACCGAAAAACCAACACCTTCAAAAACTATCCGTTCAACCAGAGCAATCCGGATATACCCGGCACTGGACGGACATTCTTTATAGCAGAAGACAGCCATAAAAGGATTTGGTCGGCACCGACAACCATCGGGTTTCTTCAATACGATGCCCAAAAAGATGAATGGGTTCCTGCGCAAATGCAAAAAGACGGCGCTCCAATGACAGATATTAAGGGAATAGTTTTGGGTCTTGGTGAAGATCGAAATGCCGGAATTTGGGTTGCCATTCAAAATGATGGGCTCTACTATTGTAAACCCGGGAGCGATATTTTTGAATACGTGACTGTGACCACAGAAGATGGCGTTGATTTCGGAACGACTGAACATTCGATATCTGCAACGTATGTCGATAGCAAAAACCAACTGTGGCTTACCACACGCAATGGGGTACACCGACTTGACCCCGCTTCAGGAGTCGTGAAAACATTCATCACCTACAACTACCACCCGCTCCTTGTGTGGAACAATTGGAACGCCATTCAGGAAGATGCAGATGGTAACATCTGGGTGGCCAATAATTTTCGCGGTATGCTGCGCTTCAAAGACGGGGGCGACACCTATGAAGAAATCGGCATAGATGGTATCACATGGACGAAAAACAATGGATTGGACATCACACTCACCACTTTTACCATCGATAAGAGCGGAATATTCTGGTTTGGCACACGCGGAAAGGGCCTTATGAAGTACGATCCCGTGGAGAAGCCATTTACCGTTTATGCCCACAACCCGAATGATAAGACTTCTATCAGCAGCAATGCCGTATTTGGAATAGCCGCTTCTGCAAAAGACCCCGAGAGAATTTACGTGGGATTTCGTGGCGCCGGTCTCGATGTGATGGATTTGCGCACCAAAGAATTCGAGCATTTTAGTTGGAAAGCTAAAAGCGATATGTTTGGTGGATCGGCCCGTGCTGTTTTGGAAATGGGCGACGGGCATGTACTCGTGGGTACCTGGGGCGATGGAATCATCGAATTTGATGCGCAGATGAAGGAAGTGCAGCGAATAAACTCTGATGGCAGCGGACAAGGCCTGAGTAGTGACAAAGTTCGGATTCTCAAAGAAGACAACCTGGGTCAGGTTTGGATCGGTACCGATCAGGGGCTCAATGTCTGGAACAGGAAAACCAATATTTTCCAAACCATCGAAAATCGATCGACCCGCCGGTATCCCACAGTACTTTTTGAAAGCGTAGTTCGTGCACTGAGCAGTCCCGATTCGGTTTCTATTCAGGGGGTAGGCGATGGTGCTTCGATTGCGCGTTCATTTGCGGTAAGCGAAGAAAGTACCTGGCTCATCAGCAATATGGGCGAAGGAGATACCAAAAATATGTACGACTACGGGTGGATAGAAAATGCGGCCGGCGATACGATCTGGTCGGCCTTTTCAGGACACGTTTCTTATTGGGCCGGCGGAGATGTGAAAAACAGAATGCATTTGGACGCAGTCACGCTAAAACCAGGCACGTATAGCCTTCATTATGCTTCCGACGACAGCCACAGCGCCGGAGATGGATATAACTCAAGCGAACCAAGCCACCCTGAATGGTGGGGTATCGCGGTGGGGCCCATCCGCGAGAATTCGCTCATTGATAAAATCAAAAATTTCACACCCGCTGAAGACAACCGAATGGTGATCAGCGGCAGCAATATTATGGACATCGCGTTGGACAACGAAACGGCATGGGTGGCCACAGCATTGGGTGGCTTGAACCAACTGAATATGAAAACCGATGAAGTGAAAATGTACTCCCACGATCCTGGTCTGAAAAATTCCATCTCTGCCAATGCCGTAAACGATCTCTGCACAGATCGGGAAGGCATGTTGTGGATCGGGACTGAAAACGGGCTTGACAAACTCAATCCCAAAACAGGAACGATCACCCACTATACCCGTGAAGATGGACTTCCGTCAAACAGCATCCTGACCATTGTCGCGGGCAATGATGGTGAGATGTGGGTGGCCACCACGGGCGGGCTTTCGCGGTTGGTGAGCAACAGCAAGCTGGACAAAGTCACGATTATCAACTACTTTGCTGATGATGGCACAGGAGGCGACATCTACATGTCCCCTGTGGGTCTGCGCACGGCAGATGGGACTTATTTCTTTGGCGGCGAACATGGCCTTACTTCGTTTCGCTCCATTTCGGGCAGTCAGAGTCCGCCCGATATTATGCTCTCCGACTTTTCGATTTCCAACAAATCCGTGTTTGACATGGGCGAAGCGTCGCCTTTGGAAAATGCCTTGGAATATACCGATGAGATAACGCTGAGCCATGACCAAAACGACTTGAGTTTTGAGTTTACAGCCTTGCACTACGCCAACCCTTCCAAAAACCAATACGCCCACAAACTCGAAGGATTTGATGCCGATTGGGTTTATGACAACCGCAATTTTGCGGCCTATACCAATCTCGACCCGGGCACTTACACATTGCACATTCGCGCTTCGAATGCTTATGGCGTGTGGAATGAAGAAGGCAAATCCATTCGCATCACCATTCTTTCTCCGTGGTGGCGTACCTGGTGGGCTTATGCAGCTTACGTCGTAATTTTTGTACTACTCCTTTTCGTGGTTGACCGCGCCATGCGCAAGCGCTTAGCTCTGCGCGAACAAGAGAAAAACCGCGCGCGGGAATTGGCCCAGGCCAAAGAAATAGAAAAAGCCTACCACAAACTCGAAGAAGCCCACGAAGATTTGAAATCAGCACAGCAGCAACTCGTGCAGCAGGAAAAACTGGCGAGTCTCGGTCAGCTCACCGCGGGCATCGCGCATGAGATCAAAAACCCGCTCAATTTCGTGAATAATTTTAGTGAATTGAGCATAGAGCTCATCGATGAGGTAACGGAAGAATTTCGCCAGGGCGGGTTTTCTGGAAACAAAGAAGAAATCGAGACCCAACTGGCCGACATCAAGGCCAATCTGCTCAAAATATGCCAGCACGGCACCCGCGCCGACGGCATCGTAAAATCAATGCTTCAGCACAGCCGCGGTGGCAACGGTAAGTTGGAGTCGACCGATTTGAATGCACTTATTTCCGAATTTGTCAACCTGGCTTTTCATGGCATGCGCGCCGCTAAAAATCCCATCAACGTAATGCTGGATTTTGAATATGATGAATCCCTTGGTCACGTGGACCTTATTGCAGAAGACTTCAGCCGTGTGGTGCTCAACTTGTCCAACAATGCCTTTGATGCCATGCGGGAAAAAGTCCAAATAAATCCGGCTTATCGTCCCATTTTATCCATTAAAACAATTCGCAACGGCGAAACCATAGTGGTATCCGTAAGTGACAATGGATCAGGTATTCCTGATTCAATTAAGGACAAGATACTCCAACCATTTTTTACCACAAAAAAAGGAACGGACGGTACAGGTCTTGGTCTGAGTATCACCCATGATATCATCAAAGCACATGGCGGGTCGCTCGAAATCAGTTCAGAAAATCAGGAAGGTTCAACCTTTCGAATCACCTTACCAGTGAAATAAAATAATGGACTATGAAAAAATCTGATTGTGATTTTAATCCAATAATAAATTCTCATTTCAGCGGAGGTGGGGTTTTGACTGATCATGAACCTACCAAAATGGTGATTTACCCAGTTCCATATTCGGCAAATGAAATGAAATTTTGAAATCTGCGAAAACATTTGTTAATCAATGACTTTAAATTAAAAAAAAGCTTATGAAATTATTAATTGTAGACGACGAAAAAGATGTGGAGACTTTATTCCGGCAAAAACTCCGCAAGGAAGTTCGATCCGGTTTATTTGAACTTGCATTTGCCTTTTCGGGAAATGAGGCGCTCGAAATGTTGAGAAGCCATAAACCGCCGGAAGTGATGTACATTTTCTCTGACATCAATATGCCAGGTATGAGCGGATTGGAATTGCTTGATAAAGTCAAGGCCGAATTTCCACAAATTCAAGTGAGCATGATTTCGGCTTATGGCGACACCGACAATTACAACCGGGCGATGAATTCAGGCGCCAAAGAATTTTTTACCAAACCAGTGGATTTTGACACGCTCAAGGCGGAATTGATCAAACTATTGCCTGCAGAGTAGCAACATTTCAATGTATCTCCTGGCTCTATTTGACTTGTCTTCAAATGGATAATTTGGAAAATTCCGCATAGGGAATGGAAAATTTGTTAATTTGAATTTTCAAAGCAACCATTAAAACCAATCTCATGAAAGCCAAAGAATCCGGAGCGCGCAAAGTGTACGAAACCTATTGGGAATCCTACCTTTCGGGAAATCTCGAAGTATTTGCTGAGACCATTGCCGATGAGTTTTCATTGATAGGAACTTCT
>Ga0105044_10014750_pt1 | contig 10556 bp, 9 predicted proteins | sample MAT01_FD_78092 | JGI IMG/M metagenome (GOLD analysis project Ga0105044, IMG submission 78092) | Freshwater microbial communities from Lake Fryxell liftoff mats and glacier meltwater in Antarctica - MAT-01 | ecosystem: Environmental > Aquatic > Freshwater > Ice > Liftoff microbial mat | place... | reverse complement strand
GGTTCATGAGCAGCCACAAAGACAAGTTTTCTGTAGGGAGGATGTGCAAGGTCTTAGAAGTGTCCAAAACCTCCTATTACCGCTGGTTAGCTAAGCCCGTCGGGATTTGGGAGTAACGAAATCTGATGGTAGGAGCTGAGATAAAACAGGCCTTTGTTGCCAGCAAAATGACCTATGGGTCGCCACGGATTACTGCGGACTTGCAGACAAGAGGAATGAAGGTCTCGCGGCAGAGGACTGCAAGAATCATGTCGGCTATGGGCATTAAGGTGATCCGGAAGCCAGCTTTTCGCAGCACGACCAATTCAAACCACACCTACCCGGTGGCGCCCAACGTTTTGTCAAGGCAATTTAACACGGAAGCACCTGGCCAAGTTTGGGTTCCAGACATCACCTAGCTGGCAACAGCCGAAGGTTGTTTGTATCTGACTGTAATTTTGGACTTGTTTCAACGACGCGCTGTTGGCTCGTCTATAAGCAGCGGCATGTCGGTTGATCAAACCACCGTGCCGGCCTTTTAACGAGCGGTAAAAAAGCATCCACTCACCGAAGCACTCGCCTTCCATTCTGATCGAGGAATCCAGTATGCTGCTGTTGACTTTACCAAAGTACTTGGCGCAAATCCGCTGATAACGCGCAGCATGAGCCATCGTCTAAGAAGATATAGCCATCTTGGCCAAATGAACATCTTGGAATTTGAACAACAAATTTTTAAACCCAAACAAGCTGCTTAAGGGTAGTTCCAAAAACTCCCTCCAGCCAGTTGTAATTGTCAAATTAATAGTCATATTTTGTTTCAAAATTTAGATTATGGCAAAGTCAGCGGGCTTTTTTGATGAGCAGCACAAACTGGATCGGATTAGCGAGTTGGGAGATCCTCTGGAACGTTTGAACAAGGCCATAGATTGGTCGCTGTTTAGTGCTACGTTAAACAAACACTTGCGTACAGAAGCCTCAGGCACTGAAGGCATACCGTCGTTTGACTACGTGATGATGTTCAAGATCCTGATTTTGCAAGAGTATTTCGGTTTGAGTGATGAACGACTGGAGTTTGAAATTACTGATCGTTTCAGCTTCATGCGCTTTCTGGGATTGCAAACCTGCAGCAAGGTACCGGACAGCAACACGATTTGGCATTTTCGGGAGCGCTTAAAGGAAGGCGATGTCGTTCGCCAACTTTTTGAACGCTTCAACAAGCAATTGAAGAAGCATGACTTGATCGTCAACAAAGGCAAGATTGTAGACACCACGATTGTTCAGGTACCCCGTCAGCACAATACACGAGAGGAAAATCAGTCGATTAAAGACGGGGAAATTCCCGAGAGTTGGAGCAAAAAAAAAGATTCATAAAGACACAGACGCACGCTGGTTAAAGAAGAACAAGCTGAACTTCTATGGCTACAAGAATCACATAAAGGTGAACAGCAAATCCAAATTTGTTGATGCCTATTGCGTAACCGATGCGAGTGTACACGACAGCCTTGGGGTTGTGCCGCTGTTGACTAAAAAGGACAGAGACCAACCGCTATACGTTGACAGTTCGTATTCTGGAGAACCTTTTGAAGAGAAAGTGTCAAAGGTTAAGATGAAGAACAAAACCCACGATAAGGGCTACCGCGGCAATCCCTTAACAAGCCAGCAGAAGAAAAGCGACACCACAAAAAGCCATGTTCGTGCAAGAGTTGAGCACGTATTCGGATTTCTGCACCAAGCAACCGGGGGCCTAATCATTAGGACAGTTGGCATGGCAAGAGCAGAAATCAAAATTGGCCTGATGAACCTCACCTACAATCTTTGCCGGTGCAGTTTTATTACCCAGCGCTGATGGGATAGGTGTGCCTGATTGCGAAAAAAACAGGAAAACCGGGCATGAAAAGGCCGAAAATAGCTTAACCTATGGCCTGAATTTTGCAGAAATTGGTGTTTTTCAGTCCGAAATTGTGAAAAATCGAGAATTGGCGCACCTTGGATGTCGTTTTTAGAGGTACCCTTAACTTGAAGTTGGGTGCAACGTCACCCACATTCAAAGCTTGACCCAAAATTCCACTCTTCTCAACCGACTCAATACCTTCATTGTACATTCGCTTTTTAATACTATCTGCTTTTAATTCAAATGTCTCCTTTTTTGCATCCAATTCGGTCTTCAACGATTGTTGAGTACTTTCTGTTTCATTGAGTTGCAAATTTTGTTCTTGTATTTTTTTTGAGTCTGATTGGCTGTAGTATCAACGAGAAAGAAGTGAGGACGCTATAATAATTATATTAAATATAATATAAGTTTAAATTTTGTTATAGAGGTTTTGCATATGATAAGTTTCGCAGAAATCAGGCGCGTACTTTTTAGGCACGTACTTTTTAGTTGTGTAGAGGATGAATCTTAAAGTCTCTTTTTTGTTATTTTCTCTTGCCCATCAAGCCATATTTGAAAATTTTTAGACCTGAAAAGAATGGAGCAAATTCTCGTTTTGGTAATACTTAATTTATTTAATAAATAAAATTAAGTTTTTAGTTTTGATTTGTCGTTATTCTGGGCTTTCAAATTTCCAGCGTTCTCCACCATCCCATTCTTTGCGGGAATTTCCATATTTCGGATAGCCATTTGCACCTTTTAGCATATTGGCCAAGTGGAGCAAATTATAGGTCATAAACGTTGTATTTCTATTGGTAAAGTCGCTTTCAAAACCAATTGGAATATCTAATTTATTACCTTTCCATTCTTTGTCTCCATAACTTGGACCTGGACCAACTTCCCCAATCCACCCACAATCTGCTTGCGGTGGAATCGAATATCCAACGTGTTGAAGAGCATACAATATACCCATCGCGCAATGTTTTACCCCATCTTCATTTCCCGTAATTATGCATCCTCCTACTTTTCCATAAAAAATATATTGACCCTTACTATTAGTTACGTTACTCATGGCGTATAGTCTTTCAATTAATTTTTGAGCTACAGATGACTTTTCGCCAAGCCAAATTGGCGTTCCAACAATAAGCACATCTGCTTCAATAATTCTTTTAAACAATAAAGGCCATTCGTCTTGCTCCCATCCATATTCAGTCATATCAGGGTATACCCCATTGGCTACCTGATGGTCAATTAAACGAATCTCATCAATTTTTACTTTTTCTTTAATCATAATTGCTTTGGAAACATCCATTAAGGACGCCGTGTGACTTTTCTCCGGCGATTTTTTTAAAGTGCAGTTTACATAAACTACATTTAAATTACTAAAATCTAAATTATTCATAAGTATTATTAATTAGCTATAATTTTTAGTTATTTACACGTTAAGAAACGGAGCGGACTCGACCTACGCAGATCGCATTTCGATATTCCTTGTTTGGGTTCCTATTTCTGTTTATGTAAATAGCAAATGTGTGGCTCGAATTGTAAACATACCACTTTATTTTCAATGGGTACTACTTTTGGAATTTGACTTGGGTGTGAAAGTCTCCTATTCGCGCGGGTGATGCTGTGAAGCATTTGTAAACTGCAAAATGACTGAGGTCGATCAATACTCTGAAGTAACCAGGACTCCAAAAGTTGGTACGGGAACAGGATTTGGAAATGAGTCATTACTCATCCAATTTTTTAAGTCGTGGCCCCACAATTGATTTAAAAAGAAGGATCCATTTTTGTGTAAGCAAGCCAACCTCAGCGATCCCGAATTTGATGCTTTGGAGATGATGGTACAACACTAGATTGGCCTCAATGAACAAAGCGCCAGCACACTGACCTGTTTCTGTAGCAGCCTTGCACAGGTCTCCTTGCCCTTCGGGCGCAATCCGCTGAAAGTGGACCGAGAGGAGATCCAAAAAATCCTCCTCAGTTCGGGCTTGCGCATGGACAAGGCACGGCTGCTGGAGTTGACAGACACTGATGCCGACCACAATTTAATTCATGTCCATCAGGACTAGGACCGAAAGAACCGCTGTATGACGGTAAGAGTGCTCATGTTGCGCTCTTTGCTGCGGCATTACCAGGTTTACAAGCAACAGTGGTACCACTTCCTCGAGCAAAACTACGGAAAACCACTCGGTGCGTGATCCATGCAATGGGTGCTCATTCAAGTAGTCCTAAAGGTCAGACTATTAAATGACGCGACCCTTCACTCGACTTGAGGCCAACAGCTCAATTCTCATCCTCACACCTGTATTGCGTGGTGCCTGCCTAGCTTATACTGTCCAATTGGTGGAAGGGCAATCGTGCCGATGGCAGCTTTCTCCCTCAGGGTGAGGTTTTCAGCGTTTGTTCCGGGCTCGTTTTGTGGCCATTCTCACGACCTTCTGTCTTTACATTCTATTTCTCCATTATGTTAGTATAAATAGTATATATAGTGCCATGCGGTTTTCGTTCTCAACAAACCAAAGCATTTGAACGAGTTTACGCCATTATATTCAACTGTATCATCATGGGGGTACTTCTTAAAGCTTAAGAGACAAGGCCTGCCCAATTTTTAACACCGGAGGTTACTCCTGTAAATGAGGAGGTTAAAAATTGCGCATAACGCAGGATATGGGATTTTTAGGAGTACCCATGATCTACTTTTGCCTTGGGGTCCTATGATTAGGTATAGCCACCCTAAATGGCTAAGAGCATTTTCTGTTAATTGTGCTATTAACCAACAAACAAACATATATTGTCATAATGTAAAAGTATGTGCAAAGTTTAGGTATTTGTTTCCTGACTGGCTTCTACTATGGCTTGCTTTTTCTCCTCCTTATCTGGAGAATTCTTATGCTGGGATTTTGAAGATAATTCCTCATATTAAAGATGAATGAACATGGCAAAATGATCAGAACCATTCTCGGGTAATTTTTTTATACTATCTTAATTAATATGCTTCGAACAAAAAATATAATCAATCGAAAATCTTAACCACTTCTTCTTAGCTGAAAATGTGCTGTAGAAGTCGCGTCCTAAACGGGGATCCAAGAGACGGCTCACTTTGCGAAAAAGTTTGGTGATTCGGCTCCATGCAACATCATTTAACTCGCCAATCACTACACATGGCCCAATATAATTTTCGATGGCTAAGGCAGCCTTCATTAATTCTTTGTCTTTGGCTGTTGAATGCATGGATTCATAAGGTGCAGGTGGCTTGGGGTGCAGGCCATAAATTTTAACGGGAATACCGTTTGCAAGTAAAAGCGTTAACTCGCGGGTTCAGAAAACTAATGCAACACTAAGTTAGAACTTAGCGTCCATGACTTACAGCCGATTGAGTCTATCCGAGCGAATAGACAGTCAAGTCTTGTTGAGCAAAGGGAAAAGAATCCGGGAAATAGGCCGGCTCATGGGCCGGAACCCCAGCACCATAAGTCGCGAGATTTGGCATGCAAAGTCCAAGGGGTACCAAGCCCGGCAGGGCCAATGGTTTGTCGAACAAAATGCTCACTACAGAAAGGCTGGAAAGCTCAAATTGACGGAGGGCAGTGCCTTGTTGAGCTATGTGAGGGATAAATTATCTTTACGGTGGTCACCTAAAGAAATTTCAGCTCGACTGCCTATGGATTTTCCTGATGATGCAAGTATGCGGATCAGCCATGAAAGCATCTATGCTCACGTTTATGTGCACAGCAAGAAGGGTTTGCGTGATTGCCTGATCAAAAGTTTGCGCCTGGAGAACAGTAAACGCGGCCGACCAAGACCAGCATCGCAAGAAAGACGCGGTAAAATTCCTAACGCTGTGAGCATCGATGAACGGCCTGAAGAAGTATTAGGTCGGGAGATTCCGGGGCATTGGGAAGGTGACTTGATTATCGGGAAAGGCCACAAGAGCGCCAACGGTACCCTGGCAGAGCGAACAACACTAACGGTAATCATCATACCCCTGGCGAGTTATGATGCCAAGACTGTGCGTGAAGCCATGGAGGAGGAGTTTGCCCGCATACCTGAACAGATGCGAAAAACGATGACATACGACAACGGCAAAGAAATGGCTGAGCACGAACTACTGGCAAAAAACAGCAAGATCAACGCCTATTTTGCTCACCCATACAGTCTGTGGGAACGGCCAACCAATGAAAACACCAATGGGCTGATCCGGGATTACTTCCCCAAAGGCACAAACTTTAATGCCATTTCTGCCGAGCGGTTGAAAGAGGTGCAACATCAACTTAACGAGCGTCCCAGAAAAGTGCTAAATTGGTACACTCCCAAAGAAGTCTTCCATCAGCTGTGCGGGGTATCGCCCTAACGATTTTTACCTGCGTGGCTGGCGATTGGAAACCACAGCGAACAAGCAAGATTTTGGGAAATAAGGGGAAGAGCAACCGCTCTCTTCCACATTCCAAAACCTCAGGCCCTTACATTTATCAAAAAACAAAAAGTGTTTCCAACATTTTAAACAGTACGGAGTGTTGCGTTAAAAGTTAGAAACCGCCCTTATAGAACTCTTACAATGCTTTTCAATTGATTATAACTATGATTTCTATTTTCTAAAGGAATTTAGGACTTGTGTAAACTGTGGGTCAGTCACAGCGTCAGTCTGTTCATCAACCCCATTTTTTTCCATGTCTCTTTCGCTGCCAGAAGCCGGCGGTAGTGAAAAGTGAATTCAAGTTTCCATCCTGTTCATTTTAGCCTCCCAGGCAGACAAAAGCCTGTTTAAGTCAGGAAATTGGAGCCTTCTAAGCCCCTTTATTGCCCGGTGCAGCAGGCTGAACGTTTTCGGTGGTAAGATTCTCATAATTCGCATTAGGTTATAGAGGGTAAAGAACAACTCAATGGTGGCACTGGCACATGTCAGGAACCACTTTGTCGGAAAGAAATCAATTCACCATTATCGTTTTTGCAGCACCGCAAAGGTGTTCTACCAAATGCTGCCAGCGCTTGTAGGTGTTCGAATCGGCTTTGATCCCGGCCTTGTTCTCCGCGATTAATGCGGGATACTCTGAGCGTCCAATCTGTTGTCCATAATCGTTCTCGGTTTTCAGCTCCAGGACGGGGCAGGTTTTAGAAGGGTTAGTTTTGGAATGTTGAACCATTAGCTTGTTTAGGTCATGGCTCCAGGTGTACCAGTTGCCGGTGGTCTTTAAGGTATGCCCCAGAGGACAAGTTTAGTGGTTTATCTTTTTGATATATATCAAGGCTTCCAGGTTGAAGTCCGTGTGGGGTGTCAGGATGGCTACTTCTGGCACAGTTACCATAACTTTCACCTACAGCCCTTTGGCTCACTTGAACTCAGTATTAAGGTGCTGTCATGTGTTCGCGCTACTCGGTCGACAAAGTTTATACAATTAATAAAAAAATTAAATATATTTTTTTACTTCTTTCAATTTCAATTCCTCAATATCTGTATCTATCTTTTCTTTCTTCATTCCAACTCTTATAAAGCCAAACAAACTCATGTAAACATTAGCAATCCAGACAAGTGCAAATCCTCCAATTAGGTACCCTCGCCAGTCAGTATACAACAAATGGTACCGGGTAAAAATTAAAAATGCAAGGGTAACGTAATGACTAAAACAATATTCGCATGTAAAAATATAAAAGAATTTACGTGTAGACATAGTGTTGCTGAACTTGGATTTTCGCACACAAAAATTTCTAGGCTCCTTAAATAATTCTTCATGTGTTACTGTCCAAGCAATGCAGGCTATGGGTAGTGCAAGCAAAAAAAGATAAGCAACTTGTTCTAATAATTGCATCGTGTCTAGATTTTTAGTTTGAATTTATATTAGTCTGTATAAATATTACACTGTCGCCTAAGTAATTTGCACAATGGCTGGATGTACAGCACCCCACTTTGTTGCATTTTCTATTCGTCCCACACTGCATGTGGTATTGAATAGTGAATTACAGTTCCATGCAGTTCTTTCAGTTGTCCATACCAACAAAAACGTGTTTAAGCTCGGATATTGCGCCTTTTCAGCCTTTTTCGCACCCAGAGTAGCGGACTGAAGGTTCTGGATGAGAAGATACACATCATTCGCCTTTGGTTCTAGGCGGTATTGATCAGAGCAATGTTGGTACTGGCACATTCTAAGAACCTTTTGGTCATAATGTGATCAAGTACCGATTGTCGTTTAATCTTGCCGTGCGGATGTTCTACAAATTGCTATCAGCACTACCAAGGGCCATTGCTTCATGTGAAATATTCACAATAGGATACTTCTAAAAATGACCTCAAAGGTTCGCCAATTCACGATTTTTCAGATTTTCGGACTGGATAACGCCACTTTCTGCAAAATTAAGGGAATAGGTCAATCTATTTTAGGCCTTTTCGTGCCCGGTTGGCCCGTTTTTTTCTCAACCAGACACACCTATCCGATCAACCCTGTGTTATAAAACTGTACCGACAAAGATTGTAGGTAAGGTTCATCAAGCCAATTTTGATTTCTGCTCTTGCCTTGCCTACCGTCCTAATGATTAGGCCTCCGGTTGCTTGGTGCAGAAATCCGAATACATGCTCAACTCTTGCACGAACACGACTTTTTCCGGGGTTGCTTTTCGTCTGCTGGCTCGTCAAGGGTTTGCCACGTTAGCCTTTCTCGTGCGTTTTGCTCTTCATCTTTACCTTTGCCACAGCCTGATCAAAAGGTTCGCCTGAATACGCACTGTCTCCATGCAAGGGTTGTCCTCGATCCTTTTTGCTCAAGAGTGGCAAAACGCCAAGGCTGTCTTGTACACTCGCATCAGTTACGCAATAGGCCTCCACAAGTTTGGATTTGCTGTCCACTTTAATGAGGTTCTTGTAGCCGTAGTAGTGTCGCTTGTTCTTCTTTACCCAGCGGGCATCTGTATCCTTACGGCTCTTTTTTTTTCGCTCCAGCTCTCTGGTATCACGCCGTCCTTAATGGACTGATTTTCCTCCCGGGTATTGTTCTGTCAGGGTACTTGCACAATCGAAGCGTCCACAATTTTGCCTTTGTGGACGATCATCTGCTGCTTGTCCAATTCCTTTTTGAAACGTTTAAAAAGGTGCTGTACGACATTGCCTTCTTTCAAGCGTTCCCGGAAATGCCAGGTCGTCTTGCTGTCCGGTACCTTGCTGTAGGTTTGCAACCCGAGAAAGCGCATGAAGCTGAATCGATCGGTAATTTGAAACTCTGACCGTTCATCGCTCAAACCGAAGTACTCTTGTAAAATCAGGATCTTGAACATCATCACATGGTCAAAAGGAGGTCTGCCTCCAGGGCCTAAGGCTTCTGTATGCAGGTGCTTATTCAACGTAGCGCGAAACAATGACCAATCAATGGCCTTGTTCAAACGTTCCAAAGGATCGCTCAACTCGCTTATCCGCTCCAGTTTGTGCTGCTCATCAAAAAAATCCGGTGACTTTGCAATGATCTGAATTTTGAAACAAAATATGACTTCTAATCGATAATTACAACGAGCTGGCCGGAGTTTTTGGAACTACCCTCTATATATCGGTGGTTAAAAGTACAGTCTTTTCGTTTGCATAGCCATGCCTCAAAGTATTGAATGGGTCATGGCATCACTATTGTTTTGTACGAACGGATACACGCTCGTGGTACAATTGAACTGCAACATTACCGGATTTGATTCCCTTTGGGGAAAGGGCCTTTGCCGTTTGTAGTGGGTTAATTAGTTTTTGGGATACAATCTACGGAACTGTTTACAGCTGCACTAGGGCTAGCCAAGCCATGGCACATTCGTGAAGTATCGTTTAACCAGGTAGGTAATTCGCCTCTGGATCGCGAGTTACACCTGTATATTTCGCACGAACCGGGAGCTAAGTTTGAGGTCGACGGTCAGTCCTATCTAGTGTACAATCATCAAGACCGGACTTAGCGCCACCTAAACTTTTTTGAGCACACTTGTTACTTGCATGGCTCAGTTCCGCGTATAACAACAGCAGATGATCGCACCGCATTGGTTCCGGTGCCCTGGGCCAAGCCAGGAATTAGATTTAAGATTATATTTAAAACGTATGCGATGTTTTTTGTTCAACAAGGTTTGAGTCTGTCCGCTGTGGCTCGCTATCTGAAAGTGGATATTCGGGTGATTGGCAGAATGATCTCCCGAGAGGTAGAAGGCGCTCTGGAAAGTCAACCCCTGGAATCTGTAACAAAGCATGCGCTGGACGAAACCAGCAGCAGGAAAGGACACCGGTGGCTGACCATTCTCACTGACCTTCATCGAAAAAAGTTGGTAGGGGTAAGCCTGCGTAAGGACGGTGAAGTCGTGCGCCAATCCCTGTCAGCAATGAAGTCACGTCATGCTAAGGCTTCTGATGTCTCTGTGGTAAGCATGGACATGAGCGTTGCTTTCATCGCTGAGGTAAAAGGCCTGATGCCGAAAGCTGATGTGGTTTTTGATCGCTTCCACATCGAATCCATCCTCCACAAAGCTGAAGACGAAGTACGGCGAGAGGAACAACGAAATACCGCTCAACCGCGCAAAAGCCGCTATTTGTGGTTGAGGAATAATCGAAGTCTGAACAGCGATCAACAAGACAGCGTCCATTACTTGTCAAAGGCTTTCCCGCGCATTGGCAAAGCCTACCAACTCAAAGAACAGTTTAAAGAAATTTGGAACGCAAGCTCGTTTACTGAAGGGATAAAAACGTTCGAGGCTTGGATTG
>Ga0105044_10014747_pt1 | contig 10556 bp, 8 predicted proteins | sample MAT01_FD_78092 | JGI IMG/M metagenome (GOLD analysis project Ga0105044, IMG submission 78092) | Freshwater microbial communities from Lake Fryxell liftoff mats and glacier meltwater in Antarctica - MAT-01 | ecosystem: Environmental > Aquatic > Freshwater > Ice > Liftoff microbial mat | place... | reverse complement strand
TGCCCTGGTACTGGATCTGACCCGTCTCGAGCACGTAGGCGCGGTCGGACACCAGCTCGGCGAAGTGCAGGTTCTGCTCTGACAGCAGGATGCTCACGCCTGCTGTCTTGAGCTCCAGGATCATCTGCACCATGCCTTCGACAATGACCGGCGCCACGCCTTCGCTGGGCTCGTCCAGCAGCACCAGGTGGGGGTTGCCCATCAGCGTGCGAGCCACGGTCAGCATCTGCTGTTCACCGCCGCTCATGCGGCCGCCTAGGCGGTCGGGCATCTCGCCCAGGTTGGGGAAGAGCTTGAACAGGCGCGCCGGCGTCCAGGGCTCAGTGCTCTGGCCGTTCGTGCCCGGGCGCGGCGGCTGGCGGCCGACTTCCAGGTTCTCCAGCACCGTGAGGTCGCTGAAGATGCGGCGGTCTTCCGGCACGTAGCCCAGGCCAGCGGAGGCGATGGCATACGGCGCCAGGCGCGAGATGTCGCTGCCCCGGAAGTGCACGCTGCCCTTGCGACGTTCGACCATGCCCATGATGGTCTTCAAGGTGGTCGACTTGCCGGCACCGTTGCGGCCCATCAGCGCCACCACCTCACCGGCACGCACCTGCAGCGCGATGTCGAACAGGATGTGCGCGCCGCCGTACCAGGCCGACAGGCCCTGCACGTCGAGCAAGGGTTGGGCGGTGTTCATTGCGCGGCCTTTCGCTCGAAGGTCTTGCCGGTGCCCAGGTAGACCTCTTGCACCTTCGGGTGGTCGCGGATGTCGGCCGGCTTGCCGCCGGCGATGAGGCGGCCGCGCGCCAACACGATGACGCGGTCGGCATGCGCGAAGACCACGTCCATGCTGTGTTCGGTGAAGAGCACCGCCATCTGGCGTTCGATGACCAGCCGCTTGGTCAGCTCCATCAGTTCGTTGCGCTCGCGCGGCGCCATGCCTGCGGTGGGCTCGTCCATCAGCAGCAGGCGCGGCTCGTTGGCCATCGCCACCGCCAATTCCACACGTTTAACGTCGCCGTACGCCAGCACGCTGCAGGGGCGCTGCGCCTGCTCGGCCATGCCCACCTGGGCCAGCAGGGCCAGCGCTTCGTCGCGGCGGTAATGCGCAGCACGCTCGAAAAAGCTGAACACGCGGCCCTGCGCCGACAGCAGCGCCATCTGCACGTTCTCGATCACGGTCAGCGACGAGAAGGTCTCGGCGATCTGGAAGGTGCGGCCCACGCCCAGCTTCCAGATCTGGCGCGGCTTCAGGCCGATCAGTTCGCTGCCCTCGAGCTGGATCGAGCCGCTGTCGGCCTCGAGCTGGCCGTTGACCATGTTGAAGGTGGTCGACTTGCCTGCGCCATTCGGGCCGATCAGCGCCAGCAGTTCGCCGCGCGCAACCTCGAAGTCGATGCCGTCCACGGCGCGGTTGCCGCCGAAGGACTTGCCCAGGCCATTCACCTTGAGCAGGCTCATTTCCAGTTCCCCGGCAGCTTGTGCATCCAGCGCTGCGCATAGCCCGCGATGCCTTGCGGGAACAGCAGCACCAGCACCAGGATGATGCCGCCCAGCATGGCGCGCCAGTACTCGGTGTTGCGCGCCACCGTGTCGTGCAGCCAGGTGAAGCTGACGGCACCCACCAGCGGCCCGGCCAGTGTCTGCATGCCGCCCAGCAGCACCATCACCAGGCCGTCGATGCTCCTGCCGACGTGCAGGGCCTCGGGTGAGATGCCGCCTTTGGAGAAGGCGAACAGCGAGCCCGCCAGACCTGCCACCGTGCCTGCGACGACGAAGGCCACCCACTGCACGCGCTTGACGTCGATGCCAATCGCGTCGGCGCGCAGCGGTGAGTCGCGCCCGGCGCGCATGGCGTAGCCGAACGGCGAAAACAGCGCGCGGCGCAGGAACCAGGTGCCGGCGACTACAGCGGCCAGCGTCAAGAGGTAGTAGTTGCGCTTGTCGCCCAACCAAGGCGAAGGCCAGACGCCGTTGATGCCGTTGCTGCCGCCCGTCACGCCGTCCCACTGGTAGGCCACGGCCCAGACGATCTGCGCAAAGGCCAGCGTGAGCATGGCCAGGTAAACGCCCGACAGCCGCACTGAAAACCAGCCGAAGACCAGCGCGCCGATGGCCGCCACCGCGGGCGCCAGCAGCAGCGCGGCTTCCATCGGCAGGCCGGCTTTCTTGACCATCAGCGACGCGCCGTACGCGGCCAGCCCGAAGTAGGCGGCATGGCCGAAGGAGTGCATGCCGCCCGGGCCCATGATGAAGTGCAAGCTCACGGCAAAGAGCGCGGCCACCAGCAGGTCGATGGCCAGCACGGTCGTGTAAGGCGAACCGGCGGTGGCCCAGGGCATCACCACCAGCGCTGCCACCAGCAGCGTGGAGGCGACGATGGACGCGCGCCCCGGCAGGCGCAGCGGCGCCTCGGCCGCCGCAGCATGGCGGCTGGGCGCTTGCGCGCGGCCCATCAGTCCCCAGGGCCGCACGATCAGCACGGCGGCCATCACCAGGAACTCGACCACCAGCGTGAGCTTGGAGAACGAGATCTCGAATCCGCCGATGTTCACCAGCCCGATCCAGATGCAGATCGCCTTCAGCTCGGCGATGAGCAACGCCGCGACGAAGGCGCCAGGGATCGAGCCCATGCCGCCCACCACCACCACCACGAAGGCGGCGCCGATGGTGTTGATGTCCATCTCCAGGTTGGCCGGCTCGCGCGGCAGCTGCAGCGCGCCGCCCAGGCCCGCCAGCATCGCGCCCAGCGCGAAGACCGAGGTAAACAACCAAGCCTGGTTGACACCCAGGGCCGACACCATTTCGCGGTCTTGTGTGGCGGCACGCACCAGCGTGCCCCAGCGTGTGCGCGTCAGCAGCAGCCACAGCGCACCCAGCACTGCGGGGCCGACGAAGATGAGAAAGAGGTCGTAGGTCGGGAACTTGCGGCCCAGGATGTCGACAGAGCCCGCCAGCCCGGTGGCACGCGGACCGAGCAGTTCCTCGGGGCCCCACAGATGCAGCACGCCGTCCTTGATGACCATGGCCAGCGCAAAGGTGGCCAGCAGCTGGAACAGCTCGGGCACGTGGTAAATGCGCCGCAGCAACAGCATCTCGACTGCCGCACCCACCAGCGCCACCGCCACTGCCGCCAGCAGCAGCGCCGGCCAGAAGCCGATGCTGTCGCCCAGCCGGTCCACCAGCGTGTAGGCGATGTAGATGCCCAGCATGTAGAACGAGCCGTGCGCGAAGTTGACGATGCGCGTCACGCCGAAGATCAGCGACAGACCGGCTGCTACAAGGAACAGCGAGGACGCACCGGCCAGGCCGTTGAGCAGTTGGACGAGAAGGCTGGAGAAGGTCATTCGAGCGCCGGAAGTCGTTGAATCAAGCGACCGCTGGCGGACCGGTTCTGCCGGTCCGCCAGCGGTGCCCCCGTGAAGCGGTGCGCCGAAGGCACCACGGGGGTGGGCCTCAATTGGCAGGGCGGAGCTTTTTCACCTCTTCGGCGCTGGGCAAGTACTGCGCTCCGTCGAGGTAGCGGTAATCCACCATCACGCCCTTGCCGCCCTCGTTCTTGGTGCGGCCAACAAAGGCGCCCATGGTCGACTGGTTGTCCTCGGCACGGTAGGTGATGCGGCCGAAGGGTGTGTCTAGTTGCAGACCACTGAAGGCCGCAACCAGCTTGTCGGTCTCGGTGCCTCCGGCCTTGGCCACCCCCGCCGCCACCGACTTGATCAGCGCGTAGCCGACCACTGAGCCCAGACGCGGGTAGTCGTTGAACTTCTTCTGGTAGGCGGCCAGGAAGGTCTTGTGCTCGGGCGTGTTGATGCCGTACCAGGGGTAGCCGGTGACGATCCAGCCGTTGGGTGTCTCTTCCTTCAGCGGGTCGAGATACTCGGGCTCGCCTGTCAGCAGGCTCACCACCTCGCGGCCCTTGAAGAGGTCGCGCGTGTTGCCTTCGCGCACGAACTTGGCCAGGTCGGCGCCGAAGAGCACGTTGAACACCGCATCGGGCTTGGCGTCGATGAGGGCTTGCACGGCCGGGCCGGCTTCCAGCTTGCCCAGCGGTGGCGCCTGTTCGCCCACGAACTCCACATCGGGCTGCGCTTTCTTCATCAGGTCCTTGAAGGTGGCCGCAGCCGACTGGCCGTATTCGTAGTTGGGGAAGATGACGACCCAGCGTTTCTTCTTCAGCTTGACGGCCTCGGGCACCAGCATCGCCACCTGCATGTAGGTGCTGGGGCGCAGGCGGTAGGTGTATTGATTGCCGTTGGCCCACACGATCTTGTCGGTGAGCGGCTCGCCGGCCAGGAAGAAGACCTTTTTCTGCTTGGCGAAGTCGGTGAGCGCCAGGCCGATGTGCGACAAGAAGGTGCCGGTCAACACGTCGATCTTCTCGCGCGAGATCAGCTCTTCTGCCGCGCGCACGGCGTCGCCAGGGTTGGCGTTGTCGTCCCGCGTGATGAGTTCGAACTTCTTGCCGACGACGCCGCCTGCGGCGTTGATCTCTTCGACGGCCAGCTCCATGCCCTTCTTGTAGGGCTCGAGGAAGGCCGGCTGCGCCTTGTAGCTGTTGACTTCGCCGATTTTGATCACGCCCTGGGCGTGCGATGGCAGGGCGAATGCAACCGCCAAGGCGGCGGTGGCAAGCAGTTGGAAGGGGGACATGGAGCGCTCTCCTGGTGGGTGGGGTGGTGAAAGAGTGGGGCAGGTCATCTCAGGCCGTCAGTACCTTTGATTTCATGAACTTGCAAGCCGCCAATGCGCGGCATCGGCCGGCCGCTGTCGGTGACGACGACGGCCACAACGATTTCGTTGGCGCGCGGAGCGTCGGCGATTCGCGCTTCCATCGCGTCGAAGTGGCTGCGCACGAAGGCGGCATCCTTGTGGCCCAGTGGTACGTCGACCGCGGTGCCCATGCCGCCCTGCTTCTTGGCCGAAGGCACGAGTGCTGCGCCCTTGCCAACGGCCGCACGCAGCGGCGCACCGAGCTTGGGGTGCAGCAGGGCCGCGGCGTGCTCGAGCTCGCCGGCCTCGCCGACGATGGCCGCCTTGCCATAGCTCTGCGCCTGCTCGGGCGCGATGCCCAGCGCCTGCACACAGCGCTGGCCCAGCAAGCCGCCGAGTTCTTCGCCGATGGCGATCAGCTCGTCGAGCTTGTCGACGTAACGGCCGGCGCATGGGTTGGTGATAACCGCCATGGCCAGCGCGCGGCGCGTGGGCGGGCTGACCGGGCGGCCCATCTCGAGATGGGTTTCATCGATCTGGACGACGATCTTGCGGATCTGTGCGGGCATGCGATGGGTCCTTGACCTTGCGGGGCTCTAGCGTTGTCCGTCCCACAGCGCGATGTCGGCGGCTTTCAGGCCACCGACCCGCGCGTGGATGCGCGAGCCGGTGCTCATCGCCAGCACCACCACCATCTCGTGCGAACGTGGCGCGTCGGGCACGCGGAACTCGAAGGCGTCGAAATGGCTGCGCACGTAGGCGGCGTTGATGTGGGTCAGCGGCACGTCCAGCGCGGCGCCAGGGCCGCCCACCTTCTTGGTGCTGGGCACGATGGCCAGGGCGTTGCCCTTCTGGCCCGTTGCGGCTGCCACACCGGGCTTGCCCGCCTTGTACGCCGCCGCGTCGCCCTTCCAACCCAGCAGTTCGCGCATGGCATACCCGCCGGGCACATGCCACAGCGCGCCGTGTTCCAACTCGCCGGCCTCGCCGATGATCGCGCCCTTGCCGTAGCCCTGGATGCGCTCGGCCGGCACTGCCATCACGGCCAGCAGTTGCTGCGCCAGCTTCAGGCCCAGCGGTGCCAGCGCGTCCATCATCGGCATCAGGTCTTCCACGTAGCGGCCGGCGAAGGGGTTCTTCAGCACCGCGCCAATGGCGCCACGGCGCAGCGGCGTGGCGGCGGGCGGGCCCCCTTCGTGGAAAATGTCTTCGACCTGGGTGAGGATGCGGCGGACTTCGATCATCGGAGTTCAGGCCGCCAGAGGCAGCGCGATGTGGGCGTTTTTGGGTTGGACCGACTGGAGCTGCCCCTGGCAGGCCAGCACCGCCGCGTGAATCAAGCCCAGGCGTTGCAAGTGCTGGGCCACCGCGACGCCAGACCGCAACGCTTCTGCGACGAGCGGGGCGGGCAGTGCAGGCACGTTCACGGTGACCAGGCGTTCGCCGAGGTCGCTGTCGTCGCGCAGCGACGATGCGGGTGCTCTTTCGATGCGGGTGTCGGCGGCGTCGACTGCGTTGGCGATGACCGTGGCGGCTGCATCGGCTGCGGCGGCGGTGGATGCCAGCACCGTCACCGCATCGGCGATGCCCATCGAATGGCTGCGCCCGCGCCAGCCGCTGGTGGCCAGGCCACGCACCGGGTCGGTGCCGCGCACCGTGAAGCGGCCGTCCAGCGCCATCTCGCGGCGGGCGATATCCGCCACCAGCCCGACGCGCCATTCGGCATTGGGCGCAAGGTGCAGGGCGATGTCGCCGCCGTTGTTGACGTAGGCGCGGCGCAGGCCAGCTCGCGTGTAGACCGACAGCACTTCTTCGGCCACAGCGCCGGCCACCGCGGCCATCGGCGTGATGAAGTGGGTGGGCAGCGCCGCGCAGGCCCGCCACATTCGGCGCGCCACGGCGCCCTGCAGCGGACAAGGCCCCGGCCGCACGGGTTGGCGCAGAAGCGCAAGCTCGGCCACCAGCTCGGGCAGCACGCTGGCGAAGCGTTGCCATGCGGCCTCGTGCGCCACTCTTACGTCGCCGTCGGTGCCGCCATCGGCTTCGATGATCAGCTCGATCGGGCCATGGGCGAAGTGCCAGCGGCGTCCGGGCAGGGCGGTGCGCGTCGGATCCATTTCAGCCAAGCATCGGCAGGTTGCCGAGAGGCCAGGGGATGCCGGCGGGGTGCGCCACCATGCGCCGCCCGAGGGGCGCGCCGTCGTCGTGCCACGCGCCGCTGGCCAAGGTCTGCGCCAGCGTGCGCACGTGGCCCATGTGGCCGCCCAGCGCCTTGTAGTCGGACATTCGCAGACTGAATTCGATAGGCGCAACGATGGCCGGTGTGGGCACCGTGCCGAAACTGCTGGCCGGCATGCGCATCACGTCGACCATGACCGTGATGCCGCCACCCGGCCACACGTAGGCCGGTGCGCCGCCGCAAGTAACGTTGACCAGCGCCTGCTTGATCATCCGCGTGAGCTGTACCGGGTTTTCGGTGATGCCGGCGCGCAAGCTGCCGCCGGCACCGGCCAGAAACAACACCGAGGCCAGCGACGGTTCGCAGTTCTCGCCGATCCGGTCGACCACCTGGGCCACCTCGGGCGGCATCGCCGCCTCGCGCGGTACCAGAGCGTCGTCGAGGACGTACCAAGCGCGGTGTTCGCCGGTGGTAGACGTCATCAGCAGGCGCAGGCCCGGACGCGCCACGTCAGGGTCGATGCCCTCGACGATGGCCAGCGGGTCGACGAGGTCGGTGCCGCCCCAGCCGGTGCCGGGGTTGGCCACCTGGAAGTAGCGACCCGGCGTGCTCTTGCGGCCGCGGATCTTCAGGCCCGATCGCGCCATGTCCAGGCAGCGGCCTGCCTGGTGCTCGGTAAGGACGCCAGTGATGTGGTCGTCAACCACCACGGCTTCGTCGACGTGCCCGTACAACTGCTTGGCGAAAATGCCGATGGCCGCAGAGCCGCAGCCCACGCGCATGCGTTTCTCCTCCACGCCGCCGACGATGGGCGCGCGGCCGGCCTGCACGACCAGCTCCGCCCCACCTTCGATGCTGAGCTCCACGGGCTGCCTGTTCCCCAGCGCAGCCATGATCTCGCAGGTGATGCGGCCTTCCTTCTTGCTGCCGCCAGTGAGGTGATGCACGCCGCCCAACGACAGCATTTGCGAGCCGTACTCTGCAGTGGTGACGTGGCCGACGATCTCGCCGCGGCAGCGCACACTGGCTTGCTCGGCACCGAGCCAGCGGTCGGTGTCGATCTTCACCTTGAAGCTGCAGTAGCTGAAGATACCCTCGGTGACCACTGTGACCATGTCGACGCCCTCGTGACGCGACGAGACGATGAAGGGCGCGGGCTTGTAGTCGGGGTAGGTGGTGGACGAGCCGACGCCGGTGACGAAGAGGTCTGCGTCGTTGAGCAGGCCGGCCGAGGCCGCTTCGCCCGCCGCGCCCAGGAAGGGCACCACTGCAGCATCGTCGACCACTCGACCGCGCTGCAGGATGAGCACCGGGTCCAGCCGCACCAGCGTGCCGCGCTGGTTGGCGTAGCGGTCACAGGCGCCGACCTTGCCTTCGGAGATCTGGCACAGCACCGGGCAAGCATTGCACTCGATCCTGTTCGAGGCCATGCGCTCGCTGCGCGGACGGGAGCGATCGAGCCCCTGGGGCGCATCTGACGCGGCCGGCAGTGTGTCGGGCAGGCCGTCGGTGCGGGTGTGCTCAGTCATGCAGATGAATGCGGCACGCGTGGCGTGGTGGTTGATCGAAGCCTGTTGTCCATGTAGCATTTACTGAATAGTAATGTTGTGCACGCTACATGAAAATCCAGTTTTGCGCAAAGGTCCCAAGCTCGCAATCGGTATGCGGCGATGGATGTTGCAGGGGGTCCTCTGAGGGTTGCTGCCAGCGATATCTGCAATGAGCGCCTGTCTGAAAAAACATGGTTTTGCCGTTGGCAGACCCAGCACGGGCAGCTTCCTCATCGAGCGCGTCTTTGCCAACCACTAGCCGCACGGCGCCGGCCGGGCCGACGCGCAAGCGGGCAGCAGCGCCGCAGCGCACGGGCGTGCGTGACCAAGCCGCCGCCGCCACGCGCGAGGCCATCCTGAAGGCGGCCATCAAGGTCTTCGCCAAGCACGGCTTCGCCGGCGGACGGATCGAGGAGATCTCGCGCATCGCGAAGTCTTACGACCGCATGATCTACTACTACTTCGGCAGCAAGGAGTCGCTGTTCATCGCGGTGATCGAGGAGATCTACCGCCGCTTCAACGAGGCCGAATCACGCCTGGCGCTGGACCTCTCGCAGCCGGTGCAGGCGCTGCGCGACGTCATCGCCTTCATCTGGGGCTACTACCAGAAGCACCCCGAGTTCATCACGCTGCTCAACAGCGAGAACCTGCACCGCGGCCGGCACATCGCGCGCACCACGCGTGCCGGCGAATACGCGTCGCCCGCGCTGGCCGTTCTGGGCCAGGTGCTGGGCAGCGGTGCCGCCACCGGCGCGTTCCGCGCCGACCTGCGTGCGCGCGACGTTTACCTCATGATCGCGGCGATGGGCTATTTCTACCTGTCCAACCGCTTCACGCTGTCGGCCTTCCTGGGCGAGAACCTGGAAGACCCGGCGGCCCTCGACCACTGGCAGCAATTCGTCACCGAGGCGGTGCTGCGCACCGTCTCGCTGCCGGCCGCGCCGGCGCAGAAGTCCAAACCCACCCGCTGAGAGGAAGTCCGCCATGGCCGAAGCCGCCGCCCATCCCGTGTCAGGCAAGGTCGTCATCCGCAACATCGGGCTGATACTGTCCGGCGACATCGACCGCCCCATCCTCGACGCTGACACCATCGTCTGCGACCACGGCCGCATCGTCGCTGTGGGCAAGGAGAAGGACTGCGACACGTCGAAGCCCGACACGCTGATTGACGCGCGCGGCACCTGCGTGGCGCCGGGCCTCATCGACAGCCACGTGCACCCGGTGTTCGGCGACTGGACGCCGCGCCAGAACCAGATCGGATGGATCGACAGCACCATGAACGGTGGCGTGACGACCATGATCTCGGCCGGTGAGGTGCACCTGCCGGGCCGCCCGAAGGACATCGTGGGCCTCAAGGCGCTGGCCATCACCGCGCAGCGCGCCTTCGACAACTTCCGCCCCGGCGGCGTGAAGGTGCTGGCCGGCGCGCCGGTCATCGAAAAGGGCATGGTCGAGAGCGACTTTGCCGAACTCGCCGCAGCCGGCGTCAAGCTGCTGGGCGAAGTGGGTCTGGGCAGCGTGAAGGCGGGCTACGAGGCCAAGGAGATGGTGGCCTGGGCGCGCAAGTACGGTATCCAGAGCACCATCCACACCGGCGGCCCCAGTATCCCGGGCTCGGGGCTGATCGACAAGGACGTTGTGCTGGAAGCCGACGCCGACGTCATCGGCCACATCAACGGCGGGCATACCTCGCTGCCCGAGGCGCATGTGTGCGAGCTGTGCGAGAAGAGCGGCTGCGCGATCGAGATCGTGCACAACGGCAACGAACGCGTGGCCATCGCGGCGGCAAAGATGGCGCTGCAGTTGAAGTGCCCGCACCGCGTGATCCTGGGCACCGACGGTCCGGCCGGTTCGGGCGTGCAGCCGCTGGGCATGCTGCGTCTGATCGCGCTGCTGTCCAGCTTGGGCGGCATCCCGGCCGAGCTGGTGATGTGCTTCGCCACCGGCAACACGGCGCGGCTGCGTGGCCTCGACTGCGGCCTCATCGAGCCCGGCCGCGCGGCCGACTTCGTCTTCCTCGATCGCGCCCAGCACACCGCCGGCCGCACGCTGCTGGAAAGCATCCAACTCGGCGACCTCCCAGGCGTGGGCATGGTGATGATCGACGGTATCGTGCGTTGCGGCCGCAGCCG
>Ga0105044_10014745_pt1 | contig 10557 bp, 8 predicted proteins | sample MAT01_FD_78092 | JGI IMG/M metagenome (GOLD analysis project Ga0105044, IMG submission 78092) | Freshwater microbial communities from Lake Fryxell liftoff mats and glacier meltwater in Antarctica - MAT-01 | ecosystem: Environmental > Aquatic > Freshwater > Ice > Liftoff microbial mat | place... | reverse complement strand
ATCATCGACGAGGATTTTCGCTCCGAGAATGCATCGGGCCTTGGCATTCGTGCGCTCGCGGACGCGATCGAGAAAGAGGGCATGGAGGTGCTGGGTGCAACCAGCTACGGCAATCTCTCCCAGTTCGCGCAACAGCAAAGCCGCGCCTCGGCGTTCATTCTCTCCATCGACGATGAAGAGTTCACACCCGGCCCGGAAATCGATCCTGCCGTGTTGCGTGTGCGCGCCTTCATCGAGGAAGTGCGCTTCAAGAATGCTGAAGTGCCAATCTACCTGTACGGCGAAACCCGCACCTCGCAACATATCCCCAACGATATTCTGCGTGAGCTGCACGGCTTCATTCACATGTTTGAAGACACGCCGGAGTTCGTCGCGCGCCACATCATTCGCGAGGCGAAGTCATACCTTGATTCACTGGCGCCGCCGTTTTTCCGTGCGCTAATCCACTATGCGCAGGATGGCTCCTACTCCTGGCATTGCCCCGGTCACTCTGGCGGTGTGGCGTTCCTGAAGTCACCGGTGGGGCAGATGTTCCATCAGTTTTTTGGTGAGAACATGCTACGTGCAGACGTGTGTAACGCCGTCGATGAATTGGGGCAGTTGCTCGATCACACCGGTCCGGTTGCGGCATCTGAACGCAATGCTGCGCGCATCTTCAATGCCGATCATTGCTTCTTCGTCACCAACGGCACCTCGACCTCGAACAAGATGGTCTGGCACGCGAACGTCGCGCCGGGCGACACCGTGGTGGTGGACCGCAACTGTCACGTCTCGATCCTGCACGCCATCATCATGACCGGCGCCAATCCGGTGTTCCTGATGCCGACGCGCAATCACCTGGGGATTATCGGGCCGATTCCGCTGACTGAATTCAGCGAAGCGAGCATCCAGAAAAAGATCGACGCTAATCCCTTTATCGCCGACAAGAAATCCAAGCCGCGCATTCTCACAATCACGCAATCGACCTATGATGGCGTGCTCTACAACGTGGAAATGTTGAAAGATGTGCTGGGCAATCGTATTGATACGCTGCATTTCGATGAAGCCTGGCTGCCGCACGCCACGTTTCACGATTTCTACAAAAACATGCACGCCATCGGCAAGGATCGCCCGCGCTCAAAAGACGGGATGATTTTCGCCACGCACTCCACGCACAAATTGCTGGCCGGAATTTCGCAGGCCTCGCAAATCATCGTGCAGGAATCCGAAAACCGGAAGCTCGACAAGACGACCTTCAACGAAGCCTATTTGATGCACACCTCGACCTCGCCACAGTACGCGATCATCGCGTCCTGCGACGTGGCAGCAGCAATGATGGAGGCACCTGGCGGAAATGCGCTGGTGGAGGAGTCGATCTCGGAGGCGCTCGATTTTCGTCGCGCCATGCGGAAAGTCGATGACGAATGGGGCAAGGACTGGTGGTTCAAGGTGTGGGGGCCGGACAAACTCACCCAAGACGGCATCGGCTCGCGCGAAGACTGGGTATTGAAGGCCAACGACAAATGGCACGGCTTTGGCAATATGGCGTCGGGATTCAACATGCTCGACCCGATCAAATCCACCATCGTCACGCCGGGCCTCGACGTATCCGGCAAGTTCGCCAAAACCGGTATTCCGGCGTCCATCGTCACCAAATTTCTTGCCGAGCACGGTGTGATTGTGGAGAAGACCGGCCTGTATTCGTTCTTCATCATGTTCACCATCGGTATCACCAAGGGTCGCTGGAATACGCTGCTCACCGCATTGCAGCAGTTCAAGGATGACTACGACAAGAATCAGCCAATGTGGAAAATCCTGCCCGAGTTCGTGGCTTCCCAGCCACGCTACGAACGGGTGGGACTGAAGGACTTATGCCAGCAGATTCACGATATGTACAAGGCCAACGATGTGGCCAGAATGACGACGGAGATGTATTTGTCTGATATGCAGCCCGCGATGAAGCCCGCGGATGCGTACGCGAGGCTCGCACATCGGGAGGTCGACCGCGTTGCGATCGATGAACTGGAGGGTCGTATCACCAGCGTGATGATCACACCGTATCCGCCGGGCATTCCGCTGCTCATCCCGGGCGAACGGTTCAATAAGACCATTGTCCAGTACCTGCGCTTCGCCCGGGAATTCAATGGCAAATTTCCCGGTTTCGAGACGGATATTCATGGCCTGGTCGAGGCCGAGCAGGATGGTAAGCTTGTGTACTATGTCGATTGTGTTAAACAATCCTGAGACCGCCGCACCCAACACGAGGACAGCATGGCATCAGACAGTAGCGATTCGCTGGTAAACGCGATTCAAAAACGTGCCCTCGTCGTCGACGATGACAGCGCGATGGTTGAATACGTTTCCGCCTTACTGCGTCGCGTCGGCTTTCAGGTCGAGACGGCCGGGGACGGGATGACTGCGCTTGAAATGTGCCGGGCCAGTCATTTTGACGCTGTGGTCTGCGATGTCCGTATGCCTAAACTTTCCGGTAACAGTTTCCTGAAGAATTTACGGCTCACGCCGGATTCAAATTGCCGTGTGGTATTGCTGTCGGCAATGGACGATGAAGCGATCAAGCGTGAAGTGCTGGCAGCAGGTGCGGTCGCGTATCTGGTCAAGCCCGCGTCGAGCAAGGCGATCATTGCAGCCGTTTGCGGGTAAGCTTGGTACATTCAGCAGACGGCTCATCGGCAGCATTCAGAACTCAGCATTCAGCATCCGGAAATTGTGAAAATGGCATCACCAGTCGATTTGAACCTTCGCGCTCTCGTGGTTGATGACGATGAGACATTCGTCGACCACATTACCTACCTCATGCACAAAATGGGCTACGCAGTCGAACGCTCATTTGATGGCCTGGATGCCCTCAAGCGTTGCCAGTCGAGTCGCTTCGACGTCGTTGTTTGTGATGTGCGCATGCCCCGCCTGAGTGGGCTTAGTTTTCTCAGCAATCTTTCGCGCGCAGTCGCCGCTTTGCCGAAAATTATCATGGTTTCTGCGCTGGACGACAATTCACTTCGGCGGCAGGCCCTTGCCTCCGGCGCCAGTGCCTATCTGGTCAAGCCGATTGAGGCGCAGGCACTGAGGGATGCTGTCGGCCCGCCGCAGTTTGATAGCGCCGAAAACCGGGCACAAATTTCTTGAGTACCTGCCTGCAGCGGCAAGACTCCCGCAATGCCTTTCGCATGTGCGCTGATGCCATCAGATGCAAGCACCAACCGGCGGTGGAATCGACGGTGGGATTGCACGTATGCGCTATTGTCCATACGCATTGATGCATCACCCGATGTAATGCAAGATTTCTGGCAAACCAGCGGGTACCAAACCCTTCAACGCAACGATCACGGCTGGTTACGCGTAACGCCCGACTATTTGCGCTGGTTGCTGCAGAGGCCGGAACTGGCGCCAATCGATCAGTCCGGCCCCAACGAGCGAGCAATATACGAATCGTTGGTTATTGACCCGGTCGGTGCCGTCACTCTCCAGGAAATTGAGCACATCGAAGATGCCGACACTCGCGACAACTACCGACACTTTCTGGCGCTAAGAAAGTCACTGCTCGACAGCGTTACGCTCGAACGTTTTTACCTGCGTTTGTTTCAGCGCGGCGCGATCGCATTGCCGCCATTGTTCGTTGAACTCGTTGCGCAGGCGATTGTCCGGGGCATGATGGACGGATGTGAAGACCCGTATGAGCTTCGCGCCGCAGAAATGTTCTTTCGACGTCAGCGCGTCTCGACCGAAGGCGGTCAGGTACTCGTTGCCGATGCAGAGACCATCGCCTTGTTTGCCGATAGCGGCGGCTTTGGCAGTATTGGCAGGCTAATCGCAAAGCAGGGAACGGCGCTACGCGAGATGAACATGGATGTGATGTCTCACGAAAACGCGCAACTCTATTTTTTGCGCGAGAGCCGTCACAACTATCTGCTGGACCTCACCCATGGCCGCGTTGGTGAGCAGGCATTGGCGCGCTTGTTAAGCCGATGGATTGGGCATTTTTTCGGTGTTCAGGTGAATATCGAGGCGATTGGCCGCGTTGATGACGATGCCTGGCGCTGGCACGTTGGGCTGGATATCGATTCCACGTCGATACTCAATGATCTCTATGAGGGCGCTGAAGTAAGTGACGCTCGCCGCGCTCGGCTAGTTTGTCTGTTCAAGCTGGAGTTTGCCGACGCAGCCGATATGCGTAGCGACGTTGCCGGCAAGCCGGTCTATCTCGGCTTGGCAATCAGCGAAGACATGCAGCTAAAACTCAAGCCGCAGAACCTGTTGGTTAACTTACCGCTGGCCAATGCGAGCTAAAATGCCTGCATACGCTTTTGATAGTTTTGAAAGAAAAAAATGAAGACCGCAAAAGAACATCCCGCAGTGCAAATGTTGCGCAGTGAAATCGAATTCATGATGTCTGACCGCGATGCGCTGCTGCGGATCGCAGGCTCCGCCGCCAAGTTCGTTGAAAAGGTCAATATTGCGAAGCTGCCAGTGTCAGCCATTCCGCTGGCAGAGGCGATTTCCTCCAGCGTCAATCAGCTTTCCGAAGAATCGTTGCAGGAAGCGCTGCTGGCGGCAAAAAGACGCAGGTAATGTAGCGCCGCCAATCCGCAGGTGCCCGGAGCGCACGTGGCAGAAGGTTATTTCGACATTGTCCCCCCGTCCTATGCTCGTCGCGGTGGTGTGCTCAGTTCTGCGCTGGGCAAAATGCTGATGCGCCTGTCCGGTTGGCGCTTTGAAGGTGTGTTGCCGGACGTTCCCAAAATTGTCATCGCGGTCGCACCGCACACCACCAATTGGGATTTCGTTATCGGTGTGATGGTGCTGTGGGCGCTGGACATCAAGATCTCATTCCTCGGCAAACACACGCTGTTTCGCGGCCTGTTCGGCAAGTGGATGCGCTCCATTGGCGGTATCCCGGTCGAGCGAGACTCAACCCACGGAGTGGTAGGAGAAGTCGTACAGGCGTTCGCGAATGCTGATCGAATGGTGCTAGCACTCGCCCCGGAAGGAACGCGAAGACTGGATCGTGGCTTTCGCAAAGGCTTTATTTACATCGCACACGGTGCCGCCGTACCCATCCTGCTCGCGTACTTCGATTTTTCGCGCAAGGTCATCGGTTTCGGTCCGATATTGAAAACCAGCGGCGACGCTGATGGCGATCTGGCAAGAATTCTGGACTTCTACCGCCCTGTTCACGGCAAATTCCGTAAAGACTGGCAGAAAACGATCTGACTGGCAGCGCCTCGGATTTGAAGAATCGAAGCGAGAAATGAGCTGGGCGAGGGCAGATTTTCACGGTTTGTTAGCCAATAGTCGTTCTATTGGCGACAAAAAATGGGGAAATATGCACTGCTCCGGTCATTTTGCAGCCGATTCATTTAAGTCCGACACCCTGCCAAGCACTCCTTCTGCGCATAGCGCTAAGCTGTCGCGCTTTTGCGGTGCACCGCAAACCTCGTTACAAACCTCTAAGTGCCTGATTAAATTGATTTGCTTGAGTTGGCACGGCAAATGCTAGATAAATATTGCGGTGGTTAACGCCATCGTCAATTTCTCCTCCGAGAGCGGTTTGCCCGATGCCCCAAAGGCGTCGGGCATTTTTTTTGTGGGTTAGATTTTTCATTGCGCAATAGGGCTGTCGCGCAGCGCTTTGCTTTGCGTGCGGGTAGACGAGTCCGCAAAGGCGCAACGGCAATCATCATCTTTCGCGTCCGTGCAGTAATTTGTAATTGGCGTCTCCTGCGGCTAAACTGAAAAATGAACAACAACAAAAACTTTCGACAATCGCTTTGAGGAGAAGTAATGAATACCCTTTCCAAGGTCTTGGGCGCGTGCGCACTCGCTGCATCATTTATCGTCAGTACCTCTGCAGTCGCAATTGACAGTGTCAAATTTATGATCCCGGCCAATCCGGGCGGCGGGTGGGACCAAACCGGCCGCAATTTGTCGGCAGCGATGCTAAAAGCGGGCGTCATCAAGAACGCCCAATTTGATAACAAAGGCGGGGCTGGCGGTACCATCGGGCTCGCACAGTTCGTCAATACTTCCAAAGGTGATGGCAACGCCATCTTGATTGGCGGTATGGTGATGGTTGGCGGCATTATTCTGAACAAGTCGGCTGTCAATCTCGGCATGGTGACGCCGCTGGCGCGACTCACTGGTGAATATGAAGTACTGGTGGTGCCTAGCAATTCGCCGATAAAGTCTCTCAAAGACCTGACCGATAAATTGAAGGCCGATCCGGGCAGCGTAAGTTGGGGAGGCGGTAGTGCAGGTGGCACCGATCACATTCTGGCCGGGATGATCGCCGGTGCCGTTGGCGTGGACCCATCGAAGGTAAACTACATTCCATATGCAGGCGGCGGTGAAGCGCAGGCAGCAATTCTCGGCGGCCATGTCACGGTTGGGGTGTCGGGCTACGGCGAATTCTCCGCACAAATCAAGGGTGGAAAATTTCGTGCGCTGGCAGTTTCGTCAGAAAAACGCATCGCTGGGGTGGATATACCAACCCTGCGCGAGCAAGGCGTGGGTGTAGATTTGTCGAATTGGCGCGGCGTGTTTGGTGCCCCCGGCATCACCGACGCCCAGAAAAAAGACCTACTTGCCGCCATCGACGCCACAGCTAAAAGTCCTGCATGGAAAGAAACGCTGACAAAAATGGACTGGACGGATAACTATCTTTCCGGCGATGCGTTCGTCAAGTATCTGGAAGAAGAGAACAAGCGCATCGGCGATATTCTGGGCAAGCTGAATCTGAAAAAATAACCCGTGGCTGAAACGGGAGAAATACCAGTCAGGCCGCAGCGCGAAGGTTCACGGGGTGGCGCGCCAAAGCGGTACGTCGGGCAAATACTGTTTGCTACGGGGATATTTGTTTTCGGCGGGGCGGTTGCGTTTGGGACGACTTTTTTGCCTGACGCAACCGGCTATGCCAAGGTAGGGCCCCGTCTGATGCCAACGTTGGTCTCGGCGGGATTGATTTTGCTCGGGCTGATACTGCTGAAAGAGGCACTGTTCGGTGGCTTCCGTGGCGTGGATGAAACCGAAGCAATAGAAAATCCCACCGATTGGCCAGCGTTCGCGTGGATCACGGCAGGTATTATCGCCAACGGCATTTTGATGGTACCGGTAGGTTTTGTGATTTCCGGTACGTTGCTGTTCGTGCTGGCGGCGCGCGGATTCGGCAGCAAGACCTGGGTGAAAAACGCGATCATCGGCTTGATCATTGCCGCGATCACGTATGCCTTTTTCAACTACGGCCTGGGATTGGGATTACCGCGCGGAATCCTGCCTGTTTAAGCCACGCTGGCGCTGCCGCTCAACACCAAAACAAGGACCAACATGGAAGTCCTGAATTTTCTCGCCAACGGTTTTTCGATGGCCCTCACACTGCAAAATCTTCTGTGGTGTCTTGTCGGTGTCACGCTCGGCACCGCCGTTGGCGTACTTCCAGGTATCGGCCCGGCAGTCACGGTTGCGTTGTTGTTGCCGGTAACGACAAAGATCGATCCCTCCGGTGCGCTGATCATGTTCGCCGGTATTTATTATGGTGCCATGTATGGCGGATCGACGACGTCGATACTGCTCAATACGCCAGGTGAATCCGCCACCATCATCACCGCGATGGAGGGCAATCAGATGGCCAAGCGCGGTCGAGCCGGCGCGGCACTCTCCACCAGTGCCATCGGCTCATTCGTGGCCGGCACGCTGACGGTGGTGGCACTCACGTTTGTTTCACCATTGGTTGTGGATGTGGCGCTGCAGTTCGGTCCCCCGGAATTTTTCGCGCTTATGGTATTGGCGTTTATTACCGTTTCGGCGGTACTGGGTGCGTCGGCGTTGCGCGGCCTCACGGCGCTGTTCATTGGCCTCGCGATCGGATTGGTCGGCATCGATATTCAATCCGGCGCGGCGCGTTTCGCATTTGGCATCCCACAATTGCTCGATGGCATCGAAGTCGTCACCGTTGCCGTCGGCCTTTTTGCCGTTGGTGAGACGCTGTGGGTCGCATCGAAAGAAAGGCATATCAAAGAAAAGATCCTGAAAATGACCGACTCCATCTGGATGAAAGCGGAGGACTGGAAGCGCTCGTGGAAGCCCTGGTTGCGCGGTACCGCACTTGGATTTCCATTCGGTGCAATTCCGGCCGGGGGCGCTGAGATCCCCACTTTTCTTTCTTACGCGCTGGAAAAAAAGCTGACGAAACATCCGGAAGAGTTTGGCAAGGGCGCCATCGAAGGCGTCGCCGGGCCGGAAGCAGCCAACAACGCAGCCTCGACCGGCACCATGACAACCTTGCTCGCGCTTGGCTTGCCTACCTCAGCGACTGCAGCGATTCTGCTCGCCGCATTTCAGCAATACGGCTTGCAGCCCGGGCCATTGCTGTTCGTGAATTCCGCCGACTTGGTGTGGACGCTGATTGCATCGATGTACATCGGCAACGTGATGTTGCTGGTGCTGAATTTGCCGCTGGTAGGTGTGTGGGTAAAACTTTTGAAAATTCCCAAGCATTTGCTTTATGCAGGCATCCTCATTTTTGCCACGCTCGGCGTTTACGGTATGCGCCAATCGGCTTTCGATATTTTTCTGCTCTATGCCGTCGGTGTGCTGGGCTTTCTCATGCGGCGCTACGACTTCCCAACGGCACCAGTGCTTATCGGCATGATTCTGGGGCCGTTGGCTGAAGCCCAACTGCGTCGTTCGCTGTCGATCAGCCAGGGTGACTGGATGATCTTCCTGCAGAAACCACTCTCGGCCACGCTGCTGGCGATCACGGTGCTGATTGTGGTCGGCCCATGGCTGGTGCGAAAACTCAAGAAAACAGAGGCAAAAACCAAACACTAGCACTGGCGCGGATCGCAGGCCGTAACTGGCCGCAAAGCCGCGCCAGTCCTCAACTATTTCTATTTCATTCAATTACAAGTAAATCTACCCGACCACAATGAATCTTCAATTTGACCGCTTCTACCGCTACGCTGAATTCACCGAACTCCTTCATCAATTCGTCGAGAACTTCCCCGAATTACTGTCGATCGAGAGTATCGGCAAGAGCCACGAGGGCAAGGACATTTGGGTTGTCACCGCGACCAATCAGAAAACCGGGCCGGCAGCCGACAAACCCGCCTACTGGGTCGACGCCAATATCCACGCCAGCGAGTTGGCCGGCGGTGCGGCCAGCCTGTATTTGATCGACACGCTCACCAAAAACTACGGCAAGCGCGACGACATCACCCGATGCATGGACACGCGGGTGATGTACATCTGCCCGCGTATCAACCCCGATGGGGCGGAATGGGCGATGCGCTCGTTGGAAGACGGCGGTCCGAAGATCGTGCGCTCGTCCACGCGGCCCTATCCATTCGACGAGGATCACGTTGAGGGCATGGACATCGAAGACGTCAACGGCGATGGCCGCATTCTGTCGATGCGCATCAAGGACGATAACGGCAACTGGAAAACACATCCGGATGAGCCGCGTTTGATGATTGCGCGCGGACCAACAGAATACGGCGGAAGCTATTACCGCATGTTGCCGGAAGGCACGCTGCGCAATTACGACGGCGTCTCGATCAAGGTCAACAAAGACAAACAGGGGCTGGATCTCAATCGCAATTTTCCGGCCGGCTGGCGCCAGGAGCACGAACAGTTTGGTGCCGGGCCGTATCCAACATCAGAGCCGGAAGTGCGCGCAGTCGTGCACTTCATTACCCACCACGCCAACATCACCGGCGGTCTCTCATTTCACACCTGGAGCGGTGTGCTGCTGCGTCCTTTCTCCACCGCAGCCGACGAAGAGATGCCACCAGAAGACTTGTGGACGTACAAGAAACAGGGCGAGGAGGGCACCAAGATTACTGGCTATCCGGCGATCAGCGTGTATCACGAGTTTCGCTATCACCCCAAGGAAGTGATCACCGGCGCGTTCGACTGGATTTACGAGCATCTCGGTCTGTACGAATGGACGATTGAAATCTGGTGCCCGATGCGCGAAGCCGGCATCAAGGATTACAAATACATCGACTGGTTCCGCGACCATCCGGTTGAGGATGATTTGAAAATGCTCGCCTGGGCCGACAAGGAACTCAAGGGCAAGGGCTATATCGACTGGGTCAAGTTCGATCACCCGCAGCTAGGCGAGGTAGAGATCGGCGGCTGGGACAAGATTCACGCTTTCCGTAACCCGCCCCCACACCTGCTCGAAAAAGAAATCGCCAAGTTTCCCGACTGGCTGGTGTGGAACGCGCTGATTTCACCAAAGCTGGAACTCGTGCATGCGAAAGCCGAAAACATCGGCGGCGATTCCTATCGTGTCGAAGTCGCTGTGCAGAACACCGGTTACCTGCCGTCGTATGTATCCAAGCGCGCGCAGCAGCGCAAGCAGACGCGCGGCGTCGCCGGCGAGATTTCGCTTCCAGCCGGCGCGACCCTGGTTTCAGGCAAGCCGCGTGAAATCGCCGGAGAACTCGAAGGCCGCGCCTATAAACACACGCTGATGAGTTTCTGGACCGATACCACGCCGACGGCGGATCGGACGAAATTGCAATGGGTGGTCAAGGCACCCAATGGTGGGAAGGTCGATCT
>Ga0105044_10014740_pt1 | contig 10559 bp, 10 predicted proteins | sample MAT01_FD_78092 | JGI IMG/M metagenome (GOLD analysis project Ga0105044, IMG submission 78092) | Freshwater microbial communities from Lake Fryxell liftoff mats and glacier meltwater in Antarctica - MAT-01 | ecosystem: Environmental > Aquatic > Freshwater > Ice > Liftoff microbial mat | place... | reverse complement strand
GGGCATCGCTCGGCGCAAACATGCCGCGCATCCCTGCGCCAAACGGCCGCAGAAAATGAAATGCAAGGCCGCAAGGCAAGGCTTGCCTGCCGCGCACACGGCACACCCAGGGAAATCCCTGCCATGTTGGCAGCATGGCTGTTCAAAGGAACAGGTGCAATCTCGGGAGAAACCCGTAATAATTACGGCATGGGTGAGCCAATACCTCTACGTCTCAACGATGCAAACATGCTCCGCATCATTCGGTTGCTTGCCGAAGACTCGCTGAATGTGTTTATTGAGCCTCACGCGAGGCAACAGATGAAACGCCGGAAAATCACGCGGACCCAGGTGATCGCGTGTTTGCAACATGGGGCTATGTTTGAAAGCGCTCACGAAAACATAAGGGGAAATTGGAAATGCACCTTGCGACATCACCATGCAGGTGACTTGGTAAGAGTTGCGGCGGCAGTTGAACGAGATGAGAACGGAGATTGGATTGCGGTTGTTACCGTGTTCTAAAGGGGATTGACTATGTACCACTACACTGAATCTGGATTGCAAAACGTGTGGCTGGCCAACGGTTTCAAGACCAAGAAAGTCGCCGGCGGAAAGGCTGTAGCTATTGCCAATGTGGGAGGACTGCATCAAGCAATTGGCCGTGAAATTGCCGGCAATGGCTACATGACGGGAGCAGAACTAAGGTTTCTTCGGAAGGAACTTGACCTTTCTCAAACTCGCTATGGGGCTTTAGTCGGCGCGTCTGAGGAGTCGGTTTCTCTTTGGGAACGTCGCGGAAGAGTGCCGAAAAGCGCAAGCGTCCTAATGCAAGCGATTTACATCGAAACCGTAGACGGCAATGTCCGAATAAAGGACATGGTTGAACGTCTTGCAAATCTGGACCGTTCGCATAGGGACAAAGTGGTATTTGAGGACACGGCATCCGGATGGAGAGAGGCCGCATGAGCAGTGCGCCCGGGCTAGTGCGCGCTGGCACTATCTGCGACCAGAAGGCGCACCCTAGAAGCGGCCGCGTCGATACCTGCCGAGCCCTCAGGCGCCAGCAATAGACCCACGACCGGCGATTGGCGATTGGCGATTGGCGACCATCGTCGGAATCCAGCCGCCGTAGTGCTCGCACTGGTTGCAGGAACCCTTTGAATCGTGTGGGGACATGATGCCAGCCTACACCGACAGGTAGGCCCACGATTTGGGCAAGTTGCCTACAGATTGCCTACAACCGAGATCACGAAAAAAGCTCACTACCGGATTGATAGCGAGCTTTCTGGTTTTTACGCGGGATTTGGTGGCGCTTCACGGATTCGAACCGCGGACCTGTGGATTATGATTCCATCGCTCTAACCGACTGAGCTAAAGCGCCAACTTGGAACAGTGCCATTCGCCCCGAAGAGCGGATTGCAGCCGCACATTGTAACCAGGGTTGGCGACCATTCGCTGCGCCGCCACCTTCTCTTTGCAGCTTAGCGGTTCTGGAAAACCGCTTTGCGCTTGTTGACGAAGGCGTCCATGCCTTCCTTCTGGTCCTGGGTGGCGAACAGTGCGTGGAACAGGCGTCGTTCGAAATGGATGCCGTCGGCCAGGCCACTTTCGAAGGCCCGATTGACCGACTCCTTGGCCGCCATCGTGGCGACCTGTGAATAGTCGCAAATCATCACGGCGGCGCCCAGTGCCTCACTCATCAGTTTGTCGAGCGCCACGACCCGGCTGACAAGGCCGGCGCGTTCGGCCTCGCTGGCGTCCATCATGCGTCCGGTCAAGGCCATGTCCATGGCCTTGGCCTTGCCCACGGCGCGCGGCAGGCGCTGGGTGCCACCGGCGCCGGGAATGATGCCCAGCTTGATCTCGGGCTGGCCAAAACGCGCGTTGTCGGCAGCGATGATGAAGTCGCACATCATTGCCAGCTCACACCCGCCGCCCAACGCAAAACCACTCACAGCAGCAATAACCGGCTTGCGAATCTGGCGGATCTGCTCCCAGTTGCGGGTGATGTAGTCGCCCCTGTAGACGTCGGCAAAACTGTAACTGGCCATCGCGCCGATATCGGCACCTGCCGCAAACGCCTTCTCGCTGCCGGTGACGATCATGCAGCCGATCGCGCTGTCCGCGTCGAACGCGACTAGCGCCGCGCCCAGTTCGTCCATCAACTGGTCGTTGAGTGCGTTGAGCTGTTTCGGACGGTTCAGCGTTACCACGCCGACCTTGCCGACCTCGGTGCGCACCTGTATCAATTCGTAGGTCATCACTCTCTCCCTTGTTCGTTGCTGATGCAGCCGTCGATGCTAAGGGATATCGTTAATCGACCCCCGCATGATCGATGTTAAATTGTCGACCTCACCAGAAACGCCGGGCCGCTCCCCAGTTTCCTCGCACCCGCTCGGGGGGCCGGGCAAAGCGAGGGCTGGGGGCACTCATAGGAACCGACATCATGACCGACTCGACAGTGCTTTACGAGGAGCAGGGCCCGGTGGCCATCGCCACGCTGAACCGCCCGCAGTTGCTCAACAGCTTCAATCGGCAGATGCACCAGGACCTTTGGTTGGCGCTGGACCGGGCCGAGGCCAACAGGTCGATCCGCGCACTGGTCATCACGGGCGCGGGGCGCGGCTTCTGCGCCGGCGCCGACCTGTCCGATTTCGACTTCACGCCCGGGCCCGACCTGGTCCAACGCGCCGATCCGGGTCCGCTGATCGAACAGAACTTCAATCCCACTGCGCGCCGTCTTCAAGCGCTGCGCATGCCGTGTATCGCCGCCGTCAACGGCGTGGCGGCCGGCGCTGGCGCATCGCTGGCGATGACCTGCGACATCGCCATCGCCGCACCGGGCGCGAGCTTCATTCAGGCGTTCAGCAAGATCGGCTTGGTGCCCGACGCCGGTGGCACCTGGTTCCTGTCGCAGCGGCTGGGCGTCGCACGGGCCATGGGCCTGGCACTGATGGGGGACAAGCTGCCTGCCGCCCAGGCCAAGGAGTGGGGAATGATCTGGGACGTGGCCGACGACCCGCTCGCAGCCGCAACCGCACTGGCGCAACGCCTGGCAGCCATGCCGACCCAGGCCCTGGTTGCGACGCGCGGCTTGCTGCGGGATGCCCACACCCGCACGCTGAACCAGCAACTGGACGCCGAACGCGACACGCAATCTGCGATGGGACGAACGCATGACTACATCGAGGGTGTCACGGCATTTCTACAAAAACGTGCACCGGTATTCACCGGTCGTTGACCAATGCAGGCCGCGCAACCCCAGCCCTCCCTTCTCCCCACCGTCGCAACGCGATCGCCGCAGGACCTCGCTCGCGCCGTTGGCGCAGCCATGTTTGCCGCCGACAAGGCGTCACGCGAGTTCATGCAGATGGAACTGCTGGCCTGCGAACCAGGCTACGCCAGCATGCGCATGGCGGTGCGACCCGAGTTGCTCAACGGCCTGTCGATCTGCCATGGCGGATTCATTTTCACGCTGGCAGACTCCACTTTTGCGTTTGCCTGCAACAGCTACAACACGATGACCGTGGCATCGGGCTGCAGCATCGAGTTCCTCAAACCCGCCCGACTCGGCGACGTCCTCACGTGTACCGGCCAGGAGCAGTCTTTGCAGGGACGCCACGGCGTCTACGACATGCGCGTCACCAACCAGCGCGGTGAGACGGTCGCGCTGTTCCGTGGCAAAAGCGCACAGATCAGCGGCAAGGTCTTGCCTGAATCAGCGCCTTCCGACTGAAATGGATCCGCACCTTGTCTATCGCAAGTCTGTCAAGGGCAGCGAGGCGATCAATGCACGGCTGCACGGACTTGTCGGTCGGTCGCGCTCTTTGTTGATCCTGGTAGATGGCAAACGTGGCCTTGCAGAACTGCTGACACTGGCCTCCGGATTTGGCGATGTCGCACAGATGCTTGTTGAACTGGCGCGCAGCGGCTTTATCGAACCCGTGTCCGCAGCGGACGGTGCACTGCTTCAGCCGCCACCAGCAGCGCACACCCCGGTTGCTGCGTCCCCGCCCTCGTTGGCCAGTGCGCCGCTGCAAGGCGCATCCACCATCACGTTTGCGCAGACCAAGGCATTCACATGCCATCGGCTGATCGAGCTGCTGGGCCCGACGGCCGACTCTTTGTGCCTGAAGGTGGAAGCCACACGCAGCATGGCCGACTTTGTGCCCGTCGTGCAAGGCGCCTATGCGGTGGTGCGTGAGGTGCGTGGCCAGGGGGAAGCGGACCGATTCGGAGCCGCCGTCGAGGCCTACCTGCCAAACACCTGAGGTAAGGGCGTGGCTCAGTCGGTCGGCTTGAGCCAGCGGGAAAGCCGCTGAACGTCGCGCACCGCCAGGCGCCAGGTGGTGACCGACTTCGGAATCACCAGGCGCAGCCGATGCAGACGTCGGTCGCGCGAGACCAGCGCCGTCACCGTTCGCCCTGGCGCCGCAAACAAGAACAAGTCGTCGAGTCGTGTCAGCCGCCAGCCCTGCCCCGTGCGCCCAATGCCGTGCTCCAGGCCCAGCCACTCGTCACCGGCGGCAAAGCCGGCCCGCTCGGCAGCGCCACCGCGCAACACGGTCTTGATCTGGATACCGTTGCTCTCCTGAACGCGAACCCCCAGCGCCTGCGCCATTTGAGCGGGCTCCTCCAGCACCGCCACGCCCTGCTCGGTCAACAAATCCTTGAGCGGCAGCTCGCGTGTGCCATGCACCCATTGGTTCAGTTCGCTCTCCCATTCGCGGCCGGTTTGTTCCAACAGAACCGCATGCAGGTCCGGCTCGGCCATCGGACCGCCGCGACAACGCTGCCACAAACCGCGCATCACGGCGTCCAGCGTGGTTCGACCCTGGGCGCGCAAGCTCAGATCCAGGCACAACGCGACGCAGGCGCCCTTGGTGTAATAGCTGACCGTCGCATTGGCTGTGTTTTCGTCCTGCCGGTAATACTTCACCCAGGCATCGAAACTGGCGTCGGCCACACTTTGCAGCCGTCGGCCCGGCGTCTGCAGAACCTGGTTGACCGTCTTGGTCAGCAGCCTGAGGTAGCTCGCGTCGTCGACCAGGTCGGCCCGCCGCAACAGCAAGTCGTCGTAGTAACTGGTGAATCCTTCGAAAAACCACAACAGGCTGGTGTAGTTCTCCCGCCCGTAGTCGTAACACGCGAACTCCACTGGCCGCAATCGCTTGACGTTCCAGATATGGAAATACTCGTGGCTGATCAGGCCCAGCAGCGTCGTATAACCCTCGGGCTGCTTGCCCGGCATGCCGGGCAAGGCTTGCCGCGGCAGGTCTTTGCGCGCGGCGATCAGCGCGGTCGAATTGCCGTGCTCCAGGCCGCCGTAGGCATCGTCGACCACGTTGAGCATGAACACATAATCGCGATGCGGTGGTTTGCTGGCCAGCGGCTGGTCCGTTCCATTGGCATGCCAATGGCGGATGGCGACCTCGCAGATCTTGCGGGTATCGGTCAGCAGCCGCTCACCATCGAACCCGGGGGCGGCACCAGCCACCACCAGCCGGTGGCGGACGCCGCAGGCAACGAATCGACCGCTCCAGAACTCGCCCATCTCGACCGGTGAATCCACCAGTTCGTCGTAATCGAGTGCCAGGTAACTGCCAAACCCGCGCCGATTGACCTTGATCGGATTCAGCGCCGTGGCAAGTTGCCAGAGCGGCACCGCCTTGTCGGCCGGCAAGTCCAGCCGGTGCGGCTGCTCGCGCTGCCCGTGCACCTGCAGAAACACACTGGTGCCGTTGAAGAATCCCCGCGCCTGATCGAGCCATGCCGTTCGGACCGAGTTGTCCAGCGCGTACACCTCATACACCACTTCCAACGGCCGTTCGGGATCGCACACAAGGTCCCAGGTGTTTTTGTCGATCTGCTGTTGCGGACGCAAGCGCGCATTTTGCCGCGCCTGCAAGCGCTGCAGATTCTTGGAGAACTCGCGCACCAGGTAACTGCCCGGGATCCAGACCGGCAAGCTCAGCCGCTGCAGTGCGGCGGGCCTGGCCACGGTCAGCGTGATGCGATACAGATGCGCATGCAGGTCTGCCAGTTCGACCCGATAACAAATACCCGCATCGACGTGGCTGGGCGTGGGCTTTCCCACGCGTGCCCCAACCATTTCAGTTGCTGGCGCCGAGGAACTTCTCCACCTGCGCCGCACTGACGGCACCGGGCACCCGCGAACCGTCGGCAAACACCAGTGTCGGTGTGCCGTTGACCTTGTGCTTGCGACCCAGTTCGACGTTGCGGGTGATGGCCCCGACATCGCAGTCTGGCGCGCCAGGGCTGACGGAACGGTCGCGCACCATGTGGTCCAGCCACGCCTTGGCCGGGTCTTTCGCGCACCAGATGTTCCTGGACTTCTCGACCGAATCAGGCCCCAGGATCGGATACAGAAACATATGGATCGTCACGTTGTCGACCTTTTGCATGTCACGCTCGAATCGTTTGCAATAGCCGCAGTTCGGATCCTCGAAAACAGCCATCTTGCGCTTGCCATTGCCGCGCACGATGGTGAATGCGTCCTTGATCGGCAACGTATCGAAGCTGATTGCCGACAACTTCTCGATCCGCTCTTCGGTCAAATTGCGGCGCGCCCGGGTGTCGATCAGATTGCCCTGGATCAGGAAGTTGCCTTCGGCATCGGTATAGAAGATATCGGTCCCGTTGACCCGGATCTCGAACAAGCCGGGCATCGGGCTCTTGGTAACTTCGTCGATCTTGGTCAGCTGCGGGACGCGATCGGCAAGGTTCTTGCGGATGGTGGCCTCTTGCGCGATGGCGGGCAGCAGCACCGCCAGCATCGCCACGGCCAGAACGGATTTGAAGATGTTCATGCGGGTCCAGTCAGGTTTGCGGCGCTATCGGGGTGTTTGGGGGGGTGTCGCCGGGCTTGCCACTTGCCAGGCCCATGGCTTGACGCGCCACCCAGGCCTTGATCAGTCCACTGTTGTCAAAGCCGCGCATGCCCCAGTTTCGCACGCTTTGCCAGGGCGGCGCCGCACGGGCGAACAGTTGCTGCAATCCATCGGTCGCCGTCGCCATCATGGCCACATCGGCCTTGCGGGCGCGCTCGTAGCGGCGCAACATCTTTGCATCGTCGACGCCGCGCCAATAGTCTTTGGCATGTATCGCAGCCGCCAGCTCCTGTACGTCGGCCAGTCCCAGGTTCAGGCCCTGACCCGCCAAGGGATGGACGGTGTGCGCGGCATCACCGGCCAGCGCCCAGGCCTTGCCGTCACGCACGCCGGTCCAGCGCGTTGCCAGCGCCAGTTGCAATGGCCAGGCCGCACGCTCGCTGACAAGGCGCATACGGCCGAACCGCCCCTCGCTGACCTGCAGCAGCCTTTCTTCGAACTGTCCTTGCGGTGCCTGCATCCATTCATCCTTGCGCCCAGAAGCGATAGACCACACTGCGGCCATCAAGTTCCCGCCCGCGCCGTGCAAGGGCAGCAATCCCAGCACGTCTTGCGCCGTGAACCACTGACACGCGGCCTGCTGGTGCGGCAATTCACATTCAAGCCGCGCTGCAATGGCCCATTGGTCGTACGGCGTGACGTTCTGCTCGACGCCCAGTTGCGTGCGCGAGTCGCTGGCACGCCCTTCACAAACCACGGTCAGCGTCGCCTCGGCCGGTGCGTCCAGCCGCTCGATCTGTGGTTGAAACTGCACTGCCTGCGCCAGTTGCGCCTCCAGCGCCGGCACATCGACGATCCAGGCCAGCGCCGGCACGCCCAGTTGGTCAGCATGGAAATGCACTGTGGCTGCGCCCGACTCCTTGACAAACATGGCGGCAACCGGCGTCACATCCGGCTCCTGCGGCCAGCAGCGCAGATCCTGCAACAGCGTGCGCGAGAGCTGGTTCAGCGCGTATGCACGCACGTCGGCATGGGCCGGGGCAGGTGCAGCGACCAGCCCAACCCGCAAGCGCTCGCGCGCCAGCAGCATCGCCAAGGTGTGACCGACGATTCCGCCGCCACGAATACAGACGTCCAGAGGTTTTACCATCGGACCGATTGTAAAAGGCGGTGCAAAATGGCTGCTGTACCAGCGCAGCAACACCCCACCATGACCCAGGATCCCACCCCGTTCGACGTCCACGGCAGCATCGCCCGTCTGTTTGTCTATCCCATCAAGTCCTGCGCCGGCGTCGAGTTGACCGAAGTGTTGCTGACCGAGACCGGACTGGACCTGGACCGCGCCTGGATGGTGGTCGAAGACGGCGGCATGTTCGTGACGCAGCGTGAATTGCCGCGCATGGCGCTCATCCGGCCGCAGATCAAGACCGATGAACTTGTGCTGCGTGCCCCCGGCATGTTGGCCCTGCATCTGCGCATCGACGTGGTCGAGACGCCGACCCGGGTCCAGGTCTGGGACGACGTGTTGCCCGCCTACGACATGGGCGACATCGCCGCACAGTGGTTCAGCGATTTCCTGGCACCCCAGCGGGTGGCCGGCGCGCCCGCCCGCCCTTACCGCCTGGTGCGTTTCGACCCCGAACAGCGCCGCCTCGCGAGCCTCAAATGGACCCGGGGAGTCGAGGCGCAGAACCAGTTCAGCGACGGCTTTCCCCTGTTGGTTATCAGCACCGCATCGCTGGAGGGCCTGAACCGCCGACTGAAGCAGCAGGGCCTGGACGCGGTCGGCATGGAACGTTTTCGGCCCAACATCGTGCTCGACGGTCTTGACGAACACGACGAGGACCGGGTCAAGCGGATCCACATCGGCACCGCCGATGGCACCGTCGTGCTCCAACCGGTCAAACCCTGCGCGCGCTGCCCGATCCCCAACATCGATCCGGCAACCGCCAGCAGCAGCCCCGCGGTCGGAGACATGCTGCAAACCTACCGGGTCGACCAACGGGTCGGCGGTATCACTTTCGGCATGAACGCCATCACGGTGGACGGCGTTGATCGGATACTGCGGGTCGGCCAGGCGGTAGGCGGCGCACTGCTGTTCGATTGACGCAACCGGTCACCCGGCGCACCGGGGCGTCCCGCAAGCGACCATGGCTTACACTCGACCCCTGTTTTCCAGAGGTATTGCATGAGTCTGAAGTGTGGCATTGTGGGCCTGCCCAACGTGGGTAAATCCACGCTTTTCAACGCCCTGACCAAGGCCGGCATTGCAGCCGAGAACTACCCCTTCTGCACGATCGAGCCCAACGTCGGCGTGGTCGAGCTGCCGGACGCGCGCCTGGCGCAGTTGTCAGCGATCGTCAAGCCGGAACGCGTCGTGCCGGCGATCGTCGAGTTCGTCGATATTGCCGGCCTCGTGGCAGGGGCCAGCACCGGCGAGGGTCTGGGCAACAAGTTCCTGGCGCATATCCGCGAGACCGATGCCACCATCAACGTGGTGCGTTGTTTCGAGGACGACAATGTCATTCACGTCGCCGGCAAAGTCGACCCGATCTCGGATATCGAGGTGATCCAGACCGAACTCTGCCTGGCTGATCTGACGGCCGTCGAAAAGGGCTTGCACAGGGTCACCAAGACCGCGCGCTCGGGCGACAAGGAGTCGATCAAGCTGGTCGCACTGCTGGAGAAATGCCAGGTGGCGCTGAACGAGGCCAAACCGGTGCGCACGCTGGACTTCAGCCGGGAAGAATTGCCGCTGCTGTCGCAGTTTTTCCTGATCACTGCCAAGCCCGCGATGTTCGTTGCCAACGTGGCGGAAGATGGTTTCGAGAACAACCCCTTCCTCGACCGCCTGCGCGACTACGCCGCCGCCCAGAAGGCCCCGGTGGTCGCCATCTGCGCCAAACTCGAGGCCGAGATGGCCGACATGAGCGACGAAGACCGGCTGATGTTCCTGGCGGAACTCGGGCAAAGCGAACCCGGGTTGAATCGGCTGATCCGCGTCGCGTTCAAGCTGCTCGGCCTGCAGACGTATTTCACCGCCGGCGTCAAGGAAGTGCGCGCCTGGACCATCCATGTCGGCGACACCGGACCACAGGCGGCCGGCGTGATCCACACCGATTTCGAGAAGGGCTACATCCGCGCCCAGACGATTGCGTTCGACGACTACATCGCTTTCAAAGGCGAACAAGGCGCCAAGGATGCCGGCAAGATGCGCTCGGAAGGCAAGGAATATGTCGTCAAGGATGGCGACGTGATGAACTTCCTGTTCAGTTCCTGAAGCAACACTGCGGACTTCAGCGGCAGAACCCACCACACCAGCGGTACGGGCTCGCCCGCTCAAGGTGGTACACCGGGGAGTTTTGGGGCAGTGTAGGGCTGGCCGGTCGCACATTGAACAGCCGCAGCCCCGCCGCCTGACCTGAAAACTGCCAGGGCATCGGGCGAACCCGCGCGCTTCGTGGCCCCTCACCGGGCAGGACCCGCGTCAGGCGCAGGCCCTCCCCGCAGCCCGGGGGACCGGGCCGCGATCCCGCCGCCTGCTGAAGGTCTCCGCGCGCCGGCACCCGGGGCGGTGCCCGGGCCTCCAGCCCCAGGTGCCTGAGGATCCGCGCTTGTGCCATTCGTATAGCCGGCGGGTACGATCTGGAGATGTTCTCAATAACTGCTTTTAGATCAATGAATTACCAAGCAACTTCCTGTGCACTACGGGTCAGACACCTGTTCGGC
>Ga0105044_10014737_pt1 | contig 10559 bp, 14 predicted proteins | sample MAT01_FD_78092 | JGI IMG/M metagenome (GOLD analysis project Ga0105044, IMG submission 78092) | Freshwater microbial communities from Lake Fryxell liftoff mats and glacier meltwater in Antarctica - MAT-01 | ecosystem: Environmental > Aquatic > Freshwater > Ice > Liftoff microbial mat | place... | reverse complement strand
TAAGTCTACTTTTTAGCAAAAAATCGTCTTGCTCTAGTTTGCCCATCAATGCAAAGTACATTTCCTTTGCTGTCGTGTCGACAGCATCCAGCCCAAGGGACCTGGCTTTTTCTCTAGTTTTTGTAATTATCTCTGCGCTTAATCTTATGTCTACTCCAGGATTAAGACATACTCTTTCTAGCCTCTCGATAAAGGCCCTAAACTGTCTTTCATCTGCTGACAATAGTTGAACCAGTAACCTAGACATATAAACTCGACTTACGCATTATGCGTTCGCGCTCAAGCTTGCCGTCCAGAGATTCAGAGTTTGTTTTATCTGAATAAGACATTCCTGAAGTCATATCGTCAGTATATAAACTAGCTATGTGCTCTGGTGGTGAGTCTGATGAGGACGTTTTTTTGACCTGTGAGAGTTGGTTAAAAGTAGTCATTCTGATTTATAGTGGCTTTAATTACATTTCTTTAGGGAAATAGTCTTTAGGCGCATTTCGCAAAAAATAATCTACTTGGTCTTCAGTTAGTAAGCCCTCCTGGGCGCCTACATGTTGTACAACATTCATTGAGTTAATTGGTGCCCACAGAAGTGCACTTGGCACATCGGCACCCTTCATAAGTGCAGCTGTAAACGTTGACGCAAAAGCATCGCCTGCGCCGGTTCGCTCTAGTGGTGGAGCCGGGTCCGGGTACAACGGCATACTCCAACGTTTATTTCCATCAGAAGCATAGGCACCGTTAGGGCCGTCAGTTACTAGAGCTATTTTTATACCTGCTTCATGCATTTTATTTAATTGGTCATGGATATCATCGTGATTTGCCTTGAAAACATCCGTTGCTTCTTCTCTGTTTAAAGCAACAACCTCAGCTCGTTGATACAACCTTTTCAGTCTTTCGACTCCGGCTTGCATCTGGAAGGTACCTGGTTGAAAGGCTAATTTTACTTCAGGGTTTTCATCAAGCCAATCTGCCATCTCGTCGTGGTATTCAATTGCATTATCTGAAATTGAACTAAAATATATCCATCTAGGCACATCAGATGGCCTAAATTTAGGCCATTCGTAATCATATGTTTCGTGTTTAATTAAAATCGTTCTTTCGTCCTTATACCAAAGTACATAATGATAGTTAGATACTTTTCCGGTATTTGTATGCACAAACCGAGTGTCAATATTATTTGCCTTCAGTGCACTGATTATTTCTCTGCCCCAATCATCTGCCCCAACATTAGAAACTAGTCCGCTTTCAAGTCCAAGTCTGGCAAACGCGACTGCGGCGTTTGGCGCATTACCTACACCAGCAATAACCTGGGCGTGATCATACGGTATCTTTGTACCAAGAGGTATGTTTAGCATTGGACCTTTGTCTGTCTGTTCAACATATTCATACTTGTCAATTAAATCAATAAAAGCATCGGTTACTACATCTCCGACACTTAACACGTCAAGTTTTTTCTTATCAGCCATTTGCTAGTCTTTTTTCGCCTTTCCTGCGCTATTGAAAAGCGCTATTTTTGATTCTACAACTTCTTGTACTGCAGTAATAACTTGATCCATCAGCTTAACTACGGCATATTCTGTTTTATTGTCAGCTAGGACTTTTTCTAGAGTGTCTCTATAAGCTTTGCGCATATCACTGTTGATATTAATTTTCTGGACGCCAATCTTAACGGCTTCTTCAAAATAATGCCCTGGTGTTCCACTTCCACCGTGCAAACTTATGTTACATGTAATAGCACTTCGAATATTATCTAGTAACTCAAGATCAAGAACTTTAGGTATTGGGTAACTTCCATGCAAATTACCTATTGCGGCGGCAAACGTATCTATGCCGGTTGAATCAACAAAGTGCATTGCACTTTCAGGGGTTGAAAATGTTTTCTTAATCTCCTCAAAATCAAATTTTTCTGTATGGACGTTGCTACTACCGCCAAAATAATGAGGCTCACTTTCCACTATTGCGCCAGTAAAGTTTGCGTGCTGGACTACTGCTTTTGTGGCATTAACGATATCTTCGTCTGATGCATTATGATTTGCTTGAGAAACATCAATATGAATAAACTCATAACCTGCATCTATTCCTGCTATTGCCGACTCAACACTTGGGCTATGGTCTAAATTGATATACATTTCTACACCAAACTCTTGTTTGTAGTTATCGACCATGTCTCTGACGTTGTGTATACCAATAGCGTCTACTTCGCCCTGGCTAACTTCTACCAATACTGGTGAATCGGTATTTTTAGCTGCTCTAACTACTGCAATTAACGTTTCTTGATTGTCTAAATTAAAAGCTCCGACAGCAAATTTTTCACGGCGCGCTCTGTCCATTAAACCTCTGGCGTTCTCACAATTTTTGCGCATTTCTTCTAAACTTAAACTCAACTTTTTATCCCCACCTATATTAGAATCTATTGTAACTGCTTACGGCTACAATCACAACACCCAATTTGATTTATAAGTTAAATTATTTATCCATAATTTCATGTGCTTTAATCATGATGTGTTTAGCCGTCAGCCCATAATGGTTTAGTAATTCTTCAGGTGTTCCGCTTTGTCCAAACTGGTCTTTAACGCCCATCCTAATCATTTTTGTCGGTAATTGTTCTCCCAAGAGTTCTGCTACCGCACCGCCAAGCCCGCCATTTATTTGAGCTTCTTCGATAGTTATAACTCTTCCAGTCTTCTTAACACTTGTTAGAATCGTGGCGTTGTCTAGCGGTTTAATAGTTGGGCAGTGTATTACTTCAACGTCTATCCCGTCATGAAATAACTTTTCAGCAGCTTGAAGGGCGATAGGAGTCATTACGCCCGTTGAAATTAAAGTAATATCTCGGCCTGGCGAAAACACATATGCTCTGCCTATTTCAAAAGGTGTTTCTTCAGTAGTTACAACTGGTGTATTGTCGCGTGCCAGCCGTATATATGCCGGTCGAGAATCTTCAGCAATAGCCATAGTCGCTTTTTCTGCTTCAACTGCATCCCCCGGTACTACCACGACCATATTTGGCAGAACTCGCATTAATGCTATGTCCTCTAAAGCTTGGTGTGTTGCTCCGTCTGGCCCAGTGTAGAGCCCAGCATGAGCACCGACTATTACAACTTTCTGATTATTCAGACATATTGTTGTGCGAATCTGCTCCCAGTTTCTCCCTGGGCTGAACGCCGCATAGCTGGCAGTAAACGGGATTTTGCCCATTTTAGCCATTCCACTTGCAACAGTTACTAAATTTTGCTCAGCTATACCAACTTCAATAAACCTATCCGGAAAAGCCAAGGCAAACGGCTCTATTTGCGTCGAACCAGTCAAATCAGCACACAGAGCTACAACCTGGGAGTTCTTCTCGCCAGCTTTCACTAGACCACGACCAAAACCCTTGCGAGTAGGCTCACTACCCCAATCTTTTATGTCTAATAGGTGCAAATCAGTCATGGTTACCCTCATTCTGTATTTTCCCTCTCAGAGTACGCAGTTCTTTTAACGCTACCTTGGCCTGTTCGTTCTTTGGTGGGGCACCGGCAACGTCCGCCAGGCCAACTGGCATTCCGTGCCAATGATAGTCATACTCCATATATTTAACATCCTTACCCGGTATTGTGTGGGCAATAATAACAATTGGTTTCTCAACAATGGCTCTGGCCATTGCACAGGCATCAATCACGGCCTCGATATTGTTGCCGTCAATTTCAATAACATGCCAGCCAAAACTCTCCCATTTTCCACGCAGATCCTCTAATGGCATTACATGCTCAGTTGTGCCGTCAATCTGAATATTATTCCTATCAACAATTGCTATAACATTATGAAGCTTATATTTTGCAGTAAACATAGCTGCTTCCCAGATATTTCCTTCGTTAAGTTCGCCGTCCCCTGTTACGACGTAGACCCAGCGGTGGCTTTGCTTGTCCATCTGAAGAGCAAGTGCAATACCCGCGGCTTGGCTAATACCACACCCCAGTGGCCCACTAGTGTTTTCTAGCCCCGGCAACAGGTCTCGTTCTGGGTGGCCTTGCAACCTACTTTTGTATTTGCGTAGCGTCAATAATTCTTTGCGTGGAAAATAACCAGCGTTAGCCATGGACGCATACTGCACAGGTACACAGTGCCCATTACTAAGTAACAGAAAGTCCCGCGCATCCCAATCTGGGTCTGAAGGGTCGTGCTTCATAATATCGAAGTATAATGCCGTAAAAATATCTGCCAAGCCTAGTGGTCCGGCGCTGTGGCCACTACCTGCAGACTCTAAACTTTTAATAATATCCTGACGAATATCATTAGCTACCAGTTCTAGCTTCTGAATAGTTTGTTTTTTATCAGTAAAGTTTTTAGCCATATCTTGCTTATGATTGTACCAGAGACAGAAGAGAATCATAAGCTTTTTTAGGGTCTTCGGCCTTTTTGAAATACCCGCCAACGTTCAATACTGTTACTCCAGCTGATACTATCTGTTTGGCGTTCTCGGCATTTATGCCTCCGTCCCAGCCTATTTCGACGTCAGGATATTCTTCTCTTAGTTTTTGAACTTTTTTTAAAATGCTCAAATCTGCCGACCCCCCCTGATACCCAAGGTGTCCGCCAAAAACCAGTACATGGTCAAACAATTCATCTACACCTAATTCTTTCAAATCAGCTATGCTTGTCTCGGGCAGTATCGCAACACCCGTTCTGACTCCTAGATTCTGTAACATCTCTAAACATTCTTTCAAATCATCTGATTCAGCGTGCAAAATTACCATGTCGGCTTCTAGGTGAATAATATCATCAATATAATCTAGCGGTTTTTGATACATAACATGTGCATGAGTGATTAAGTCGTCACTTCTCCAAGCTTCAGCTATGGCAAGCATTTTCGTAGGCGCAAATTCACCGTCTGCAAAATCTATATGCACGCCATCAGCAAAAGTAGCTATCCGCTCCATTTGCTCTCTATATTCGTGTGGGTCATAAGTAGTCACGGTCGGCGCAATTGCTATCTTCCTAATCATAACTGCTCCGCATCTATCATATCTATACGTTTCTTGTGTCTTGGCTCGTTACTAAAAGGTTCTTCCAGCCAGGCTTTAGTAATATTTAAATTCTCTTCTAGCGACACGTAGTCTCCAGACAAACAAAGTATATTACTGTCATTGTGTTCTCTGGAGTGCTTCGCAACTGTCTCATTCCAGGCAATTGCCGCTCTGATACCAGCATGTCTATTTGTGGCAATAGATACGCCAGTGGCACTCCTACAGACAATAACTCCGCGGTTTTCGTCAGGTCCGGACTCTAACAATTTCTCAGCTAGCCTTTTTGCAAAAACTGGATAATCATCCTCGGCATCAAACTCATACGGCCCGATGTCCTCAACCTCATAGCCGTGCTCTATTAAGCTTTGGTACAAGCTGGCTTTAAGCTCAAATCCACCATGGTCTGCAGTTAAGAATACTTTCATGTTTGCTGTCCTCTATTATGCAGTTATCTTAACAGAACCAGCGCGACAATATCTAGGTTATTATTATGCTTATTTTATCTAAGCGCTTAGTGTTTTGCCAACGTCAGAAACCATTTCAACAAGACGGTTGGAATATCCCCATTCGTTGTCGTACCAGACAACAACTTTTGCCATATTTCCGCCAACAACATTTGTTAGTAGCATATCTACAGTTCCAGAATAGCTGTTACCGATGTAGTCAGAGCTAACAAGAGGCTCGTCAGTCACCGCTAATATTCCTTGATAATATGGCTCGGCGGCTTTTTTCTTAAACATTTCGTTTATTTCTTCTTTAGTAACATCGCGCTTAAGTAGCATAGTCACGTCGGACAGTGACACTGTGCTTGTTGGCACTCGTACACTTAGACCGTCAAATTTGCCCTTCAAACTTGGCACTGCTAGTCCAACGGCCTTAGCAGCACCGGTTGTTGTTGGAACAATATTTTCGGCTGCAGCGCGTGCTTCACGCAAATCCTTGCCTGGTCCATCTTGCAAGTCTTGACTGGCCGTATAGCTATGTACAGTAGTTAGCATGGCCTTTTCAATGCCATACTCCATTTCCATGATGTCCATCACAGCGGCAATACTGTTTGTTGTACAGCTGGCGTTACTAAGAACGTCACCAGCTTGGTCTAGCTCATCTTCGTTGGCTCCAATTACTAATGTTTTAGTTTCTTCGTCTTTAGCTGGTGCGGATATGACTACTTTTTTTGCGCCGGCTTTAATGTGCGCGCTAGCGTCAGCAGTGGTAACAAACCGCCCCGTGGATTCAATTACAACGTCTACTTTTAAGTCACCCCAGGGCAATAGGTTTGGGTCTTTTTCTGCACTAATTGGTATTTTTACACCGTCAACAGATATATAGCCTTCTCCGGAGTCTACTTTATGTTGAAGATGACCATAATTTGTATCGTATTTCAGCAAGTGTGCAAGAGTATGCGTATCCGTTAAATCATTAATTCCAACAACTTCAATATCTTTGCGTTCTAGCATTATGCGGAAGCTCATCCGTCCAATTCGTCCAAACCCGTTTATCGCCACCCTTGTTTTCATAAAATAGATATCTCCGTTATATTTACACTATTGTAACGTGGTTATGCTTTAAAGTTCAAGTTTGTTCGTAACAATATATTCAATAACTTCTTTGTGTCTATCATATTCAATTTTCTCTAAGGCTTCCTCTAGGCTCACCCAGACAAATTCGTCATGTTCATAACTAAGACTAACTTCTGTGTTGTCGACGTACGCAACAAAGTAAATCCTAACTACGTTTCTTCCGTGATGACCGTTTTGGTCCTTCCAGGAAGCAACTTCGGCTTTAGAGAACACAACAGACGGCTGGTCTTTAATTATAATTCCTGATTCTTCCAGTACTTCACGGACAGCTCCCTGTTCAAGGCTTTCGCCATCGTCCATCATGCCACCAGGTAAGTCCCACTGCAGAGGACGACGCGAATCTGAATCACTTCTTCTAAGCAGTAAAGTTTTGCTTTCTTTATTTAGAACAAATGTCTTTAGGACTATGTCAGTTTTCATAAAATCCTTAAAACCTACTGATTATTCCAACGCTCAATGCATTCTGCTATTACTTCGTGGGCTTTTGATACGTCGCCGAAACCAAGAACCTTAGTACTACCTGGCTTTTTTAAGTCTTTATAATGCGTAAAGTGGTGCTCAATCTGTTTTTTCCACTGCTCACCTAAATCATCCATAGATTTAATTCTGTTTCCAGTGTGACGGTCATCTGCAGGAACACAAATAATCTTGTGGTCCATTTCGCCGTCGTCCTCAAACTCAAGTACCCCTAATACAGTAGCTTCTACTAAAACACCAGTTGGCACTGGTTCTTCGGTAATTAGCAAAGTGTCAAGTTCGTCGCCGTCGTCGTCAAGAGTACTTGGGATAAATCCGTAGTTTGTAGGTTTAGCAAAAATACCAGGTTCCACTCGGTCAAGTACCATCAGTTTGCGTCTTCGGTCGTATTCAATCTTATTGCTTGAACCCTTTGGGATTTCAATTACCGTATTAATTGTTTTGTCTTCTGAGTATGGGGACAAAATTGCATTATAATCCATCTGTTAATCTCCTTTTATGCTTTGTATGTATTGTACACTATATGTATGGAAATTATTGGACATCGAGGTGCAAAGGGTCTAGCCCCAGAAAATACTGAAAAAGCTATTCGCAAGGCTCTTAAGTGCGGAGTAGACATGATAGAAGTAGATTTAAGAGTACACGGTGGGCAGATTATTTTGTCTCATGACCAAACAATGGAAACAGAAAAATATACAACTCTAGAAGATGCCTTAATTTTAGTTGATGGCATAGCGGGCATTAATTTAGAAATAAAAGAAGAACAAGTACTAGATTTACTTGAAGATGCACTTATTGGATACAAGGGCGAAATTCTAATATCAAGTTTTGAATTCCGCATTTTGCAGAAAACTAAGAAGTTGTTCCCAGAAATCCCGCTAGCTGTTTTAGAAAAATGGTCTGGAGTGCGAGCGGTAGCAGAAGCAACCCTTCTAGGCACAAACCGCGTTCATATCAACCAGCAGTGGCTGTGGTCTGGTTTTGTACGGTCCATGAAGCATCGTGGTTTTAAATTATACGCCTACACCGTTAATAGCACAGATAGGGCAGAAGAGTTAGAATCTTGGGGCATAGACGGCATTTTTACAGACTATCCAAGTTTGTTCCAGAAATAACCACAACGACCATGAGATAATCAAGTAAAGAAATATAAGGAGTATTACTATGAAAGCAGAAACAAAAGCTCTAATAACAGTAAGTCTAATCGTCGCTATAGGAGCAGTTTTATTTTTCGCATCCAAAGACAATCAACCAGAAACGACAGACGTAACTCTAAAGTCGTATAGCGAAAAAGATGTATCTGGACACAAAACTAAAAACGATTGCTGGGCAATAATCAACGGCAACGTATATGACCTAACTAGTTACGTTAAAGGCCATCCAGGTGGTGACAATATCTTAAGCGCCTGCGGAGTTGATGCTACAGAATACTTTAACGGCAAGAAAAAAGGCCAAGCAGGTGGAACAAATAACCATAATGATGACAGCCAAGCTCTAAGCCAGCTTGAAAATCTCAAAATCGGCACCCTAGCCCTATAGCGCTTTTGTTTTGCGTACTGAATAGTACTATTATTCTAAAATGATTAATACCTCTAAATTGCCTGTTTATCTAGGCGAGCTTACTAAATCACAAGAAGAGGCACTTAGAGAAGGCCTAAAAGATAGAGTTGGCAGGATTCTTGATTGTTTTGTTAACAAAAGCAAAATTGCAAATTTAGGCAACACATTTACGAGACCAGCTGTTGACGTAAGTTATTGGCATCATGATTTTGATAAAGCAGATGATTTTAGGTTAATTTGTAGTATTGCAGCAAATTACGAACAGACTGTTCCTACAAGCGGTACATTACTACTTCAAATGAGCGATATTACGCCCTATTTTCATCCAGCAACGAGATATCGGCTACATGGACTGCCAGATCTACCAACGCTAAGAGACCAAGAGGCTATTAGCGCACTTAGTGATAACCCTGATTTTGATTGTATAGTTGCATTACCACTAGGCCATGTCGTATCTCTTACTGAAAAAACGTGGCACTCCTCGCCTGCAGGTGGCCTAGCAAACCGCATTGTTTGTACAGCTGACGGCAGAATTTAGCTTTATCCCAAATAACTATCTTGCCTCTAGATACTCACGAATAGACAATGCGGCGCTTGCACCTTCGCCAACAGCACTAGCAATTTGCATAGTTGCACCAGAGCGTACGTCGCCGGCGCAGAATATGCCGGGTTCGTCAGTCATCAGTTTTTTATTTGTTTTAACAAACCCAAAGTCATCAAACTGCACACCTGTACCCTCTAGGAAGTAAGTTACTGGCTTTAACCCAATAAACACAAAAACACCATCAGTTTCAAAATCAGTCTTAACTCCGTCTTTAGTACCAACAACCTTCAATATTCTCGGTAGCCCATCTACAATACCCCCAAAAATCTCATCCGGAGTGGTATTGAAATGAACTGTGATTTTTTCATTTGCATCAATTTCGTGAACTAAAACATCACTAGCTTTCCATTTGTCAGCACGAACTAAAATATCGATGTGGCTTGCAAACCTAGTCAAAAATAGTGCTTCCTGAGCGCTAGAATTACCACCGCCAATCACAACTAGTCGCTTGTCGCGGTAAAATGCTCCGTCACAAGTTGCACAGTTATGCACTCCTTTGCCGTAGTATTCTTGCTCACCTGGTATTCCGATTTTTTTCCACTCTGATCCTGTGCCTATCAAAATAGTCCTTGTTTGATACTCGCCAATGGCAGTTTTCAGGGTAAAATTACCATCTGTGTTTTTTGTTATAGATTGAACTTCGTCAGATTCAATAACCGCGCCAAAACGCTCAGCTTGCTTGCGTAAATTCTCGGCAAGCTCCATGCCGTCAATACCATCAGGAAATCCGGGATAGTTGTCTATTTTGTCTGTAATGGCAGCTAAACCACCAATAATGCCCTTTTCTAAAACAAGCGTCTCTATATCCTCACGAGCGGTGTATACAGCAGCAGCAAGGCTTGTTGGACCTGCTCCTATCATTATAACGTCATGTAGTTGAGGTGATTCACTCATTTGACTTATTTACTCATTAACACATACAATACTAAATTTACGTATGAACTAATGATTCTCCTTCGTTGTGGTTAGTATTTTCTGTAGAGTCATTATATATCTGCTCACTTCATCTTCAATTTTAACATCCACATGTGTCATTCTTTTAATAATTCTCAACCAATAACGAGTTTCTTGAGCTTCTTTTTTGGCTATGTAGATTTTATTTACAAAGTCTTTTCTGGACGATGCTTCTTGAGCTTCGCTGAAATTGGCACCTATTGAGCTGATAGATCGTATCGCCTGGTCAGCTATTGAGCGTGGCACCACCGGGTCTTTGACCACAGAAACAATCAGCAAAGTTGTTTCAATAATAGATTCTAGCAAAAGCTCTGATTTCTCGCTTGCCATAGTGTTAATGAGTCAATCTGTTCATCTATAAGTAAATCTGTTAATACGTTCATT
>Ga0105044_10014736_pt1 | contig 10560 bp, 7 predicted proteins | sample MAT01_FD_78092 | JGI IMG/M metagenome (GOLD analysis project Ga0105044, IMG submission 78092) | Freshwater microbial communities from Lake Fryxell liftoff mats and glacier meltwater in Antarctica - MAT-01 | ecosystem: Environmental > Aquatic > Freshwater > Ice > Liftoff microbial mat | place... | reverse complement strand
CATTGTCTATCGGTGAGAACCCAGGGATTGTGTCGAAACAGTTGTCCCTGGGTTCTTTTTTTGGTGAAGACAACAAGCCGAAAAAAAGGGGCTGGGTAGCTGGGTCCTAGAAATATGCGCTACGAAGCGGGGTAGCGGGGTAAGAACAGGTCAGCCAAACTAGCAATTCTGCAGGGTAACCCGGCCACTCAAATCAAGACTTGGCATCGCGTAAGTGGAAATGTAGTTATCGCCGAAATCTCCCGATAACGACTCGCAACCGCCGGTGAACCGATTACCAAGTCGAGTCGTCGACCAAGTCGCTTCCCGATCGCGTTCCAAGGGCGCGCCAGACGGGAAGGGAAACAGACGAAGATGTCGTGGAAACACTTCCGTCAGCTCGCAATGAATTCACTAGCCCACTGTGATAACTTCTCGATGTCACGGCCGCATAGCTCGGGTTACCTTGCAATCCGTTCCTTCCCTCAAACCATGAGTTGTAATCGATGTCGTACTTGATTCCACCGCGATCAAGGATGACTTGAGTATTGGGCTGCATGGTCGTCGTGAACCCGGTGTGTGAGGATCGACCATCTGGCCATTCGGTGTGTGCTGTTTCGCGAAACTCGGGAGCGCTGCTCGCCATCGCGAGGAGCTCTACTGCGTTCAAAGGTGCATTGATATTGGGCGCTCCGCCGTTGCGTATGTATGGGTTCCATGCTTTGACCTCAGATGCGAGCAGAGTCTGACTAGTCCCATCCGATATCGCCGCTAACCTGGTAAAGCTGTTCGGATAAAAGATGCCGTCGCTCCCCTGACCGGTGGGAACACTATAGACAAACCACGTTCCAAAATTAAAACCTATCGTGGTAGGAAACAAAATTGGTCGACCTGGGCCGAAGTCTCGCGATGTACTGGCCTTCGGATCGCTAGGGCATGAGTACACGCTCAACCGTATACGGTCGATCACCATTTGAGTATCCCATGGTCGATTCAGTTCTACCTGTGCCGACAAATTGGATTGCTCGAGAAACGGCAAAATGCGTCCATGTACCGACCAAGAGAAATTCTCGGAGCCCGGTACATTGGATGGGGACCGATCCAGAATCATGGACGGCGGGAGCTTCTTGAACGCACTCTCGTAGTTCAAAAGTGCGAGGCCAACCTGCTTGAAGTTGTTTTGACAGTAAATCCGCCTTGCGGCCTCCCGTGCTGCCTGAACCGCAGGCAAGAGCAATCCGACCAAAATACCGATGATTGCAATGACCACCAACAGTTCGACCAGCGTAAACGCGAATCGACGAATCGTCTTTTTATTTTTAGCCATGATGTCTCTTCTTCAGGATTAAGACAAAGTCGTTTATTGTAATGCTCGCCCAGGAATGGTGCGTTTAAGAACGTCTCCGCCCTATCTTGCTAAAAACCAAAAGCGTAATCTATTCAAGCAAAAAACGATGAGAATTCCAAGTAGTTCTGGCTAAGATTCGATCAATTAAAAGTACAGCACGCAGCTTCCGAAACTTTGAGAACTATCGAATTCGAATACTGTTTTTCTGTGGAAAGCTCGACCTAATTCCTATCGTTTCTACCCATTAAAATGGGAGAAGAACCGATTTTTTGCGGCGTGACTCGGCTAGCGGAAGACGTGGATTCGTTTTCTTTGCTGCACTCGCTATAAACCGTCGGGATGCTTGATTTCGAACTCAACAGGACGATTCATTTGTAGTACTCCGGCTTTCGCGGTTTGACACCGAGTTTCTCGTGGTCGAATCCTGGCGATAACGGACGATACTCGCCAACAACATCGACGGAGCGGTCAGGCTTGATCGCGGTCTCCATGCCAAGTCCCCAGTAAATCGAGTTGACCGTCATTCGTCGCACGCCCTCGTTGGCGAAGTCCTCTGCGGAGCCCATCGTGAAATGAAAGATTCGTGATGGGCGGTTGTTATCGCCAGTCCATGTCTTCGTCCACGCGACTGGTAGTGGCTGCTTGGCTTCATTGGCCGGAGCATCTGGTTGGAGATTGACTAGCGGTTGCCCCATCACCAAGGCGGTACAGTCAGCGGGAAACGGAAACTTTTCGTTGTGACAACGATAGACATCGGAAGTACCCCATATGTCGCTTACTCCAATCAAGATCGGATGCGACTTATGTTCAGGTACGACGATGCCTTTGGTCGATTCGCGATGCCATCCGCCGTGATGCTCCATAAATGCACCGCCCAGCATTTCCTGCAAACCCACATTACGTTCCTTGACTACGTATTTCTTCCCTCCCATAAATCCGTGGTTGGCAGTTCGCAAAGCAATCAATGGCTTACCAGAATTAAAGTAGTCATGAAAACACTGCATCTGTTCATCGGGTAGGTTCATAAAACGCGAGATCCAAACCACACAATCAGCACTCGCTAATCGTGCGAGGCCTGGGATATTATGAAGTTTGGTTCTGTCTTTGTTGGGGGCAGGTAGGGTCGGATCGACCTCGCCGTTTTCGTTGACGGAGAACAGAACCGTGCAATCAAAACCGTGATGCTTGGAAAGCACTTTAGCCAACATGGGCATCGACTGCTCACTGCGATACTCCTGTTCAGCTGCGATCAAGACAACATGCTTGCCCTTGCCAGGGCCATCGCCAGTCCCTCTGTACGCTAGCCATGGCTCACTCTGTGGAATAGTGGCAGAGGCAGTAGCCGAGTCCAGCGACAAGGATTGAACCCAAATGTTTCGGAAGCGGACTTGATTGTGATGCCCTTGCAGTTTGATCGGAAGCGCATCTGGACTCTCTTTCTTTCCGGCGCCAGTCTTGCGTCTTAACGGATAGTCATCGTGGATCAATTGCTCGTTTTGGTAGACGGTGATCCTTGCATCCTGAGTCTTCTGCTGTCCCACAAAGCGAGCTGCTCGAAATGCAATGTCGAAAGTTTGCCATTCACCTGAAGGTCGGCATACAAATCGATCCGGTTTCTTTTGCTGGTAAATGCTGCCACAATCAGTAGCCTTGTAGTCACTGGGCGAAACACCAAACGAATTCAAGATCTGCAACTCATAACGTTCCTGAATGTAGATTCCTGAGTTTCCATTCATATCGGGAGTGAGATCTAAGGCATTGTTGACATTGAATTCGACATGCATCCGGAAGTCCTGATAAGCTTCTGGAGTCACGACGCTATCCCAAATGGGAGTTGATGTAAGAACTCCACTTTCAAACGTCCATTTACTTTCTCGTTTAGGATTCTCGGGAACAAACGCAGATCCGTTAGGACCGACGAGTTGAACTGCATCCTTGGGGCGTGCGAAGTCGACGATGTTCCGTGTGGTACCCTGCGCGAGTTCATTCTGCAATGGTGCTACTGTCTTCGTAGCGCTCGATTGCGAAGTCTCGTCGATCGGCTTTGGGATTTCATTCAGTGTGTAATAAGCACTGGTGTGTAGCAGACTGTCTGCTTCCGCCGACCGCATGTTAGGCAGATAGAAATCATGAACATGGCCTTGAACCAAACCATCCACGTCAATGATCACGCTCGATCCATCCTCAGCAACCATCGCTTTAGTAACGGTGGGAGTCGTTTGATCGACCTCTGGGCTGCCGTAGGCTTGCTGATATTGATGAGTGAATGTCTTTAGTTGATAAGTAAGCGGATCGGCAGCGATCACACGGTCAACCGGTTTTGTGAACGCGATCTGAAAGCCTTTGGGCTTTGCCTTGATCTCTTTGATCTCGAAGGGTACCAATCCCGTCCAATCCAAACGTTGGATTGCATAGTCTTTCGAACCGCGAACGGGCCAGCCGCGATTCGTCCCGCCGGCGATCAAATTCCCATTGGGCGTAAACTGCACCGCCAGCAACCCTGTATCGAATCCTTCGCGAAACGGGTAGCAGGCCCCTTGCCAGACTCCGTTCACTTCTTCCGTCGTGGCACGCATCATGACGCCGAGGCTGAAGTCTCCGATAAAGATCTGATTCGCAAACGGACCGAACTTTCCACCCGTCGAATCAACCATGAAACCGGATATAGAACGCCCCATTCGCTTGTAAGGAAATACAACTGCGTACGGGACAAGTTGTTCGACCCGTTTGCGTTCCGTTTCCAAGCGTGAAGGTGTGTTCGGCTTCACTGGCTCTGGCCCCATCTCGGGTGCCAAGTCGTACCAGTTGAAACTGACCGGATGCCCCATAAAGCCACCCTGCTTGAGCACTTTCAAGCTGCACGATCCATTCCATGGGCCTTGACTCTCCGCATAAAACATCACGCCATGTTCGTTGGGTCCAATTCCGCAAGGGCTTCGGATTCCGCTGCAAACGGGAATCGACGTTCCGTCAGGCGTAATCTTGAGACACCAACCACGGAAAGGCACCTTGGAGTTATAGGATTCAGACAAACAGAGGGCCACCCAAGTATTCCCTTCCGAATCGGGTTTGGAACCGAATGCGAATTCGTGATAGTTTCGGAACCCCCAGGCATCGCCAAGCGTTTCAAAGCGATCTGCTCGGCCATCCCCGTCGAGGTCCGTGATCCGGCAGACCTCGGATTGTTGAGTTGCGACCAATGAACCGCCTTGATAGGCGATTCCAAACATTTCATCGAGACCCTCTGCAAACTTCTTGAATCGAGGTTCAGGATGTTCGTCGAACATTCCTTCAGCTAGGAAAATGTCGCCGCGTCGTGTTGCTATGGCGAGTCCGTTCTGATCCGGCAGTACTTCGAAGCTGCCGGCTTCGATCGCCAACTCTTTCGGGAGCGGGATATCGACCAATTTGTAATACTTCGACTCTTGTTCACCGGTGCCCCAGAACTCACCTAAGGGTTCCTGCTGAGGCGCACAAATGGATACCGTCGCGAGTAAAAACTTCATCAAAAAGTCTATCATAATGGTTCCCACAGATACTCAAGCACTAGTTCGTGGACCTGACCGTTCTCGAATTCGAGAGGGACGTGGAGCAATGTACCCTCCGCATCCGGAACAATGCTTCCAACGTGGTCGGAACCAATTCGAATCGTCAATCGGCTTCCGATTTGGAACGTACGGTTCTGCAAGTTCGAGATGCTCTGGTCTGCCGCAATGCGAAAGCGCAAGCCATCGCGATGTTCGGAAGAGATCATCTTGATTCGACGCCGCAATTGTATCTTGCCAGTTTCCTTCTGCTCAAACTCTGAAAAGGCATCCTCGACCTTAATAGCTCCAAACTCGTATTGAAAAGTTGGCCGTCTGGCCTCGCCGAGAATGTAGCCTTTGAACTGATGAGTCTTCGGTCGTCGATCGTCGACAATCCATGGATCTGATTGGTCATCGAGTTCAGGCCCCTTTGGGAAATGGAGTGTCGGACCGAGCGCGCGAACCAACCCATGTCCTTGGCCATACCAAACACCGGCGGGATCGACGAATTTTCCTTTCCAGATCATGGCCAATCGCATTTGCTCGGCATCGTAGGCTAAATTAACACCGCCTGGATAGCCAACGCCGATTCCGCGCTTGCCGATCCCGTCGTAGCTGCGTCGCAACATTCTCGCTTCGTCCGTGACTACAATTTCGAGCGACTCTCGGACAACCCCTTGCGGTGCATTCGCTTGGCGACCATCAATCAGGTACTGCCAAAGTGCTTCCACTTGGTACTTTGAATCACCTGCGATATCGGGCCGGATGGCTTTTCCATTCGGCCAATAGGAGGGCATCACCGTATTGGGGCTAAACTTTTGCGGAGCCAGCAGGTATTGGACAAACCAATCCTTCTTCAACCGCTCTGTCATCTCCGTCAGATCGACGGCGGGCATCGTGTCGGACGGTTTGTATTGATACGTATGACAAGCGACACAATTGAGTCCTTTGCTTCCGGCAATCTCCAGCCCCAGCTTTCGCATCTCCTTTAAATCGCTGAACGTTGCGAACTCCGTTTCGGAAAGATGGTCTGTCGCTTGGAATAGATCGATCAAATGGCCGATGTTTTGTTCGCCAAATTGGGGCATTCGAGTTTTCATGTAGGGTCGAATCGACCGATGATTTACGAGGACGTCGCGCATCCATTTGGCATTCAGTTTGGCACCAACGCCGGAGAGCGTCGGAGGAATTCTTCCTTGTTCCCCTAAGTTGAGATTGGTGGTTTGAAACAGATGGCTCCGGCTGGCAGGCACCCCACCGAGATTGTTTCGACTATGACAGGCGGTGCAGTTAAGCGACGCGAGGGTCAAGTCGATTTGTTGCGTGTTGGTGAGATTGGTCGCAGAGCTTCTAAGGGCAGCTTGGATTTGCCCCTTTTCATAGTTACTCAAATGGAAGTCCGGCCACTCGCCGCGATTGCTAGACAAACAACCCTTAACCGGATCCAGTTCGGCAAGTGCGCGTTGTGTCGTTAAGCCATGCGGAGTGTTATCGACACCTGTGTGGCATTTGACACAACCATGCTTCGAGAACAGTTGCTTGCCTTGAACCGCGAGAGCCAAATCGAGATTCCATTGCCTCGTGGGCTTGGGTCCGCTTTTCTCTCGAGTCTGGACTAAAAAGCTCGATATGTCGAGTGATTCTCGGTGCGTCAAGAGCATGTTCGGCATCCGACCCGATGGTCGAACAGCATGCGGATTCTCTAAAAACTCTGCGAGTGCTTTTGCATCGTATTTCTCACTTAGATCACCGAGTGGAATCGAGTCCGCTAACGGTTGTTCAATCGCAAACTCGTTTCTTGGCGAGTGGCATGCCACACAACCGACCGAATGAAATAGTTCATTGCCTCGTCGAACGGCGCCGTCATCGGGTTTTGAATCCTGCGACGCCTGAAACTGATTGCCTTGCAGAGAAAGGAGATAGTGAACAATCGCTTCCGCAGTCTCCGTTCTTGCTGTTTCGCTTGATTGTCCCAAAATGTGGGGCATGCTCGTGCCGGTTTCAGACGTATTCGGATCGGCGACAAACCTGGCAAGGAATTCCGGATCCAATCGACTGGCTGACCACTTCAAATCGGGAGCACGTTTGGCTTGTAGATGCGATACGGCTATTTGGGACTCGTGGCAGGCAACGCAATTCAGCTTGTCGATCAGGACCAAGCCTTGGAGTTCAACACTCAGCTCGCGGCGATCGCTCGAACGCATTCCAGCAGCATCGGCCACCGGCCCACGTTCCCTGATATCGATCACGTAGCGGAGCAGGTCGAGAAACTGTTGCCGATTCTTTAATTCGTTGACCAATCCGTCTGGCATGCTCGACTTGGCACCAGGCTGCGTCTGGCTGATCACGCGTCGTTCAATAGTTATTTGCTGGTCGCTATTTTGACCACTTCGCAAAACGATTTTCTGATCGTCTTGGCTCGCTACTAGTCCGGTTAACACTTCACCGTCGACCGTCAATACGCGAATGGTTTCGTAACCTTTGAGGATTGTCTTCGAGGGCTGGAGAATAGATTCTACGATCGAGGTCTCCCGCACATTTTTTTCCATGCGGCTCAGGTCTGGTCCGATTCGGTCTCTCTCCGCTACCGGATGATGACACTTCGCGCAGGCAATGTTGCCTTGGTGAAATAGGATGGCACCGCGAACGATATTGCCGCTTTCACGAGCTTGAGTAACCAGTTTGTCCGGATCTTCTTGGATCAACGTTTCGTTGAGGGTCTGTCCCAGCGCGGATTGGGCAAAAAGGACCATTGCAAGAATCTGCAATATGTTGGTGCAGGTTGTTTTCATCGCTACACGATCTCCAAAACGCGTTCACCTAGTACGTCCATTTTGGGAGATCGAAATTCCTGGGGCGTGGAGACGCAAAGATTGCGAGCACCGGACCGTTTGTAGAATCCTTCGACCAGAGGGAATCCAACGCGATGTGCAAAGATATGAGAGATCGTCATAGGTGGAGCAGTGGGTTGTGATGAACGAGAAGTTTCAGTCTGTCTCTTGTGTACCATTTTATGCACTCGACTGTCGCGGCTCTTGGACTTAAACTCAGATGGCGTGAGACCTATGGCAGATCGAAAGGCTCGTGTAAATGCGATGTGGTCGTAAAAACCGACGGCGTAGGCAATCTCTCCGACGGACTTGTCTGTCTCGAGAAGAATTTGTGAAGCGGCTGCGATCCTTGCCTTGGTTATGATTTGACTCGGAGTCAAATCGAAGATCCGTTTGGTCATGCGCTATAGACGTTGGGGAGAAAGGTGAGAGCGTTTGGCCACACTGGTGTGTCGAGCGTGTGGCAACCCCAATCGCCGAGCATGCCTAGTCCGAAATCGTAGAATGACCGCCATCTCAAAGGATGGTACTCGCTGCTGAATTCGCGAGAAGCGGCGGGGCCAAGCCACAAGTCCCAGTCGAGACCAGCAGGAACCGGTGTCGATGGCGGTGGCATGACCGCTGGATTGGCGAAATGAGTGTGGTCCGGGGTAGAGATCGCTACGGCATCGATCTCTTTGTGCATCTTGTCGAACATCACGCGAAAGTCATCGAAGAATGGTTGCGTGGTCTGCCAGTTCTTCATGTTTTCTGCGCAATGATTGCGATCCACATCACAAAACGCGACGAGGTTTTCCTCGCTGCAGCCTTGCTTGTAGGGTTGCTGTGCGATCCAACCGCCAGAGCCGATGAAAGCGACGTTGAGCTTACTGTTCGCGGACTTTCCAGCTTTGCCGATAGCGAATGTAGGAAAGACCGAGCTACCAGCTAAAGCTCCCGCAGCCGTCGTCAAAAAACTTCTTCGTTTTATGACTCTCATATTCAGCACTCCTATAAGCTTGTGACGTTAGTTGCGGCATCGAATGGCTTCATGCGTCTGACGCATTGACAGCAGAACAATTAAGCCATGCACGGTGGGATTCGGATGAAAACAAGTTTCGCAAAATAAATCGATGCACGCAATAAGCACGTTCTAAATAGACTCGCAATCGCAAGTGCCAATCGATTCAATCTTTATTTTTCAGATCCGAATCCCGTTCCCGCTTCCAATTCCGACAGGTACGACCTTGCTCCCTGATCGAACGCAGACCATTTACTATCCAGACGATTCTGCCATCAACGTTAGCAATTAGTCATTGTTCTACCGACTCAAATAATCCACGAAGCTAGGATCAACGTTCGGATTCAACAACTCACCGGGTGCGGTGTCGGGGGCGGTCGCGACTACAAGATTAGGGCCGATCAGCAGGCCTCGATTACGGGTACGGTCAAGTTCGGCGCGAAAAAGGTACCGCTCAACGCCCTGGTTACTTTTTTTTCAACGCGGACGAGGCGATTGCTGCTGTGGGGTTCGTAGAGGAGAGTGGTAATTTCACGATCAAGCCTGCGGAGAAAGAGACGGGCCTGCCTGCGGGGAAGTATCAAGTGACGATCACCCCTCCGCCCCCACCCCCCATGACTGAAGCGGAGTACAAGAAGATGGAGGCCAACGCGATGGCAACGCCTCAGGCAACTTACCAAGAGCTACCTGCAAAGTTCTTCAACAGCATGACGAGCGGCCTCGTCTTTGACGTTAAGCCAGGACCCAATAGCTTTAATATTGACCTATCGAAGTAGCGCCAAGTTCAGCTGGTCCACGTCGTAAAGTCTTGTTTTTGCGCATGCCATTAGTTGTGCGACGCTCCGCGTCGCAGGAATCACGACGCGGAGCGTCGTGCAACTAAGTTTGCCAGCCTAAGTTGTTAGGTTGGACACCACTGTCGATCAAGAACATCGCCTTCCAATCCGGTTTTTCCCGTTTTCGCCACGTGTCCGTTGTCTTACGACGAGAACCAACAATGTCACCTACCAACTTCATCCAAGGCTGCTTACTGATCGGCATGGCGATGGCGCCGCCGAGTTCGGTACAGGCGCAGCCACTGCCGCTACGCGTTTTTATCTTTGCGGGACAGTCGAACATGGTCGGCACGCATTCCAGGGTCGCGAGCATCCAGCGTTTCCCACCTTTCGCGGGGCTGGACAAGCCGCAAGCCGACGTTTTGTTTTCCTACAAGCTTGAGCGCGAGCAGATGGCGACCTCTGATGGCTGGATCGTTTTGCAGCCGACGGGGGACGACTTTGGGAGAGGACTGGAATCCAGACAATCCGGGCGGCTTTAAGCTCTACCCACTCGCATTGCAGCACGTTCGATTGTTCGTGTTGCCTCACCGAAAGGCGCTACCGAAATCCACTCGATGGAAGAGCGTGCCAAAGCCACATTGAGCGGAACAAAATAACTTCCCTCTTTAGGTGCAATTTAGCAGCGACCGTTGCACAAAGCCGCCAGGATTTGGGACTGCCTTTGTTGAAATGGTACGTCAGTCAGCAATCGCCTCCCGATCAAAAGCGGCTTAGCAGCATCGACAGCACTGCCGACCTAGCCGCCATTGCCACTAGCGATCAGGCTTTCATCCATCTCAAGGCCTTCGACCTACCACCGCAAGACGAGAGCCTAGCCCTCAACACCGCCGGCATTGTAGAACTGGGCGAGCTTCTGGGCCGAAGTTACATGGAGCAACCGTAGTTGGGGCAACCGAGTGGTCCAATCGATAGGATTTTAATTCAGGAGCTAGGCTGTTCTGGACCTGGCCCGATGGTTGGGTTAGATTGCAGCGCTTACTGAGCCATCGGATCCGCAGGAGAAAGAGGAGGATTTATGAAAGCCGTTTACGCCATG
>Ga0105044_10014730_pt1 | contig 10562 bp, 6 predicted proteins | sample MAT01_FD_78092 | JGI IMG/M metagenome (GOLD analysis project Ga0105044, IMG submission 78092) | Freshwater microbial communities from Lake Fryxell liftoff mats and glacier meltwater in Antarctica - MAT-01 | ecosystem: Environmental > Aquatic > Freshwater > Ice > Liftoff microbial mat | place... | reverse complement strand
GCATTTTTTACTTCAGCTCTTACAATTCTTCCACCCTCTGCATTACACAAAGCAGCATTATGAATAGCAGACATGAATAAAGTTAAGTTTGTTTTGCCTGGAGGGTGTTGACCTAACATGTAACCAAGTGAAGTAAATCCCATAGGTTCATTAAGAATAATCCAGTCTTTTACCCTATCTCCAAATTCATCTGTACAAATTTTTACATATCGAGAAAACCATTTGAGCATTTGGTGATGGGCCCATCCTCCTACTTTTTCTAATTCATGTGGCAAATCCCAATGGTATAAAGTAACATAAGGCGTTAACCCTAATAATAAACATTCATCAATTAAAAGATTATAAAAAGCAATGCCATCCCTATTTATTCTGCCTATGCCTTCCGGCAAAATTCTACTCCAACCAATAGAGAATCTAAATACTTTAAACCCTAAAGCTTTTACCAACATCAAATCATCTTTATATCGATAATAAAAATCATTGGCTACGGATGGCTTAGCTCCACCTTTTATTTTGCCAGCTCGTCTTGCAAATACATCCCAATTAGATAACCCTTTACCATCTGCCAGATATGCCCCTTCATTTTGCAATGCAGAAATAGCAACTCCCCATTCAAAGTTGGCATCAAAACTAGAAGCTTTAATATGTTGATGTAAATTCAAACAAAATTTTTACGAAGATGCTAATAAGTTATGTTAAGCCATCATTAAGCAATTGTTAAGAATTAATGAATACTCAATAATGGTAATTCTATTCCTTTTTACAAGATTATATTGTAGGGAACCAAACAGGTTGATCTTCTTTGCCAACTGGATTATAATTAATAAAGAGTTCTTCTCCTGATTTAATTTCTTGGCAAGTAATTACCGTAATTGTAAGCTCATCAAAATCCATTTCATAGGTACAATTAAAATTAACTGAATGATTGTATATTGAAACATAACCCAATGCAACCACTGCTTCATTCCCATTATCACCCCATTCAAAAATATAATTATACAACATAGTTTTCTCAACATGAATTCTATCTTCGGAATTTAATACCAATACTGGCGCAATTTCAATTGTGGTTTTGAAAGGGATATCAGCAGAAGTAAAAACACCACGGCCATTTGTAGAAGATTCATCAATATATAAAATTGGAAGTAACATTACTCTCCTTCTAAATTGTATTTCATATCATAAATCTGGTTCTTATTTCCTAATACAATAACTTTCATTCCCTGAGAAATTACAATTGACCCTGGTGGATTAATAATAAATTTACCCTCTTCATCTTTTACACCAATACAATTAACACCAGTCTTTTTCCAATCCATTATTACAGATAAACTTTTGTCGCGAATTTCTGGAGGAAGCTTTTCATAACCAACCGATTCAATGTTTATACTCTCCCCTTCTTCTCCGCTTAGATAATCTATAAATTCTACAACATCTGGTTTGCTTACTAAAGTTGCCATATGAGTTCCACCAATCCTATCTGGCATAATTACATTAGCAGCACCAGCTTTTTTTAATTTCATTACTGAATTTGCAAATGAAGCGCGACTAATTATATGCAGATTAGAGTTTAAATATTTAGCTGATAATACAATAAAAACATTATCGGCATCTGTAGGTAAAGCGCAAATTAAACATCTTGCTTTATTAATTCCTGCTTTTAGTAAAACAGCATCATCAGTTGCATCGCCTTTTACATATAAAAGTGAAGGATCTTCTTGTAAATAAGCTTCAATATGTTCTTCTGATAGATCTATTACAACAAATTTTTCTTTGTGACCTTTTAAAGTTCTTGCTGTTTGCTGACCATTCCTTCCAAAGCCACAAATGATCACATGCTTATCCATTGCGTTTATTTGTTGCATAAGTTTTTTGTTTTTAAAATATTTATTTAGTTCACCACTAGCAATTAGCTGAGTTAGCTTTGCCAACGCATATGTAAATATGGAGAATGATCCACTAATAAGAAAAATATTGAAAATTCTACCTGCAGTAGAAAGCTCATGAATTTCTCCATATCCAATGGTAGAAATAGTAATAATGGTCATGTACAATGCATCAAAAAAAGTATACTTCTCGATGATTATAAATCCAGATGTACCAATGGTAAGAATTAAAACAATTAACCCAAACCATATTAGTAATGGATTGATTTTCTTTTGCAAATTCATTTCATTGAAATTAGAAAAAAAAACTAAATACACGGATTAAATCTGCAATCTAAGTGCTATTATATAAAAATGGCTCCTTCCACCCTTAGTCAAGCTAAGGAACTCAGGATGACAAATGCCTATTGCCTAATGCCAAATGCCAAATGATTTTCTTTAATAAATTCTAGTTAATTTCGTTTTAATGTCACTCGAATTAGAACAACCTGATTTATTTGAGCAATTTGATTTACTCATTGCCAAAGAAGATAAGCTTGAGATCAGAGAATTCCTGAATCAACAGAATATTAGTGATGTTGCCGATCTTATAAACGAATATCCAGACTATGAGGCTCAAATCATTGCTAATATGGCAATACATAGAGCAGCCAGTGTTTTCAAAATACTCGACATTGCCCAACAAAAAGACATCGTTAAAGAACTTCCATCATCAAAAACTGCAGAATTACTTAATGAATTACAAGCAGATGATCGTACTGACTTTTTAGAAGAACTACCAAAAGCAGCTATACGCGATTTAATTAAATTACTTGACCCAGAAGAGAGAAAAATTACCCTTGCATTGTTAGGATACCCAGAAGATAGTGTAGGCAGATTAATGACACCCGATTATGTATATGTATATCCACAAAATACGGTTACAGAGGTGTTTGAAACTATTCGTAAATATGCTCGTAATAGTGAAACTATTGACGTTATCTATGTGATAGATAAAGATGGCCAATTAATTGATGATATTAGGATTAGAGATGTTATTTTGGCTGCCGAAGATAAAAGAGTTGAAGAAATTACTGATGGCAGAGTAGTATCATTAAAAGTTAATGATGATCAGGAAAATGCACAGCAGATTTTTAAAATGAATAATAGAGTTGCGTTGCCTGTTGTTGATGAAAATAATATTTTATTAGGCATTGTTACAATTGATGATATGCTTTGGGTTGTGAATGAAGAGTTTAGCGAGGATATGCAAAAAATGGGTGGTACTGAAGCTTTAAACGAACCATATCTCGACATCCCGTTACTAAAATTATTTAGAAAAAGAATTGGTTGGTTAGTCGTTTTATTTATAGGTGAAATGCTTACTGCCACTGCAATGGGGTATTTTGAAGATGAATTGGCTAAAGCAATTGTGTTAGCATTATTTGTGCCACTAATTATTTCAAGTGGTGGAAATAGTGGCTCTCAAGCTTCTACACTTATTATTCAAGCTATGGCGGTAGGAGAAATTACTATTGCAGATTGGTGGAAAGTATTAAGAAGAGAATTAGTGAGTGGTATTTTATTGGGTACTGTTTTAGGTACAATTGGTTTTATTAGAGTTGCAGTTTGGCACTCTATCATTCCACAAATTTATGGACCACATTGGCAAATGATCGGTGCAACAGTCGGATTTTCGTTAATAGGTGTAGTATTATGGGGAACATTAAGTGGTTCTATGTTGCCAATTTTATTAAAAAAATTAGGAGCTGATCCAGCTGTATCCTCAGCACCTTTTGTAGCTACTTTGGTTGATGTAACAGGGCTAATTATTTATTTCAGTTTTGCTTATCTTTTTTTGCAAGGATTATTACTATGATTTTTCAAAATAAACTCTTCGACCCTCGCCTTAGTCGAGGCTTGCTAGCTTAGAGGTACAAATGCCTAATGCCTAATGTCCAATGCCTAATTACCAATGCCTATTTCCCTGTTTCTTTTTCCATCATTAAATAAGCTTTAATAAATCCATCAATTTCCCCATCCATTACTGGTCCCACATTACCCACTTCATAATCGGTTCTGTGATCTTTGATCATTTTATATGGATGAAATACATAGCTTCTAATTTGACTGCCCCATTCTATTTTTTTCTTCCCTGCGTTTGTTGCATTTATTGCTTCTTGTCGCTTTCGTAATTCTTCTTCATATAACCTACTCTTCAACATTTTCATGGCTAGGTCGCGATTTTCGCCCTGAGTTCTAGCTTGTTGACATTCTACAATAAACCCACTGGGTATATGTTTCAGCCTTACTGCCGTTTCAACTTTATTTACATTTTGGCCACCACTACCCCCACTTCTATAAAATGCCCATTCAACATCTGCAGGGTTTACATTAATTTCTATACTATCATCAATTAAAGGATAAACAAAAACAGATGCAAACGAAGTATGACGCCTGGCATTACTATCAAATGGAGAAATTCTTACTAATCTATGAACTCCACTTTCTGCTTTTAAAAAACCATAGGCAAAATCTCCATCAAATTGAATGGTAGCACTTTTAATCCCGGCACCATCCCCTTCTTGAAAATCAATTTCAGTTAGTTTCCAACCTTGCTTCTCGCCATACATTTGATACATGCGTAATAGCATTTCGGCCCAATCTTGACTTTCGGTTCCACCAGCACCTGGATTAATTTGCAATACTGCAGGAAGCTCATCTTCAGGCTTATTAAGAGTACTTTTAAATTCTGCCTCTTCTATTTGCTGTAAAGCAATATCATATGCCAATTTCGTTTCATCTTCGGAAGCATCATCAGCTTTCCAAAAATCAAACAAAAGGGCAAAATCTTCTACAGCATTATTTAAATTCTTAAATAATTTAAGCCAGTATTCATTTACCTTAATTTCTTTCATTACCGATGTAGCACGGGTATTATCATCCCAAAATCCGGGAGAAAGCGAAAGTTCTCGGTCTGTATTTACTTTATATATGCGGTTATCAACGTCAAAGAAACCTCCTCAGGACTAAAACACGGTCCCTCATACTCTTAATTTGTTCTTGTGTCATAGAAGTAAAAATACGAAACCTTATGGAATTTGCGTTATAGTATCTGTATGAAACCTTTTTTACTAATTTCTTGCTTTATAATTATCACAATATCTGTTTTTAGTCAGAACGAATATGCATTAACTGCACAAAAAGGTAGCTATAAAAAAGTATTTGAACCAAATGAAAGAGTTAAAATAAAATTTAACTATGAAGGATCAAAAGAAATAATAGTTGGTAGAATTGAAGGAGTAATGTCAGATTCCATTTTTTTAAGGGGACTGAGAAAAAGAAGTCAAAATAAAATTGCGGTTATTGCAATTAAGGATATTAAAAAAATAAAAAATATTTATACAGGAGCTAGAACCTCTACTGGATTAGTTGCCATGTTGGGTGCTGCAACTGGTACTTTTATGTTATCGGATGTATTATCAAAAGATGCTGCTTTTTTCCCTGATGCTACTGCTGGAATATCAGTAGGTTTAATTGCAGTATCATTTATACCTTATATAATTATTACTTTATCAGAACCTTCTTTTTCCGACAAAAAAAAGTATACATTTAAATCAGTGTTCCTAAAAAAATAACAACCAATTTAAATGCTTATAATTTTATTACTCTTTTAGAACTTATTACAGTGCCAGAGCCTGAAACAAGTTGTAAATCATAAGTCCCAGTATTTAAGGAAGATAGATCAATATCATAAACAGTATTCCCACTTATAGAAGTTGGAATTTTTTGATTCATCATTGTAATTCCATTAATGGAAATTACTTTTACATAAGTAGTATTATTAGGAATTGCAGCAAAAATTAATTTTGTTGAAGTCTGAACAGGGTTGGGAAATAAAAACATAGTTTGTTGCTTTGCAATATCACCTTTAATTTCAATAGCATCAGACTTTGAACTACAAGTATTGGCATCAATTATTTCTGCATAATAAGTTCCTACAGCATTATAAAAGACTTTTAAAGTAGAAGTAGTATCTGGAACACTAGATTGCAATGATCCATTTTTATACCAGAAAGCTTTACTAATATTTTTCCCCGAATCTGCTTTTAATTTTAAGAACGCAGTATCTCCAGGCAATAAATTTTGTTTAGGAATAGCTCTTAAATTTGCACCTGGCAATGGATTAACTAAAACGATTAATTGTTGGCGTTTACTTTCACAAGTTTTTAATGCATTAATTCTTGAAGCCCAATAATTTGTACTTCCAGCAATATTTGTAATTGGTCTTGGTGCTGTAGCAGATCCAACACCTCCAGTTCCTACAGAGTACCAAATTATACTATCTGTAAACGGAGAAGATGCAGTTAAAGGTATGCTTGGATCATTCAAACAATATTTTTTATCAACAACAATTGGAGCAGTAGGTATAAAACCAGAATCCATATTTTGAATTCCAGAATTAACAGCACAACCGGCAAAACTGTTTGACATAAATTGATACGCCCCTCTTTGAGGTGTTATTGCAAAACTAGTATCCGACAAAGAAAAACGCTGGACTCTAAAATTATTCATGTCTGAAACAAATAAACTTCCATTTGCATCAATCATTGCATTACCAGGACCATTAAGTGATTGTGCATTATTTCCAACGGTTGTTCCTCCTACTATTACTATTCCAGTTGTATCCCCCAAAATCCATCTTTTTATTCTGTTTGCCGAACCTCCTTCAGTTATATACATTATGTTATCATCTCCAACATAAATATTTGAGGGCAGATTTAACTGATTTGGATTTGTTCCCCTTCGTTTTCCACCAGCTACTGTAACTCCCCTTGTAGAATCTGGTGCCCATCTTTGAATACGATCATTTTGAGAATCAGCAACGTAAACATTTCCTTTACCATCTACAAAAACTCCTAACGGATAAAATAATTTACTAGAATCGGCACCAGCAAAATCCCCTCCTGCAATAGTAATACCCTCAAGACCACCCGGAGTCCATTTTTGAATGCGCGAATTTAACGCATCGGCTACATAAATGTTATCATAAGGATCTAAATAAACACTAGTAGGAAAAGATAACTGATTTTTTCCTGAACCATTACCTTTTCCACCAGCAACAGTAACACCAGAAGTATCACCTTCAGTCCATTTTTGAATACGATTATTATCTGTATCGGCTATATAAATTACACCTTTACTATCTACATAAATACTACTTGGATTGTTTAATTGATTTGATTTACCACCAGCTCCTTTTCCGCCTGCTACTGTTTTTCCTGCAGTTGCTCCTTGCTCCCATTTTTGAATTCGATGATTCCATTGATCACAGATATACATTGATCCTTTTTCATCAACAAAAACAAAAGTTGGTCTACCTAACTTGGAAGAATCAAAACCTCCTATTAAATTTCCTGCAACAATTGTAGCGCTACTTCTCCATAAAGTTGAAGTAGTTCGAATATTATTGTTGTTAAATTTCCAAGTAAGAGAACTTGCTTTAGGATTAGAGTTGGCTTTTAAATCGCCACCACCAATACAATTTACACCTTCAATATTTACAACAGGTAATTTATTTACTTTAACTGTAATTTGAGAAGATGATTGGCATCCATCAATTACTGCAGTTTTAACCGTATACTTTGTAGTTGTTTTAGGTGAAGCTATAACACTATCTTTTTTAGTAACATTTAATCCAGTTGAAGGACTCCACGTGTACGAACTCAAAGAATCGCTTTTAGCTATTATTAAAGTACCAGATCCTTCACAGATAGCAGTTGAATTAGTTATAAAATTAATTGGTGCCGCAACTTTTAATTTAGCAAAATTTGAGCCAGTGGAACAACCATTAAATGAGTATGTATTTACTGAAAATTCATCTGATTTATTAACCTTTAATAAAGTATCAATTGATTTTAGGACTTCAAATTTTAATATTCGATTGTTTCGAGCATCAGCTACAAATAGTCCTCCAATATTATCAATAGTTAAAGCCGATGGCTGATTAATCTGTGTTAAATTAGAACCTATACTTCCATTTACATTTCCTACAATTGTAACGCCAATTGTATCATAAGCTGCCCATCTTTGAATTCTACTATTGCCTCTATCTGCTATATAAATATTTCCTACTCCATCTACAAAAAGACCAGATGGAGCATTAAGCTGCCGTTGATCATTTCCTATACCTCTTCCACCTGCAAATGAAGCTCCAAATTCTTGATCCTTATTAAACATCATCACCCTATGATTACCTGCATCGGCAATAAATAACCTGAAATTACGATCAACAAAAATACCTTGAGGATTATTCAATTGATTATTTAATGATCCCGCAATTCCAGCACCCGCAATAGAATAAGCATTTTTTCCAATTGCAGGTAATCTTATAATTCTATGATTACCAGCATCAGAAACATATACACTTCCAGAAACATCAACAAAAACACTGTAAGGAAAATTTAATTGATTGTCGTTATTACCAGCTCCATTTCCACCAATAATAGTTGTACCATTTATTGACCCATTTGTAAAGTATTGAACACGGTGATTATTTTGATCAGCTACATAAATATTTCCAGATAAATCTACAAAAACACTGGTTGGATAATTTAATTGATCAGCATTTTGTCCAGCACCTTTTCCACCTAAAATAGTTGAACCTACTAATTCACCTTTTTTCCAAAGTTGAATTCGGTGATTTAAAGGATCAGCTATATAAACATTGCCTTTTACATCTACAAAAACAGCAGACGGCAAAATGAGTTGAGCTGGTGTAGCACCTGCTCCATTACCACCCGCAATAGCAACACCTTCAGCCGACCAGGAAGGTAATGACACAAATGATTTACCAGATTTAGTAAACCAATTTAATGATGCTGGCGTTCCGCCTACTAATCTTACTTTAACATTTGATTCGGTAGGAATTGCGCACTCTGTAGCAGTTAAAAAAGGTATAATTTTTTCACCAACAGTAAAAGCTAAATTGGTATTGGTAGAACAACTATTAGCATTAACCGAACTTACATTATAAATTATATTAGATTCCGGTACAACCAAATAAATAGAATCATTTACTTTGGTAACTCCTCTAGCAGGCGACCAATTGAAGTTGCCGGCACCAGATAGTTTAATAAATGCTGAATCTCCTTTACACAATGATGTATTACCAGTTACTTGTATAGAAGAATTTGCTAAAACATTTACACCATTTGATACTTGTCTACATCCATTAAATGAATAAGCAATAGCATTATAAATACCTTCACTAGTAGGTATAAAAGTAGTAGCTAATGGAATAGTATTATATTGTTGAACTCGAGTATTTTGTTGATCTAAAACGTACAAATTACCTGAAGGATCAAAACTAATAGCTGATGGCGATAATAATTGATCATTCTCTGCACCACCAAAACCAGAAGGGTTTCCAGCTAAAGTGGTAATTGTTAATCCATCAGCGGAAACACTTTGTACACGATGATTACCGGCATCTAAAATATATATATTAGAAAATGCATCTACTAATACATCTACAGGCTGATTTAATTGATTGCTATTTGAACCTCTTCCTACACCACCAGCTACAGTAATTCCTTTTCTAGACCCTGGTTCAAATTTTTGTATTCTATGGTTAGCAGAATCAGCAACATAAATATTAAAAAATTGATCAATACAAACACCTTGTGGACTATTTAATTTTGTTGAATCACTACCTACACCAAATCCTCCAGCAACTGTTTCGCCAACTGAACCACCTTGTGCCCATTTTTGAATTCGATTATTTCCAGCATCTGCTATATAAACAAATCCTGCAGCGTCTACATATACATCTTTAGGATTATTTAATTGATTACTCCTACTACCAGCACCATTACCACCAGCTATTAAAAACCCAGAGTTAGAACCTGGTGCATACCTCATTACTCGGTTATTCAATTGGTCGGTAATAAATAAATTGCCAAAATCGTCCACAAATATTCCTGATGGCTTGTTTAATTGATTCAAACCAATACCAGTTCCGTTTCCACCCGCTACTCTAACACCATCAGCATTTGACTTATTAAATCCACTTACTTGATTATTTAAAGTATCAACAACTAGTATCGACCCATTTAAGTCAATTCCAATTCCACCAGTTCCTTTAATTCTTGAATTGCTACTTGAACCAGTTACATTTCCACTGATAGGTGTAACTGCTAATGTTGTCCAAATAGATGTCGATTTTTTTGCAATTTTAGAATTAATTGCCCATTCAATTATAAATGGCCTTCGTCCAAAGTTTCCAATAATACTGCCGTCTGTAGCGCATTTAGGACCAGTAATACTAACTGAAATACATTGCGCTGCCATTTGCTCTTGAGCAATAGCAAGTACCAAAAGGGTACAAATTAAAAAACGTAATATGTTTCTACTTCGCATGTAAATTTTAACAATAAATACAAACCTCATAAGCCGGATTCTGTTTCAACTCCATCATTTATCTAGTCAGATCATTACTAACCTGATCTTGCTGCCTACCCTGGATCTTGGGCGAGCAGCCCTCAAGCGATCCTTTACATGGCATTACAGTACCCAAGGTTTACCCGCTATAAATGTTACCATTTTTAGCTGTGAGCTTTTACCTCACTTTTTCACCTTTTCCTCACCTAAATGAGGTAGTCATTTTCTGTGGCACTTTCTCTTTCTCAATAAATT
>Ga0105044_10014729_pt1 | contig 10562 bp, 9 predicted proteins | sample MAT01_FD_78092 | JGI IMG/M metagenome (GOLD analysis project Ga0105044, IMG submission 78092) | Freshwater microbial communities from Lake Fryxell liftoff mats and glacier meltwater in Antarctica - MAT-01 | ecosystem: Environmental > Aquatic > Freshwater > Ice > Liftoff microbial mat | place... | reverse complement strand
GGCCGTCGGCGGCCAGTTCGGCGGCGCAGGGCGTGGGCTCGAAGGCGCTGATCACCCACGCCGGCTGGCAGGTCTGCAGAATGCGCTGCAGGCGCGGCCAGGGGCTGGCCGGGTCGAGGTTGGTGTAGGCCGCGCCGAGCTTCAGGCAGGCCAGCATCGCCGCGTAGGCGCGCGGCGACTTGTCGTGGAACAGCGCCACCAGCGACCCGGGGCCGACGCCGCGCGCGGCCAGCGCCGCCGCCAGCCCGCCGGCCATGGCGCCCAGCTCGTCGTAGCTGACCCGCTCGCCGCTCTCCGGGTAGAGCAGCGCCGTTGTCTCGCCGTGGCGCTGGCGTGTCTGCTCGAACGCCGCGCCCAGATGCAGCGGGGTGCTCACAGCACCAGTCCGCCGTCGACCTCGGTGACGGTGCCGCTCAGGTAGTCGTTCTCGAGGGCGTGGCGCACTGCCAGCCAGACGGCGTCCAGGCCACCCAGCTGGCGCAGCGGCACCGCCTGGCGCATGCGCGTGAGCGTCGCTTCGCTGAGCGCGGCTCGCGTCGACGGCGTGTCGATGAAGCCGGGGGCGACGGCGACGAAGCGCAGCCCCATCGGCCCCAATTCCTTGGCCCAGGTCATCGTCAGCGCGTTGACAGCTGCCTTGGCTGCCGAGTAGGCGCTCTGGCCGGCGTTGCCGGCCGCGGCGATGGAACTGATCGACACCACCACGCCCTTGTGCCGGCGTTTGAGCCAGCCGTCGACGACGCGGCTGCTGACGAAGAACACCGAGTCCAGGTCGGCCGCCATCACCTCGCGCCAAGTCAGCCGCGAATGCACACGATCGGCGCGCGACAGCAGGTTGACCAGCGGCTCGCTGTGGATGATGCCGGCGTTGTTGATCAGCGCGTCGGCCTCGAAGCCCAGCGCCTGGAGTTGCGCGAACGCGGCATCGACGGCGAGGGCGTCGCCCAGGTCACAGGCCAGCGCGTGCAGCGGCCGACCAGCGTCCTGCATGGGCGCCATCAGCGCGCGACAGCCGTCGTCGTCCTTGTCCAGAACGGCCACTTCGGTGCCGGCTTCGAGCAGGCGCTGCAGCAGGTGGTGCCCGATGCCGCGCACGCCGCCGGTCAGCAGTACGCGGCTGCCTTCGATCTTCAAACCGCCGCCCCGTGTGCGCGCAGCATGCGTCGGGCATCGCCGACCGAGTGCATGTCGGCGATCTCGTCTCCGCTGAACTGGACCTTGAAGTCGTCTTCCAGGCGCGTGATCAGCAGCATGTGCGCCATCGAGTCCCAGCTGGGGATGTCCAGCAGCTGCAGCTCATCGACCACCGCGGCGGCGGGCAGCTGCAGGACTTCGGAGAAGGCGCGTTCGAGGCTCATGTCGGGGGCGGCGGGCAAGGGTTCAGTCGAAGTCGATATTAGAACCCGGGCCGACCTGCGGGCCGGGCTCGGCCGCCGCCGTGCGGCCGACTACGATGGACCCTCCGAACACAGGCAAGGGAGCTTTGGGCATGGACCTGGGCATCAGCGGCAAGTGGGCACTGGTCTGCGCCGCCAGCAAGGGCCTCGGCCGCGGCTGCGCGCAGGCGCTGGCGGCCGAGGGCGTGAACGTGGTCATCACCGCCCGCGGGGCCGAGGCGCTGCAGGCCACTGCCGTCGCGTTGCGCGCTGCTTATCCCGGCGTGCAGGTGGTGGCGGCGGCCGGTGACATCACGACGCCCGAGGGCCGCGCCGCCGCGCTGGCTGCGGCGCCGCAGGTGGACATCCTCATCAACAACGCCGGCGGTCCGCCGCCAGGCGACTTCCGCGACTGGTCGCGTGAGGATTGGCTGAAGGCGGTCGACGCCAACATGCTGACGCCCATCGAGCTGATCAAGGCCACGGTCGACGCGATGGCCGAACGCGGCTTCGGCCGCGTGGTCAACATCACCTCGGGGGCGGTGAAGGCGCCGATCGACATCCTGGGCCTGTCCAACGGCGCGCGCAGCGGGCTCACCGGCTTCATCGCCGGGCTGGCGCGCCAGCCGCGGCTGGCCAGCCGCAACGTGACCATCAACAACCTGCTGCCCGGGCCTTTCGACACCGATCGGCTGCGCAGCACGATGGTGGGCGCGGCGGCCAAGAGCGGAAAGACGGTGGACGAGGTGATGGCCGCGCGGCGCCTGCTCAACCCGACGCAGCGCTTCGGCAGCGCCGAGGAGTTCGGCGCGCTGTGTGCGTTCATGTGCAGCGCGCAGGCCGGCTACATGATCGGGCAGAACCTGCTGCTCGACGGGGGCGCCTATCCCGGCGCGTACTGAGCCAGGTCTGCCGCGCCGCGATGCATCCGACCGCCTCCAGCCGACGTAGAAGCTCTGTTGCGATGCCCCGCGCGTTCGAACGACCGATGCGACGTCCCATGTCTCCTGAGTTGATCGGCCCCTCGTGGCGCTGCGTGCTCGCGGCGGCCCTGCTCACGCTGGCCTGCGCCGGGCCGGCGACGGCCGCCGGCGGCAAGCTGCGCCTGACCGGCGGCGTGAGCAGCGTGGACGGCGCGGCCGGCGGCGGCCTCACGCCCTGGGCGTTGATCGGCAGCCAGGCCACCGAGGGCGAGACCGGCGCCACGGCCTTCGTCTCGCGGCTGCGCACGCAGGACTACGCGTTGACGGCCTACGGCGTGGCGCTGGGCTGGAACGACCGGCTGGAGCTGTCGCTGGCCCGGCAGTCACTCGACACCGGCAACCAACTGGCGCCGCTGGGTCTGCCCGGGCTGCAACTCAGGCAGGACATCGTCGGCCTCAAGTGGCGCGTGGCCGGCGAGGCGCTGCTCGACAGCGACACGCCGTGGCCGCAGGTGGCCGTGGGGCTGCTGGCCAAGCGGTTGGACGCCGGCGCACTCACGCCCACGCTGACCGGCGCGCTGGGCGCACGCACGCGCGGCACCGAGGTCTATCTCAGCGCCAGCAAGCTGCTGCTGGCGCAGGGCGTGCTGCTCAACGCCACCCTGCGGGCGACCAGCGCCAACCAGGGCGGGCTGCTGGGCTTCGGCGCGGCCACGGGCGGCGGCCTGCGCGTGCAGCCCGAGCTGTCGCTGGCCTGGCTGCTCCGACGTGATCTGGCCGTCGGCGTCGAGTGGCGCAGCAAGGCCGACCGCCTGCGCGACTCCGCACTGGGCGCGGGCGCGCTGGCCGAGGACGACTGGCGCGATCTCTTCGTCGCCTGGGCGCCGTCGCCCGCGCTGTCTTTCACGTTGGCCTGGGTGGACCTCGGACGCATCGTGCCGGCGGTGCAGCCGCGGCGCCAGCGCGGCGCCTATCTTTCCGTGCAGGCCGCGTTCTGAAGCTCGTCATGCCCAAGGGCCTGCTTCTCGCTCTGACGCTGCTCTTGCTGATGCTGGCCGGCGCGCCGGCACGGGCCGACGACAGCTTGTACCGCGCGCTGGGCGGCGCTGCCGTGCTGCGTCCGATGATGGACGAGTTCGTCGGCCGGCTGGCGGCCGACCGGCGCATCGCGCGCTTCTTCGAGAAGACCAACCGCGAGGAGCTCGCTGCTCAGTTGACCGCGCAGGTCTGCCAGCTCTCGGGCGGCCCCTGCGCCTACGAGGGCCCGACCATGCGCCAGGCGCACGAAGGCATGGAGGTGCGCCGCGCCGACTTCAATGCGCTGGTCGAGTTGCTGCAGGTGACCATGGACGCACGCGGCGTGCCGGTGCGCGCGCAGAACCGGCTGTTGGCGCTGCTGGCGCCGATGCACCGCGACATCATCGAGCCGCCGCAGCCGCAGTGACCTGGCGCCGGGCGCTGCTTCCTTTCGAGGATCAGCGCCGCCAGGGCGGCACACCGTCCAGATCGACGCCCCAGCGCACCGCCGCCTCGGCCACCCGTGCCGGTTCCAGCGCGTGCAGCGCGGCCAGCGCGATGTGCTCACGGTCCACCTCGAAGAAGCGGCGCACATCGCGCCGCGTGCCGCTGCGGCCGAAGCCGTCGGTGCCCAGCGTGGTCAGCGGCGCCTGCAGGTACTCGGCCACCAGTTGCGGCACCGCCCGCACGTAGTCGGTGGCCATCACCACGGGCAGCACGCCGCCCAGGCAGCGCTCGACGCGCGGCACCAGCGCCAGCTCGCCGCTGCGCAGCCGGTTGGCGCGCTGCACCTCGCGCGCCTCACGCGCCAGTTCGCTGAAGCTGGTGGCGCTCCACACCTCCGCGGCGATGCCGAACTCGTCTAGCAGCAGCGCCGCCGCGGCCACGGCCTCGGGCAGCATCGCGCCGGCGGCCACCAGCCGCACGCGCGGCTCGGCAGGGGCGTGCGCGGGCAGCCGATAGAGGCCGCCGACGATGTCGGCCGCCGACACGCCGGCGGGCAGCGCCGGCTGCGGCAGGTTCTCGTTGGTGACGGTGAGGTAGTAGAACTCGTCGGCCTGCTCCTGCAGCAGCCGGTGCACGCCATGGGCCAGCAGCGTGATCAGCTCGTAGCCGTAAGCGGGGTCCCAGGCGCGGCAGGTGGGGATCGTGGTGGCCGCCAGGTGGCTGCTGCCGTCCTGGTGCTGCAGCCCCTCGCCGCTGAGCGTGGTGCGGCCGGCGGTGGCGCCGATCAGGAAGCCGCGCGCGCGGCTGTCGGCGGCGCAGAAGATCAGGTCTCCCACACGCTGGAAGCCGAAGCACGAGTAGAAGATGTAGCACGGCAGCATCGGCACGCCATGTGTGCTGTAGCTGGTGGCGGCGGCGATCCAGCTGCTCATCGCGCCGGCCTCGGTGATGCCTTCTTCCAGGATCTGCCCGGTGCGGCTTTCCTTGTAGTACAGCAGTTCGTCGCGGTCTTCCGGCTCGTAGAGCTGGCCTTGCGCGGCGTAGATGCCGACCTCGCGGAACAGGCTCTGCATGCCGAAGGTGCGTGCTTCGTCGGCGACGATCGGCACCACATGGCGGCCGATGTGTTCGTCGCGCAGCAGCGCGGTGAGCTGCTGCACGAAGACCATGGTGCTGCTCTGCTCGCGCCCGGCCTGGCGATCGATCAGGCGCGCGGTGTCGGCGGCGGTGGGCCCGGGCAGCCGCGGCGCGGCGCTGCTGCGCGCCGGCAGGCCACCGCCCAGCGCTGCGCGGCACGCGTGCAGGTAACGCATCTCGGGGCTGTCGGCGTCCGGGCGGTACAGGCGCAGTGCGCACACGTCCTCGTCCTTCAGCGGCAGGGCGAAGCGGTCGCGGAAGGCCAGCAGCGCCTCGTCGTCGAGCTTCTTCTGCTGGTGCGAGCCCATCTTGCCCTGGCCCCAGTGGCCCATGCCGTAGCCCTTCTTGGTCTGCGCCAGGATCACCGTCGGCCGCCCCTTGTGATGCACCGCCGCGTGGTAGGCGGCGTGGATCTTCCCCGGGTCGTGGCCGCCGCGCTTCAGGCGGTCGATGTCGGCGTCGGACATGTCGGCCACCAGCGCCTGCAGCTCGGGGTACTTGTTGAAGAAGTGCTCGCGGTTGAAGCGCCCGTCGGTGGCGGCGTACTTCTGGAACTCGCCGTCCACCGTCTCGTGCAGACGTTTGACGAGCACGCCGTCGTGGTCGCGCGCGAACAGCGGGTCCCAGTCACTGCCCCACATCAGCTTGACCACGTTCCAGCCGGCGCCCGCGAACAGGCCTTCGAGCTCTTGCACCACCGAGCCGTTGCCGCGCACGGGGCCGTCCAGCCGCTGCAGGTTGCAGTTGACGACGAAGACCAGGTTGTCCAGGCCTTCGCGCGCGGCCAGGCTCAGGCCGGCCAGCGACTCGGGCTCGTCCATCTCGCCGTCGCCGACGAAAGCCCAGACCTTGCGCCCTGCAGTCGCCAGCAGCCCGCGGTCGGCCAGGTAGCGCATGAAGCGCGCCTGGTAGATGGCGGTGATCGGCCCCAGGCCCATGCTGCCGGTCGGGAACTGCCAGAAGTCGGGCATCAGCCAGGGGTGGCAGTAGCTCGACAGGCCGCCTGAGCTGTTCTTGCCGGCTTCCTGACCGGTCTCCTGACGGAAACGATCCAGCTGCGCCTCGCTCAGCCGGCCCTCGAGGAAGGCGCGCGCATAGACGCCCGGCGATGCATGCGGCTGAAAGAACACCAGGTCACCCGACTGCCCCGCGCGGAAGAAATGGTTGAAGCCGACCTCGAACAGATCGGCGATCGACGCATAGGTGGCGATGTGCCCACCCAGTTCGGACGAGACACGGTTGGCGCGCACCACCATCGCCAGCGCGTTCCAGCGCACCGCCGCCGAGATGCGCGCTTCCAGCTCCAGATGGCCGGGGAAGGGCGGCTGCAGGGCCAGCGTCACCGTGTTCACGTAGGGCGTGTTCAGCACCGCAGGCAGCGGCACCTGCTGGGCCCGCGCGGCGTCGAGCAGACGGCGCAGGATGTAGGTGCCGCGCTCGCCGCCGCCTTCGCGCACCAGCGTGGCGAAGGCCTCCAGCCACTCTGCGGTCTCGGCCGGGTCGGCGTCGGGCGGCATCACACGCCAGGTGGCGGCAGAGTAGGCGGCCGAATGGGCGGCCGAATGGGAGGCCGAATGGGCGATCAGCGGGTGCGGGTCTGGGGCGTTCATCGCGGCTTTGGTGGAGGTCACAGGTCGATCGTCAACGTGCCCGATGTGGCGCGTGCGCAGCACAGGGCCACGCGGCGCTGGCGCTCGGTCGCCGAGAGGCAGAAGTCGCGGTGCTCTGGCGCGCCGCTGCCGGGCCGCGCCAGCCAGGGCACCACGCAGGTGCCGCAGACGCCCTGCTCGCACGAGGTGGGCACGCCGATGCCCAGATCGTGCAGCGCCTCCACCGCGCTCTGGCCGGCAGCCACCGGCACGCTGATGCCGCGCTGCGCGAGCCGCAGCACGAAGGGCTCGGACGGCGCGTCGTCGGCGCCCGACGAGGGTGGTGCGAAGTACTCCAGGTGCACGCTGTCGTCGCGCCAGTGGGCGGCCGCGGTGCGCGCGGCCTGCATGAAGCCCCCCGGGCCGCACAGGTAGAGGTGGCTGCCTTCGGGGCTCTCGCCGATCAGCCGCGCGAGATCGAGCTTCTCCGGCGCGGCAGGGTCGTCCAGGTGAAGCCGCACGCGCGCCCCCAGGGCCGCCAGCGGCTCGGCAAAGGGCAGATGGCTGCGGCTGCGTGCGAAGACGGCGAGCGTGAACGCGGCGCCCTCGCGCGACAGTTGTTCGGCCATCGCCAGCAACGGCGTCAGGCCGATGCCGCCGGCCAGCAGCAGGTGGTGCCGCGCCTGCCGATGCAGCGGGAAGGTGTTGCGCGGTGCGCTGATGGCCAGCAGGTCGCCTTCGGCCACCTGTTCGTGCAGGGCGAGGCTGCCGCCGCGGCTGACGGGCTCACGCTTGACGCCGATCAGGTAGCGCATCGGCGCGCCGCCGGCCGGCGGCGCGCTGGCCAGCGAGTACTGGCGCATGAAGCCGCCGGGCGTGTGCACGTCGATGTGCGCGCCGGCCGCCCAGCCGGGCAGCGCACGGCCCCAGGGGTGCACCAGTTCGAAGGCGCGGATTTCGGGCGTCAACGCGTCGATGCGGGCCACGCGGACGGTGAGTGTGCGGTCGAGCATGGTGTGAGCTTGGTGTGGAGATCAGCGCGGCGGCGGCAGCGGCTCGCCCAGCGCGCGCCGCCACAGCCAGGGCAGGCCACGCGCCAGGTCGGGTCGGCTGCTCACCTGCACCGAGGGCCGCAGAGCCACCGGGGCGCTGTGACGCTCGGCCACCGCGAAGCTGAAGACGTAGTTCGGCTCCTGGCCCATGCGCAGGTCGCTGATCAGCACGCGGGCGCCGTCGATGTGCAGTTTGAAGAAGCCCTGGCTGAAGGCGGCGATGCGGCGCACACCGTCGATGCCCTGCAGTTCAGGCAGCAGCGCGGTGCCGCGCTCGAAGCGGTCGAAGGCGATCTGCGGCGAGCGGTCCAGCAGCGAGTAGAAGCCTTCGCGGTAATGAGGTCCGTCAACCGCGACGACACGCCAGAGCACGGTGTTGAAAGCGCTGGGCGTGACCAGCACACGCTCTGCGTTGATGCCCTGCGCGGCCAGCGACGCCTGCGCGATGCGCTGCACATGCTGCTGCGCGCCAAAGCTCCAGGCCAGATAGGCGGTGCTGAACAGCAGGCCCAGCGCGTTGGCCGCCAGGCCGCGGTTCGGCGACTTCATGCCCAGCGCACAGCCGGCCCCGATCAGCAGCGGCAGTGTGAACAGCAGGTCGATGATGAAGATGCTGCCCACGCCGAACGGACGGTCGCTGAAGGGCAGCGCGAGTTGCGTGCCGTAGACCGTCATCGCGTCCAGCAGCGGGTGCGTCACCAGCGCCAGCCACAGTGCCAGCCACCAGCGGCGCCACTGCGGCCATTCGCCGTGCAGGCGGGCCACCGCGGCGGCCAGCGGCAGCGAGAACAGCGTCAGCCAGAACGGCGCGTGGGTCTCGGCGCGGTGCAGCACCATGTTGAGCACCGGGTCGCCGTGATCGATCAGCACGTCCAGGTCGGGCATCGTGCCTGCCACGCCGCCCCACAGCGCCGCTTTCCACACCGCCGTGCGGCGGCCCATCACGGCGACGCCGACCGCGGCCCCCAGGGCCAGCTGCGAAAGTGAATCCATCTTGCGTTTGCGCCTTTGACGTCACCGAACAGGGCGCATTCTCGTCGCGCGCGGGCCCGCGCCCGGGCCTAGCTGCCCAGCTTGTTCGGGTCGCGCCAGGTGCGCTCGAAGGGCAGCCGCCAGGCGCGTGGCGCCACCAGCTGGTGGATCGCATTCGGCCCCCACGAGCCGGGCGCATAGGGGCGCACCGGCGGCGGCGCTTCGAGCAGCGGCGTGGAGACCTGCCACAGCCGCTCGATGCCTTCGGCGCTGGTGAACAGCGTGCGGTCGCCGCGCATGGCGTCGAGGATCAGCCGCTCGTAGGCTTCGAGCACATCGCCGATCAGCTTGGTGTCGTGCATCGCGAACTGCAGGCTCAGCTTGTCCAGCCGCATGCCCGGGCCCGGGCGCTTGCCGTAGAAGCTGAGCGACATCCTGGACGCGTCGGCGAGGTCGAAGGTCAGGTGGTCCGGCCCCTGCGCGCCGACGCCCGAGCCGGGCGGGAACATGCTCTTGGGCGGTTCGCGGAAGGCGATCGAGATGATGCGCTGGCCCTCGGCCATGCGCTTGCCGGTGCGCAGGAAGAAGGGCACGCCCGCCCAGCGCCAGTTGTCGATCGAGCAGCGCAGCGCGATGAAGGTCTCGGTCTCGCTCTCGGGACTGACGCCTTGCTCGGTGCGGTAGCCGGTGTACTGGCCGCGCACCACGTCCTGCGGCTCGATCGGCAGCATGCTGCGGAAGACCTTGTTCTTCTCTTCGCTGATCGGCGCCGGCTCCAGGCTGGTCGGCGGCTCCATCGCCATGAAGGCGAGGATCTGGAACAGGTGCGTCACCACCATGTCGCGAAAGGCGCCGGTCTGTTCGTAGAAGCCGGCGCGCCGGCCCAGGCCCAGCGTCTCGGGCACGTCGATCTGCACGTGGTCGATGAAGTTGCGGTTCCAGATCGGCTCGAACAACCCGTTGGCGAAGCGGAAGGCGAGGATGTTCTGCGCCGGCTCCTTGCCCAGGAAGTGGTCGATGCGGAAGATGCGCGACTCTTCGAACACCTCGTGCAGCCGGGCGTTCAGCGACACCGCGCTCGCCAGGTCGGTGCCGAAGGGCTTTTCCATCACGATGCGTGAACGGTCGACCAGCTCCGCTTCGCCCAGCATCTGCACCGCCGCCAGCGCCGCGTTGGGCGGCACGCTCAGGTAGTGCAGGCGGCGGCTTTCGCGGCCCAGGCTGTGCTCTGCGCGCTCCACAGCTGCCTTCAACGCCGCAGCACCGGCGGCCAGTGGCACGTAGTCCAGGTTGCTGGCAAAAGCCGCCCAGTCTGCATCGGCCACCTTGCGCGTGCCGAACTCGTCCAGCGCAGCGCGCGCGATGCCCAGAAAGGCCTCGCGGTCGATGTCGTCCAGCGAGACGCCGATGACGCGGCAGCCGGGAATGAAGCCCGTGCTGGACAGGTGGTACAGCCCCGGCAGCAGCTTGCGCCGGGCCAGGTCGCCGGTGGCGCCGAACAGCACCACCACCTGCGGGAAGCTCGGGCCGACGCCCGGTGGGATCTTTGCCATCTGCAGGCCCTCTGTGCTGCTGTCGGGTGCAGGCAAGTCGCGTGCCGGATTGGTCGCCATACGACTGTCGCTCACCCGTCACTCACCCGTCACTCACCGGTCACTCACCGGTCACTCATCGGTCACTCAACCGCGACCCAGCGGAATGCAGGCGGTGGCCTCGACCTCGATGCGCACCTGACGCGAGGGCATCATGCCGCTGACCTCGACCACCGTGCTCACCGGCGGCTCGCCCGGGTAGAAGAGCCGGCGCACGCGGGCGTACAGCGGGTAGTCGCGCAGGTCGGTGAAGTACTGCACCAGCTTGAAGACATCGGCCATCGTGCCGCCGTGCTGCTCGGCCAGGGTGCGGATGCGCTCCAGCACCACCCAGCTCTGCACCAGCACGGGGGCCTGGTAGACGTCGATCGACATCTCGCCGGTCTCGCCGAGTGCGCTGCGTGCCTCGGGCGGCAGTTGCTCGAAGCGTTCGATGACCTGCCGCGTGGCCGGGTCC
>Ga0105044_10014727_pt1 | contig 10563 bp, 6 predicted proteins | sample MAT01_FD_78092 | JGI IMG/M metagenome (GOLD analysis project Ga0105044, IMG submission 78092) | Freshwater microbial communities from Lake Fryxell liftoff mats and glacier meltwater in Antarctica - MAT-01 | ecosystem: Environmental > Aquatic > Freshwater > Ice > Liftoff microbial mat | place... | reverse complement strand
TTTTACGCCAATGGGGAAAGCTTGTTTGTCGTTGGGGTCGTAAGCGCCCACTACCTGGCGGCAATCAGTGTCCGTAAATGGATTGCCGTCTTTATTGAGGAATTGAAGCATGAATCCCCAGTTTGTAGCACCATTTGGCCCGCAGCCTTCCACGCCAATGGAGGGCTTTTCAAGTCCGGGCGTGTTTGGCTCCTGGTCGGCGATGAAGCGTTTGGTGTTGCCGTTGGCTTCCACCATGATTTGAAATATCTCGTTGGGTGCAAGGCTTGGTATTGGCTGTTGGAACATGATAACATGCTCATCCACGACATAAGAGCTTATCCCTCCGGTGCTGGGCGCGGTACCGATGTTGCGCAGCAAAAAGCGCACGCTGTCGCCAATACATTCCCCCGAACCTTTGAGCAGTGCACCCGTCCAATTGCTGGGTGGGTTGCAGATGGTATCGGGAAAAATGCTGGCGCTCACGCAAATGGTCTCGCCTAAGACTGTCGAATCGCAGTCTACCGTGACAGTAACGGTAAAATTGCCGCATTCGAGCGATGGTACTGCGCCCAAGGAAAAGAACAAGGTGTCGCCATTTTGGGTGTAGGGTATGCTGGCCGCGTTGAAGATCAATAGCGGATCGAGGATTATTTGAACGTAGGCACTATCGGCGGCAATGGTGCCTTGGTTGCAATAGTTGACGGTGTATGTATTTTGAAAGCAGCGCCTAAGAAAGGGGGTTGCGATATCGAGGGTCATGAAGGGGCAATCCTCCAGCACTTGAACAGGCAAATCCTGCACGATGGAAATAGTACCAGTGTCTGGTATAGCAATGGGAATATCCGTGTCACAGGATTCCCATAGATTGGACGGCATTACAGCAGAAAGCAAATAGTCTCCCCCTGGGATATCCAGGATTTCGTATTGGCCATTGCTGTCGGCGGAGGCATAGAGTGCAATGCTTGTGCTTTTGAGTGCTACTTTCAAATAAGCAAGGGCTTGCTCTGTGGTATCTACAAGACAGTCCAGGTTGCTGTCTTTTGCAATGATGCCAGAAATTTGGCCAGGGTAGACATTGCCGTTGGCATCTAGTTTTAGCAAAAACAAGTTCCAGATATTCGGCACTGTTCCAGCTATCACAAAGCCGTTATCGGGTGTTGCAATAGCGCCTGATAAATAACCATCCCAATCATCCGTCAGCAGTGACACGTTTTTTTCCCAGAGCTTGGTGCCATCAGGATTGTATCGCGCAAAGAAGTTTTTATTTTGGCCATTAACAGACTTAAACCCCGTGATTAGCACATCGTCATTATTGGCCAGGAATAAATTATGACCAGTTTCTGTCACTTGGCTGATGGTCTTTTCCCATAGCAATTGGCCTTGCGCTGAATGTTTTGCCAGAACAAGCCAATACTGCTGCAAGGCTAGATTGACCCTTAACCCATAATTGTAAATATCGCCCTGGCTGTTTTCTATCATGTTAAAAGAATAGAAGCTAAGCGGCGTTGACCAGACGACCTGGCCTGTTGGAGATATCCTATGAAGCGTGCTCAAAGTCTGATTCGCTTCTTCTGAAACAACATTAAACAAGCAACCACCGTCCATTGTCTTGTTGAAGGAATAGCTCGCGCCCCCAGAATCAGGAGCGGGTTGGATTATTGCCCATAAAAGATTGCCCGCTCCGTCAATTTTCCGTAAAGTGATATTTTTAAAACTGTCTCCCTGAATGGTATTGTACTCCTTACCCAATAGAAAAATTGCTCCTGAATCGTTTTGGACAATTCCTAAAATATCCTGAAAGGCAAAAGAAGACGTAAAGGAAAGGCTCCAAACAGGGGTAAAATCCTGCTTCAACTTGTTCACCGTCCAAACCGGGCCGCCAAAATTGGAACCGTATTCCAATATGTCATTGTCGGGTAGCCAGTCGTAGTAAGGGCCACTAATACCGCCTGCCATTATAAAAGAATCCCAGGCAATTTCGGTGCCTGCTGCATCTAATTGCAGGGTGCCAAAGCCAAATACCGACTCAACCATTCCAATCCCAAAAGTAGCCTTAGCCGTATAGCCACCTGGCAGCACCTCAATTCTGGTGTTCCAAGCCCCTTGGGCATGGTTGGTTGGCGTATAGAATCCTTGTGCTTGAAGAGATTGAAATGTACTTGCAAAAAGCAAAAGGTAAATACCCCAAATAGACTTGAGCGGCGTTGAAATAGATGACTTTTTCATGGTTATATTATTTTCATCAAAGGTGGGGATAAAGGGGTATTGTTTTTTGGTACATAATTTTAATATTATCGAAAAAATAACAACAATTTTAGGTGTTTTTCAATCATGGCATTTAATTTTATGCTGAATTTGTGCTTGGCGCCTCCCCCCTGCCCCCTCCGGAGGGGGCAGGGGGGAGGCGCCAAGCGCAAGCATAAATACTTAACTCTTACACAATTATCGAAAAAATGAACACCTTTTTACTCCAAATATTCCAATCCCTGCATCAAAATGAGCTGCACGCCGCACGCAAATTTCTCCAATCCCCCTTTTTTAACCAGCGCAGCGACGTATTGGCATTGTTTGATCTCTTAGTAAAAGCGCAGAAAAAGGACAAAATAGCAGAACTGAGCAAGGAGTTCATCTTCAGCAAAATCTTCCCAAAGCAGCCCTATCATAACCTAAGCCTTAACCACCTGTTTTCCTACCTCACGGAACGAATGGAACAATACTTGGCCCTGGTAGAAATGCAACGCGACGGACTGGCAGAACAGCTCTACCGGGTGCGTGCATTCCGGCGGCGCGGACTGGCGCAGTTGTTCGAGCGCGATGCCCAAAAACTGGAACAGCAGCACCTGGCCTCCCCCAAGCGTCACGCTGATTGGCATTTGTTTCACTATAAATTACAACAGGAAATATTCAACCACCGCATCCTGAAAAACCGCAGCGACGACCATAACCTACCCGTCACCGTGGACGCACTGGGCCAGTTTTTTATACTTGAAAACCTGCGTTGGGCTTGCACCGCGCACTCGATTCAAGCCATCGGCGGCAAAGCACATCAGTTGCCAATGGCCGAGGCCGTACAAGCTGCCGCTACAGCTGCTTCCCTGGAGCAACCCAGCATAGCCCTTCTGGCCAACAGCCTGCGGGCATTGCAAAGCCCTGAGGATGAAGAAGCCTTCCACAGCATCACTACCCTACTGAAACAGTTTCCAAATTTGTTCCCGCCCGCAGAAAGCCGCGACATCTACATGTCGGCCATCAACTTCTGTATTCGTCGTCAAAATCGCGGGGAGCGCGCCTACGCCCGCGAGGCTTTGGGGCTATACCGCAGCGCCCTCGAAGCGGGCATTCTTTTCGAAAACGGAGTGTTGCCCAAGTACACCTACAACAACATCCACATGCTGGCACAGGTGAGCGGCGAGCGCGAATGGGCGCGTAATTTTCTGGATACTTATCGGAAAAACCTTGCACCAACAGAAAGCGACAATATCTACCGCTACAACCTGGCAGTATTCCATTTCAGGGCTGGCGAACACAAAAAAGTGCTGGAAGCCCTCCGCGCCGTAGAATTCTCAGAAGTTTTCATCAACCTCGATGTGCGCCGGATGCTATTGAAAAGCTATTACGAACTGGAAGAGTGGTCGGCGCTCGACAGCCTGTTGGACAGTTTCAGGGCTTACCTTCGGCGGCAAAAAGGACTTGGCTATCACCGCGAAAGCTACCTGAACCTGATTCGATTTACCAAAAAAATGATAAAAAGTACGGGTAAAAAAGATGCGGCGCAGCGGAGATTGGCGGCGCAAATTATGGCCGCAGGGGAAGTGGCGGAGCGGGAGTGGTTGCTGGGCAAACTGGGTGCGGGCACAGACTTTTTCAACACATAGACACATAGAAAACATAGCGCTACGTTCTAAAAAACTATGTTTTCTATTTTCCTATATGTCTTTGTGTTGAAAAAAATTATGTGTTAAAAGCGATAGTCAAGGCTTCAAATACTCATCCTCAAACGCCAGCGGCAACAAGGACACCGCAGACTCAAACACATACGTTGAGCCGCCTATTTTGTGCAGTATTACCTTAATGTGTGCGCCCTGGTGTTGCTCTATTTCCACGATTACTTGGCGACAAAACCCGCATGGGGTCACCGGTATTGAACTTGTTGATTTCAAGGCCGTTATGGCGATAACCTTGATTTTGTTGTCGGGATAATTCCCGTGTACGAAATTCAATACGCTGCGCTCGGCACAGGTGCCCGAAGGATAGGCGATATTTTCCTGGTTGTTCCCGGCGAACACTTCGCCATTGTCGAGCAAAACCGCCGCGCCTACCGGAAAATTGGAATAAGGTGTATATGATTTTCCTGCAATTTCAATGGCCTTCTCTATCAGCCCTACATCCGATGCTTCCAGCTCATCCAGCGAAGCAAACTCAAAATAATTTACAGAGATTGTCTTTTTGTTCATCACTAGGCTATTTCAAACGCTATTTTCATCATGTCATTGAACGACTGCTCCCGATCCAATTGGCTAGAGCTCTCCCCCGTCAGGATATTATCGCTGACCGTCAGCAGGGACAAGGCTTTTGCGCCCAGCCGCTTCGCCAGCGTGAACAGAATCTGCGACTCCATATCCACCCCCAAAATGCCGTGCTTTTCCCAGATGGCCCAACGATCAGGTACATCGTCATAAAAGGTATTCGTGCTGAACACCGAGCCTTGCAAGGTTTTGATATTCAGTTTCTTCGCCGTCAAATAGGCGTTGTGCACCAGATCAAAATCAGCCGTGGCGGCGTAGTGCATACCCTTGAAATAAAGGGCATTGGCATCGCAGTCGCCCGAAGCGCTCATGGCAATAATGACCTCACCCAATTTGGTGTCTTTTTGCAAAGCCCCACAGGTTCCCACCCGGATGATATTTTTCACTTTGTACGTGCTGATCAATTCGTTGATATAGATCGCTGCGCTTCCCATACCCATGCCCGAGCCCTGAATCGATACACGTTTGCCTTGATAAAAGCCCGTGAAACCCAGCATACCCCGCACTTCGCTGTAACAAACAACGTCGTCCAGCATGGTTTCTGCCACGTGCTTGGCCCGCAGCGGGTCGCCGGGCAATAATACTGTTTCCGCAATGTCGCCGACTTCAGCGCCTAAATGTAAGCTTGCCATATAAAAAAAGGTTTCAGGTTTCAGGTTTCAAGGTTTCAGGTTTACGCGATCTGTTGTAAAAAAGGGTTTCAGGTTTCAGGTTTACGCGGTCAGTTGTCAATTTTGAAATAGTGTTTCAAGGAAACGAACAAATCGCGTAAACCTGAAACCTTGAAACCTGAAACCTGAAACCCCTATATTCCATAGGGTATCCAAATGTTCTTAATCTGTGTCGCCTGCCGCAGAAAAACCTCGCCCTCGCCGTGGGCCTGGTCGAGCCAATTTCTGTGCTTGCCATAATTCACCCAACTGCGTTTCATGTTGTCGGCAGCGAGCAGTTCTACTTTTTTGCAGCCTTCTTTGGAGCCAAAATACCAAATACCATCCACATTGTCGTGTTTGGCCAATTCAGTGGACAGTTCATCCTTGGCTCCCGTAATGATATTGACAGTACCGCCAGGCACATCGGAAGTGTCCAGGATTTGGTAAAAATCGGTGGCTGAAAAAGGCGCGGTTTCGGAAGGGATCACCACCACATTGTTGCCCATGGCTATAGCTGGGATAACCGTGGAGATAAAGCCCAACAAGGGTGATTCATCCGGGCAAACAATGGCCATAACACCGATGGATTCCGGCATGGCCAGGGTCACATTCCGCTGTATTGTACTGTGCGCCATGCCGTCGTATTTATCGGCAAAAGCCGCATAGTAGTAAATGCGCTCTATGGATTTTTCCACTTCCTCCAAAGCACTTTCTAGCGACTGATTTGTCATCAATACAAGCCTGTTTGCAAATTCCTCCCGCCGGATGGCCAGGTTTTCAGCGATAAAATACAGCACTTGTGCGCGGGCATGGCCCGTCATACCAGGCCAACTTGTGTTGGCGTGCGCCGCTTCCACGGCATTCCGAATGTCTTTTCTATTGCCCGCTGAAACCTCGCCGATATAGTTGCCGGAGCTGTCCTTTATGCGTGTGCTGTAGCCACCGTCGGGCCGCGCTTGTTTGCCGCCCACGTACATTTTCGTGGTTCTGTCTATGTCATGGATACCGTTTTGGCTGGCATTGCCGACTTTGCCTGACTTGGAAACTTTGGGTAAAACAGGCTTGTCTGTGAAAGTATCCTCTATTTTCAATTTGGTATACTCATACAGGCCCTCTCTGCCGCCTTCCCGGCCAAAACCCGACTCCCGGTAGCCGCCAAAACCAGCGGCTGCGTCAAATACATTGGTACAGTTGATCCAAACCGTTCCTGCTTTTATTTGCGGGGCAATGGCCAGGGCCAGGTTGATATCTTCGGTCCACAGACTACAAGCCAGGCCATAGCGGGTGTTGTTGGCCAGCGCCACCGCTTCTTTGTGCGAACGGAAACTCATGGCCACCAACACGGGGCCAAAAATCTCTTCTTGTGCAATACTGGCCGATGGGGACACATTGGTAAACAAAGTCGGCGGGAAAAAATAGCCCTCTGTAGGGCACGGCCAGGACGGTTGCCAAACATCATTCCCTTCCATGATCCCTTTTTTCACCAATTCATCAATTGTTTTTACCTGCACTTTATCCACAATGGCCCCAATATCGATGCACTTATCCAGGGGGTTGCCGACTTTCAATTGCTCCATGCGGACTTTCAATTTGGCGTACAGCTTTTCAGCAATACTTTCTTCTACCAACAACCGCGAGCCAGCGCAGCAAACTTGTCCCTGGTTGAACCAAATCGCATCCACCACGCCTTCCACGACGCTGTCCAGGTCGGCATCTTCAAAAACGATGAAAGGAGACTTGCCGCCCAATTCCAGCGACACTTTTTTCCCGGTGCCCGCAATGGCTTTTCGAATCACTTTGCCCACATCTGTAGAGCCGGTAAAAGCGATTTTCTGCACGTCAGGGTGGTTCACCAAGGCGGCGCCCGTAGATCCAGGGCCGGTTATTATGTTCACCACACCTTTTGGCAAGCCGATATTTTGGCAGATTTCTGCAAAAAGCAAGGCAGTCAAAGGCGTATATTCAGCAGGTTTTAGCACCACCGTGTTGCCCATCGCCAATGCCGGAGCGATTTTCCACGACAGCATCAGCAAAGGGAAATTCCAGGGGATGATTTGCCCAATGACCCCAACTTCCCTGAATTCTTTCAATTCCGTTGACATCAATTGTGCCCAGCCTGCATGGTGGTAAAAATGCCGGGCAACCAGTGGAATATCAATGTCCCTGGTTTCGCGAATTGGCTTGCCATTGTCCATGGCTTCCAGTACTGCAAATAACCGGGCGTGTTTTTGAATCTGTCGGGCAAGCGCATACAAATACCGGGCGCGTTGGTGGCCGCCGATGGCCACCCAGCCAGGCAAGGCTTTTTTTGCCGCTGCTACAGCCGAATCCACATCAGCAGCATTGGCCTCCGCTACTTTCGCCAACGGCTGCTTGTTGGAAGGACTGATGCTCTCAAAATAAACACCACACGAAGGCGCTTGCCAGGCACCATTGATAAACAAATCAAATTTGCGCCCATGAGCCTCCAAATATTCATTCGCCTGGCTTGCGCTCTCGGGTGCTGGACCATAGACCATGGTGTCGTATATTTCTTTTACTGTCATAAGTTTCTAATTTGATAATGAGTTACGGTGGACGGTGGACGGTTGCACATTGTCCTTCTCTGGTTTCGTTTGGGTTTTTCAGCATCTGTTCCATAACCTTGGCTTAGGTGCTGAAAAACTCAAGCCAAACCAGAACCCGAATGCTGTGCAAACTCATCACTCATAACTCATCTCTCATCACTTTTTAAGCCATTGGATGCCGATATCCCGCCGAATACCGTCCCGTCACAAAATGCTCCAATTGCCTTTCAATGTCTGCCAGCAAACTACTGGCGCCGAAGCGGAACAGGGCGGGGTCTAGCCACTCGTCGCCCAGCTCTTCTTTTATCAAAATGAGCCAGTCGAGTGCTTGTTTGGCTTTTTGAATGCCGCCGGCAGGTTTGAACCCCACTTTAAAGCCCGTTAATTCATGATAAGCGCGAATGGCGCGGATCATCACCAGGCTCACGGGCAAGGTCGCATTGACGCTTTCTTTTCCCGTGCTGGTTTTGATAAAATCGGAGCCCGCCATCATGCTCACCCAGCTTGCTTTGGCGACTTTGGTATAGGTTGGGATTTCACCAGTGGCTAAAATTGTTTTCATGTGCGCTTCGCCGCAAGCTTTCCGGCAAGCAGCTACTTCGTCGTACAGTTCTTTCCACTTTGATTCTATTACCAGGTCGCGGCTGATGACAATGTCTATTTCGGTAGCACCAGCAGCAACAGACAATTCTATTTCCCGTAATTTTTCTTCAAAGGTGATTTTTCCAGCGGGAAAACCCGTCGAAACGGCGGCAATAGGAATATTGCAGCCTTCCAAGGCTTCCTTGGCGAAAGGAATCAGGTTGTGGTACACACAAACCGCCCCGGTATGGATATTGGCATCTGCCATGCCCATGGCTTCCAACAAATCTGGCCGCACGGGCGATCGCGCCTTCGCGCACAATCGCGTGACATTGCCCTTCGTATCGTCGCCCGCCAAAGTCGTCAGGTCCATACAGCTGATCGCTTTCAACAACCAAGCTGCTTGCCATTCTTTCTTCACCGTTCGGCGGTTGGGCAATGTAGCGGCACGCCGTTCCACAGCGCTTTTATTGATGTTTATGGCATCAAAATACGCTGTATTAAAGGCAATGCCTTCATTTCGCTGGGCATGTTCTGTTTTCTTAGAACCCATAGTTTTTTCTTTTTTTCAATAATTAACTACGAGGCTAATTTGAGTCATCTCAAATGGCCATCAAGGCGGTCTCGGAAAGGTAGCGCGGCGTTTATGCCGCGCTACCTTTACAAAACCGTGTCAATGACCCTGACAATCAACTCCTGCATCGACTTTTTATAATCCTTACTAAACTGCCCCGTAAACCTGTTGGCTACAATCAAGTTGATCGTCAGCGCCCGGTGTCCCATCAGGTTCGACAAGCCGTAAATGCCCGAGGTTTCCATCTCAAAGTTCACAATTTTTTGATCCTCAAACCGGAATTTCGATAGTTTTTCATTCAATTCCTTGTCCTGTACACCCAGCCGCAGCACCCGTCCTTGCGGGCCGTAAAAACCTGTTGCAGTGGCCGTAACGCCGGCATGGAAGCCCAAACTTATGGCTTTTGCCAGCAATTCAGCATTGGCAGGTGCTAAATAGGGTTTGGGAAGTTTTTTGTCCCAGCTTACTTCTTCGATAAATTTTTCGACAAATGGGTTGTCGGACAGGTGTGCGGAATTGGCATAATAATGTACCAGCCCATCAAAACCAAGTCCGTGCGTGCTGGCTACGAAACTATCCGGCGCAACATCTTCCTGGAGGGAGCCGGAAGTGCCCATACGAATGAACGTCAGTTGCCTGTGCGCAGGCTTAAGTTGTTTTTTTACCAGATCAATATTCGCTACCGCATCCAGTTCACTCACAACAATGTCGATGTTGTCGGTGCCCATGCCCGTAGAAATGACCGATATACGCTTGCCATTTTTCGTTCCGGTATGGGTCACGATTTCCCTTTTCTGCGTTTTGAAATCTATGCTATCAAAGAAACTGGAAACAACCGGCACTCTACCTGGGTCGCCCACTAAAATAATGGTGTCTGCCAGGTTTTCGGGCAATAAATTGCAGTGATAAACACTTCCATCAGGGTTTAAGACCAACTCTGAAGCTGCTAAAAACTGGCTCATGATAAGGATGGTTTTATTATGTCAGGATAAAAACTGCTCCCCTCCGCTATGTAATCAACGTGTAAAGCCTCGGCGATAGTGGCTGCAATATCCGCAAAAGATTGCCGGATGCCCAAATCATGGCCTTGCTGTACCTTTTTTCCGTAAATTAATATGGGGATGTATTCCCGTGTATGGTCGGTTCCAGGTGCCGAAGGGTCATTGCCATGGTCGGCGGTAATGATCAACAAGTCGTCGGGCATAAGGTTGATCGTAATGTCAGGCAGGTATGCATCAAATTCCATCAGCGCCTTGGCATAGCCCTCAACGTCCCGACGGTGCCCATAGAGCATATCAAAGTCGACCAAATTTGTAAAAACCAGTGCCTCCGCCGGATTCTTGATGGCTTCAATGGTTTGCTGGATGCCCTCGAGGTTATTGGCAGTTGTCACATAACGGCTGATGCCCTTTTCATTAAAAATATCATGGATTTTCCCAATCGCGAACACCCCTTTTTTCGCTTCGTGTATGGCATCCAGCACGGTTCTAGGTGGATCAACTGCAAAGTCTTTGCGGCGGGCAGTCCTGGAATAATTGCCCGAGCTGCCCGTAAAAGGCCGGGCAATCACACGCCCAACTTCAAAATCGCCCACCAGCATGTCGCGGGCAATCTGGCAGATTTCATATTGCCTTTCAATGGGATAGACAGATTCGTGCATGGCGATCTGGAACACGCTG
>Ga0105044_10014724_pt1 | contig 10564 bp, 11 predicted proteins | sample MAT01_FD_78092 | JGI IMG/M metagenome (GOLD analysis project Ga0105044, IMG submission 78092) | Freshwater microbial communities from Lake Fryxell liftoff mats and glacier meltwater in Antarctica - MAT-01 | ecosystem: Environmental > Aquatic > Freshwater > Ice > Liftoff microbial mat | place... | reverse complement strand
TTCCAGTTCCAAGCCACCGGCGGCGACATCCCTGCCATTCAGGCGCTGTTGAAGCAGGTGCAGCAATTGACAAAGGCCGGCAACTGGCAACAGGCCGAGCTGTTGCGGCTGCAAGCCTATGCCATCTACGAAGTTGGCGCGGAGCAAAAACTGCTGACGCGCGAGCCGGCCTTGGGCGACGAGTTGCAAACTCTGTTTTGGGAAGGCACAGCCAGCACGCAGGGACTGGCCGTGCTCATCAAGGACAAGGCCGGCGCAAGTGATATCAACGCCACATTGACCCGCATGAACACCCAGTTTGGCGAGGCTCAGGCCGTGCTCGACACCAAGATGACGCCGCTGGGGGCCATTGCCGGCTCGATGGCGATTTTGATCCGCGAGGGGTTGGAGGCCGTGCTGGTGATCGCGGCCGTGATGGGCTATCTGCGCGCCACCAAGGCCCCGGCCCGCGCACAGACCCAGGTGTTGGGCGGGGCCGGCCTGGGCATTGCGCTCAGTCTGGTGGTGTGGCTGCTGGCCCAGACCGTGATCTCGATCAGCCCAGTCAACCGTGAATTGTTTGAAGGCCTCGTGGCGCTGGCTGCGGCGGCAGTGCTGTTCTATGTCACCAACTGGCTGCTGCACAAGGTGTATGTGGCCGATTGGGTGAGCTTTGTGAAGTCGCAGGTACAAAAGGCAATGGGCAGCGGCGCGACGCTGGGGCTGGCCGCGCTCGGCTTCATGGTCGTGTTCCGCGAGGGCTTCGAGACAGTGCTGTTCTTTCAGGCATTGCTGTTCGATGCGCCGGCCTGGGCGGTGGCGCTGGGCGCGGTGTTGGGCGCGCTGGTGATTGGGGCCGTGGCCTTCATCATGTTGCGTTTCAGCGTCAAGATTCCCTTGAAGCCGTTTTTCACCTGGACGGGCATCCTGCTGCTGATCATGGCGGTCAGCTTCGTCGGCAACGGCGTGCGCAATTTGCAGGAGGCCGGCTGGATTGGGGTGAGCCGGCTCGATCTGATTCCAACGGGCCTGCTGCCGGCGCTGCTGGGTCTATTCCCAACAGTGCAAACCACGGCCGCGCAACTGTTTGTCCTCATCGCGCTGGGCATGACCTTTGCGATCAGCAAATTGCGGGCCAGGCCGATGCCGCAAACCAAGACCGCTTGAGGGAATTGTTATTGCCTGGCTAGCTTCGTGTTAAAACCAGAAAAACGCCTTGATTTACCTACTGCGTGTGGTATAGTCGCCGCCGCTTTTCTGATATTGATTCCGCAGCGCAACGTGCAATTTACATCGGCATTCTATTGAGCTTGCCCAGGTTTGTGCGAGCGATTCGCGAGCAAGGTGCTGACCATGAAAATTCTTCTAACTCAAGATGTTGATAATCTCGGCCATGCCGGTGATGTAAAGACCGTGGCTGATGGCTACGGCCGCAATTTCCTGTTGCCGCGTGGCCTGGCCACCCTGGCAACGGTGGGTGCACTCAAGCGTGCCGATCGCGTGCGCACAGCCGCTGTATCGCGCCGCGCCAAAGAGAAAGATGACATTGACGCGACCGCCCAGGTCATCAATGGCATGACCATTCACTTCATTGCGCGCGCTGGCGAGAAGGGTAAGCTGTTCGGCTCGATCACCTCGGCCCAGATTGCCGCCGAGATCAGCAAGAAGCTGGGCCGCGAGCTAGACAAGCGCAAAGTGGCTTTGCGCGAGCCCCTGCGCGACACCGGCAGCCATGCTGTGACGGTTCGGCTGTCTGCCGAGTCCACCCCGCAGGTGACGGTTGTGGTGAGCACCGAGGGTGCGCCGTCGGCCACGACGGCCGTAGTGGCACCCGCTGCGCCGGCAGAAGCACCCGCCGAACCGGTTGCGGAGGCTTAAGCCTGACAGACCGGTTAACCACTGTGGATTGAATTTTGACCTCGAAAGGTGGCGCACGATGCGCACACCTTTCGAGGTCTTTTTTTTGGAATGTGCTCACCCTCTCACGCTTCTGAAGATTCCAGTTCGGCCCAATGGGCAGAGCAGTGGATGGGCGATTTGAACTGCCCCTTGTGCGGATCAGCCTACGAGGCGGATCAACTCCACCCCATTCGCAAAGATTCGGATCGTTGGACGTTATCGGTGCAGTGCTTCTGTTGCGGCACCGGCAGCTTGATCACCACGCCAGCATTTATGGCCGATGAGTTCATATCCGATGCACACAACCAGCAGACACTGCTCCCTCTTTCAGTGGACGACGTGCTGGAATGGCATCGGCTGTTGCAGCGGTTTCAGGGAGATTGGGTGCGGTTGTGGATGACGCTGCAATACAGCTCATAGGGGCAGGCCCTGCCTTGTCATAACAAAAATAACGTAGCCGGCAATATCTGACTGACATTGTTGCCTCGTTCTCCTACCATCATGCTAGAATCTTTGCAATGTCGGAGTTAGCTCGCGTGCTGCGCGACGCCCGCAAAGTTCAAAACATTGCTCGCGATGAGGCTGAGCGCGCTACCAAGATTCGGCGCCGTTACTTAGAGGCGATCGAGGCCGGCGATTTTGATCAATTGCCAGATGGGCCCCCCGCGCGTGGTTTTGTCAAAAATTACGCCCGTTTTCTGTCGCTGGACGGCGATCAGGCTATTGCTGATTTTGAAGCCGAGTTTGGCGTGCCGGTAATTTACGCCCGCGAGAACATTCCACCCCCACCCAACCATAGCCGACAGCGCCGCCGTTCGAGCTATACCCAACTGGAAGCGCCCAGCCTGCACTACAAAGGCCGTCTGCCCGCACCCAACAACCCTGCGTTGGAGGAGTACGACGACCAGAATCGCGATCGGGATAATCGCAACGAGCGCGACCGCGACAACCAGCCCTCCAGCTTCAGCCGTAATGCCATCGGCGGGGATTACAACCTCGGCTTCGATGACGATGATGAGATGGCACGCTATCGTCCCCGCAACTATCGCATGGACGACGAGCGGGATGATAATGGCCGTGAGAACGGCCGTGACAGTGGCAGTAGGGACGGCGGGCGTGAGGGTTTGCGTCGACGGGTCCTGCCGCCACTTAAACAGCGGCTGCGCGCCAACAAATCTTCATTCCGGTTGCAGGGCAAATCGAGCCTGGGCAAGGGCATGTCACTGTCTGGAGGCGTGCCTGAGATTTCAACCATTTTGCCCTCCAAGTCGCGCATGAACGGCGGGATGGCGCGGCCGGCCATGAGCCTGCAAATGCCGCGCATCCCTCAACAGGTGCTTGTGTTCCTGGGCAGTCTGGTCGCCATCGGCGCTTTGGCAGCCCTAGTAGTCATGGTGATTCTGCCCGCGATTCGCACCAGTAGTCTGTTCTCGCGATTCACCACCACGTCGGCAGCTGCAACCCAAACGACCAGCGGTTCAGCCCCTATTGCCGTCACCATTATGGCTCCGCTGAGGATGGCCAATACGCCGGTTCCAGGCGCACAAGCCGCACCCGCTGATTCAGGCGTGCTGCCCGATACCAACGCAGCCTCGGCCAATCCTGCTGCACCTGCCAACCCGGCCGCAATACCTGCCCGCACCGATGGCCTACAGCTTGCGCTGGATGCGCGCGAACACGCATGGGTGCGGGTCAAGGTTGATGGCAATGTGGTCTATGAAGGCATGCCGTCCATTGGCCCCACGGTGCCGTGGAGTGCCAAGAGCAAGATCAGCATCGAGACTGGCAACGCAGGCGCATTTGAGGTGATTGTGAACGGCGTGCGCACTGGCGCCGTTGGCGAGCGCAACACCGTGGCGCGCAAAGTATGGGACTTGAGCGGACAAATGAAAGACGGCGAGTAAACAAGTATCAGCGTCAAAATAAAACGAAAGCCCCCGCGTTCCGAACTTTTTAGAAAGTTCGGAACGCGGGGGCTTTCGCTTTATTTCAACCTGGTCTTTTCAGTATTTGCCTTCAGAGGCACCGGCGTCCGTCACAATGGCAATGCCGGCGCTGGTACCAATACGGGTAGCACCGGCCGCGATCATGGCTAGGGCATCGGCCCGCGTGCGCACACCGCCGCTGGCTTTCACCCCCATCTCTGGCCCGACCACTTCGCGCATCAGCGCCACATCGGCCAGGGTAGCCCCGTCTGTGCTAAACCCTGTCGAGGTTTTGACAAAGTCCACACCAACGTCTTTGCAGATCTGGCAAATGCGCCGTTTTTCGTCATCAGTGAGCAAGGCTGTTTCCAAAATCACCTTGAGCGGAATGGGCTGAGCGGGATTGACGCGGCAACCGGCCAGCACTGCGGCGATGTCCTCGCGCACCCAATCCCACATTCCACTTTTTGCTGCCCCAATATTGATGACCATGTCAATCTCGCCAGCGCCATCGGCAATGGCCTGCTCGGCCTCAAAGCGCTTGACCCGCGACACGTTCGCTCCAAGCGGGAAGCCAATGCACGCATCGACCTTGACCCCGCTGCCGGCCAATCGCTCGACCGCCAACGGCACCCAGCCACCGTGAATCGCCACGGAAGCGAACTGATATTGAGCCGCTTCGTCACACAACTTCTCGATCTGCTGGCGGGTGGCCTCGGGCTTTAGCAGGGTGTGATCAATATATTTGTTGAGGGGAATTTTTTCAGTCATGTTCACTCATAGCTTTCATGTTTTACAGCATGCAAGTCATCCAACGGCCAGTACACCAGCCAGGCCCAGCCAATCAGTTGACTGCTTTTGACCGGCCCCCAGTCGCGGCTGTCGATGCCGGTGCCGCGATCATCGCTCATCAGAAACACCTCATCCTCAGCCAGTTGCAATTGCTTGGCTGTAGCGCGTTGAATCGATAGTCCGGTTTGAGGAATGATGGCATTGGCATACGGCTCGCGCAGTGCGCGCCCGCCCACCAGCACCTGCCCCCCGATCAGTTCAAGGCGTTCGCCCGGCAAACCAACAATACGACGCGTGATGGTCTGCGCAGGGTTGAGTGGATCGGGCAGCACCACGACTTCACCCCGTTGTGGTGAGCGAAATCGATACGTCAGTCGGCTGGTCAGCACCTGCTGGCCGACCAACATTGCAGGTCGCATGCTGTCGTCGGGTTGCCGCTGGCTATACAGGGTGCCATTGACCACGGTCAGAATAATGACCAGCATCAGCACCAACTCGGCCAGACTGCGGCCCACAGTTTTGTGCTGCACCGGCTGCACAGCAGCGGTTTCGCGCGTCTCGGGTGCATTTGCGCCGTCAGGCCAATTCGAAGAGGCTGTTTGCATAGGCGTGCCGAATGATTATACGGTGCGCAGTGCATCGTCTGAAGATCGTGCACGTGCACGTTTTACGTGTCACGTGCACGATCTTCCACCTGACTCATGTGCGAGCCAAATACAACTTGCCGCACTACCGCCGCCGGTTCCACGCATCGTTGCCATATTTGGTTTCGAGCAGTTCGTGCGTGATGTGTTGCTCTGCTTCAGACAACGCGCTGGCCGTGAAGTGAATATCCAGCACCTCGGCGAAGGCGTGTTGATACGCCTCGGCCGCCTCATCCCAACCCACATGCCGGCCCAGCACACCACTGATGGTCGCGGCGTGTTCTCGCACAGTATCGGGTGGCGGCGCGCCGATGAGGTAGCGGCAGACGCGGGCGATATCGCCGTAGAGGGGCAGACTGCCGTGTTGGAGCACACCGTCCACCCGCCGCCACTGCGCGCTGCCGACCAGCTTCTTGCCACCTTGGGATAGCGGCGCGCTCATCACCTCATAGTCGCTGGGGGCCTCGAAGCACACCGGCCCCTTGGCCTTGTCTTCGCGGGCCACGGCATCGGCATGCGCGTGGGTGACACCCATTTTTTTGAGCGCGGCAATGATGGCCACGGCGATACGCCGGTAGGACGTCATCACATCGCCCTCGGCTAGCGGGTGCTTGATCGGCATGGCAACGCTGTAGGTCAGCTCGTTGGTGTGCAGGATGGCAAGACCACCGGTTGCACGCCGAACCATGCCGATGCCATCGGCCGCGCACGCCTCTTGATCCACAGTCGAGATGCGTTGCGACAAGCCCAGACTGATGCACGGCGGGTGCCAGCCGTATAGCCGCAGCGTGGGCGGTTGCGCCCCTGCATTCACCGCACGCGAGATGGCTTCGTCGCGGGCCATGTTGTCTGCGCCGGGCAACTCGTCCCGGCCGCACAGTAATCGAAATGAGAAAGTCACGGGGGAAGTATAAGAGACGGCAGACGACAAAAGCATCACTTTAATTTTGGCTCGTGGTCAAGCGCCTCCAGCTTTCGTCGTCGGCCGTCTGCCGTCCGTCGTCTTGCATCTCCCATGCTCTCCACCTCCTGCGGTATGCTGAAAGCCATGGAGCAACCTCGAAATCCGTTCACCCAATCGCTGGCAGCACGGCTCAAAACCCCGGCTTTTCAGGGCTTCATCGCGCACTGGGATGCGCTGGAACACCTGGTGATTCGGGTGTTTCGCGGCAAGGCGGCCACACCCGCAGACGAGGTCGAGCATGCCACCGTGCGTGCATGGTTACTCGAACATTACGCGGAGTGGCGCGATGGGCTGGAACCACACTGGCGGCAATCGAAAATGGCCGGCAAACTGGCCACGGACGATCCCTTTGCCATCCTGATAAACGTGGAAACCGCAGCTTCATTTGTGGGCCAATGGCCGGCCATGCAAGCGTTGCCGGCCGCGCGCGAAGCCTTGAATCGCCTGCTCCTCGAACACACCGCCTGAATTTGGCTCTGACACATCACGGCATGTAAGCAGCCAGAGCCTCAGGTATAGCCGTGTGTTTACCATTCGAACTCATGCGCGGCGTCTATGACCACGCTTGACAAATGAATTTCGTTCAGTTATAAAATGAATGAAATTCATTCATTAAATCATGGCTAGAACTGCTGACCCTGCCCTGCGCACCATCATCCTGCAAGCGGCTCGCGAGGTGTTTGCCGAAAAGGGTTATGCCGACGCGCGCATGAGTGATATTGCCAAACGCGCGAACATCGCTGTCGGCACCATTTATCTCTACTTCAAGAACAAGGAGGCCATGTGCAGCGCCTTCGCCGACATCGCCAACAAGCGCATTCTCGACGAGTCGTTGCCGTTGCTGAGCCAGGGAGATTTCTCAGGTGCCATCGCCAACAGTCTGCGTGCCTCGATGCGAATCCTGCAGGAGGAGAAGGACATCATGGCGCTGCTATATCTCACCATCGGCTTTGGGCCGTTCGAGCAGGTTCAACTGAGCGAGGTAGAAACAGACTTCTGGCGCACCTTCCAGGACATCCTGCACGCGCGCATGCAAACCGGCGAGTGCCGCGTCTACGACACCCATGTGCTCACTCAGCTCATCAGCAACTTGATTGAGCGCACGGTCGCTGGGTGCCTGTTGATGGGGGTCGGCGAGATGAAGGATTTTGAGGCGCCGGTAATTGCGTTTGTGCAGCATGCACTGGTGAACCCGGATTACAAGCCTCCAAAAGGCAAACCCAAACAAGGAGTGAAGAAATGACCACACTTTCGGCGCAATCCCAATCGTCGGCGACACCGCCGTCTGCAGCCCCTTCCAATAAAAATACGACCACCTTCAAAGTCGAGAACGGCCTGCCGATTGTGGGTGAGATGTTGAGCTTTGCACGCGATCCATTGGCACACATGGTGCGCATGCGTCAGTCGGCCGATCTGGTGCAATCCAGAGCCTTTAGTGATGTGTTCTATCACGTCAACCACCCGGACCTGATTGAAGCCGTGTTGGTCACCCACAACTCGCACTTCCGCAAAGACAAGAGTTTGCGCGAGGGGGGCCGGCCTATCTTCGGCAACGGCCTGCTCACCAGCGACGGCGACTTCTGGCTGCGGCAGCGCCGGCTGGCCTCCCCGGCCTTTCATCGCCAACGCATCGCCGCCTATGGAGACGTGATCGTGAACTACACCGACCGCATGGTGAAGTCGTGGCAAGACGGGGAAACACGCGACCTCCACGAAGACATGATGCATCTCACGCTCGAAGTGGTGGCGAAATGCCTGTTCAATACGGAGGCGACCGAGCAGGCGCTGGTCATTGGCCGCGCGCTCGATCACATCATGCGCAAGTGGAACAACCAGGGCTTCGGCCAGGTGATCGAAGGCGTGATTGGCCGGCCGCTGCCCACCCAGGCGCATCGGGATTATCTGGCCGCGATCCAACAGCTCGACCAGATCATCTACGGCATTATCAATGAGCGCCGCAAAACCCATGACGACCGGGGCGATCTCATGTCGATGTTTCTGGAGGCGCAGGATGAAGACGGGAAGCAGATGAGCGATCAACAGTTGCGCGATGAGTGCATGACCATGTTCATTGCCGGCCACGAAACCACGGCGCTGGCGTTGTCGTGGACGTGGCACGAGTTGTCGAAGCAACCGGCGGTGGTGGCAAAACTGCAAGACGAACTCCAGCGCGTGCTAAACGGCCGGCTGCCCAGCCTCAGTGATCTGCCGCACCTCAGCACCACCACCTTCATCATCAACGAAACGATGCGGCTGCGTCCACCGGCCTGGGCCATCTCACGCGAGGCCTTGAGCGATGTCGAGATCGGCGGCCATGTGATTCCCAAAGGCAGCGAAGTGATCATGAGCCAGTATGCCATGCACCGCGACCCGCGCTACTTTGCCGACCCGGACCTGTTCAAGCCCGAGCGCTGGGAGAACGACTTTGCCAAGACCCTGCCGAAATACGCCTATTTCCCCTTCGGTGGCGGGCCGCGCCAGTGCATCGGCCAGCAGTTTGCAATGATGGAGGCGACACTGATGCTGGCGACCATGGATCAAAAGTTTTCGTTTGAGTTGGTGCCAAATCAGCGCATCGAGCCGCAACCGTCGATCACAATGCGGCCGAAGTATGGGCTGAAGATGATTTTGCACAGTGTGAAGCCATGAAAACGCTCAAGCCGTTCTTTCTGGTCGTCGACATCGGCTTCATCCTGTATTGGCTTGTCCGCGCACTGCATCTCATCCCGGCCGGGATCGCCTTCAAAGACTATGCCAACCCGATTCTGTCGGCGTGGAACGGGTCGTTTTTGCCGTTGGATTTATGCGTCAGTGCCAGCGGCATGAGCGCGGTGTGGCTGCATCAGCGCGGCAACACCCACTGGCGTACCTTCGCGCTCATCTCGCTGGTGCTGACGTTTTGCAGCGGCTTACAGGCGGTTGCGTTCTGGGCCATTCGCAGCGATTTTGATCTGGCCTGGTGGCTGCCAAATTTGTTTTTGTTGATCTATCCGTTGTTCTTTGTGCCCAAGCTCATCACCGGCAACATGCCAGATTTGCAAGCCCAGGCTATGCATCCGGCGCATTGACAATCGGGTGGCCGGCCTCTCTAATTCAGCACTGTGCCAGATCAGATCAACTTCAATTACACCATTCGCCCGTTTGAACAACTCGAAGATTACGAGCAGGCCGAACAGGTGCAGGCGGTCACCTGGAGCGCAACCGAGGTGGTGCCATCGAACATGCTGATGGCGATGCAGCGGCACGGCTCAGTGGCATTGGGCGCGTTTGATCGCGACCACCAAATGCTGGGCTTTGTGTTCAGCTTCCTCTCGCCCGCGCACGTGCCTGGCGCATCACACGGGCTCAGCCATCACTCGCATATGGCGGCCGTGTTGCCGGCCTGGCGCGGCTTTGGCCTTGGCCACGCGCTCAAGCAGGCCCAGGCCAAAGCCGTTCTGGCCGCCGGCTACAACCTGATGACATGGACGTTTGACCCGCTCGAAGCGCGCAATGCCAATCTCAATATTACGAAGCTGGGCGGTATCTGCCGCACCTATATTCAAAACTGTTACGGCGAGATGCGCGACCCGCTGAACAAGGGGTTGCCGTCGGACCGCTTCGAGGTGGAGTGGTGGCTCGATGACACCGCCGCAAAGCTGCGCTCGTCAGACCCAACCGACACCCGCTTCATCGACATCCCGGCCAACTTTCAGGCCGTCAAACAAGCCAGCCTCACCCATGCCAAACAGATTCGGCTGGAGACACGCCAGCAGTTTGAGGCGGCGTTTGCGGCCGGCTATCTTGTCACCGGCTTCCAGCTCACACCCGAATTTGGGCGGTATGAGCTGACCTTATCGATGCCGCATCCATGATGGCAAAGGCAGATTTTTGACAGAATTTGTAACTACTCACTGATGTTACGCAGTCACTTACCAAACCGCTGCTCACACAAATCTAACTAAATCCGGCTAAACTTCCTGTACTTATGGGGATTTTCGATTCACTACTCACGGGCATACTCGTCTTCATCATTCTGCTCGGCCCGCTCATGTTCATTCACGAGTTGGGGCACTTTTGGGCGGCCAAAAGAGCGGGCATCCGTGTCGAGGAATTTGGTCTGGGATTTCCGCCACGCGCCATCACACTGGGCAAGCGCGGCGATACGACGTATACCTTGAACTGGCTGCCCATCGGCGCATTCGTGCGCATGACGGGCGAAGAGCTTCCGGATGATCCACACAGCTTCGCAGCCCAGCCCAAGCGTTGGCGATTGATCACGCTACTGGCCGGCCCTTTCATGAACTTCCTGGGCGCATTTGTGATTTTGGCGGTGGCGTATTTGTTCTTTGCCACCCAACCCAGTGAGTTTCGCTATCGCA
>Ga0105044_10014723_pt1 | contig 10565 bp, 8 predicted proteins | sample MAT01_FD_78092 | JGI IMG/M metagenome (GOLD analysis project Ga0105044, IMG submission 78092) | Freshwater microbial communities from Lake Fryxell liftoff mats and glacier meltwater in Antarctica - MAT-01 | ecosystem: Environmental > Aquatic > Freshwater > Ice > Liftoff microbial mat | place... | reverse complement strand
TATGCAGTTTTTGTCAATGATCCAGAACGATTTCTCAATAAAGAAGAATCTCTCCATGTAGAAATGTGTGAGAATTTTTGTAAGCAAATGGGCGGGGAGTTTATTCGAGTTGAAGGTAATAACGTGACTAGAGCGATCGCCGAAGTTGCCCAAGCAAACCGGATCACCCAAATTGTCCTCGGTCAAACCCAAAAATCCCGTTGGCATTTACTACTTAAACCTTCTCCTATGCAAGAACTGATGAAGTATCTCAAAGATGTAGATTTACATATCATTGCTGATGAAAAAAACATTAATATTAGGAAAAATTGGGAATAATATTGGCACAATCTCGGATAGCCTTAAGCTAGGGGTGCAAATCGCTTTAGCAATAGAGCCGGGATAACTACTGGAATGCCAGCACTGATGCTAATCAAGGCTTGTACCATAGTTAGGGGTTGGGTGTTAAATAATGGGTTAACAAGAGTCAACTGACTAAAGAAAACTTGCAAGATAAAGACGCAAACCACGCCGATCGCCGGAATATAGGTTACACTGCGGGTGCGATCGCCCAAGTAGGCAAACAGAGACGGAATACATTGACTAATGCTCAATAGGTAAAAAGTTTCAGCCGCAACGAGGGTATGGACTGCCATTGTCCGAGCCAAGTCAATATTATCTGTAGTTTGTAAAATCCATTCAAACATGCCCAACACGGCAACGAAATTGCAGAGGGAAATAATCAGAATGCGCCAGAGTAATTTCCCTGTAAGCAGGGGTTGATTGGGGCGGATAGGCGATCGCTCCATTGTTCCCGGGGATTTTGGCTCAAAGGCTAAGGTAGCACTGAGGGCGACGGAACTCACCATATTTACCCAGAGAATCTGGACGGGCAAAATCGGCAGGGCAGCTCCAGCGAGGATTCCTATCAAGATTGTCATCGCTTCTCCACCATTTACGGGCAGGATAAAGCCGATGGTTTTTAGGAGATTGCCATAAACGGTGCGTCCTTCTTCTACGGCGGCTTCGATCGAGGCAAAGTTATCATCGGTCAAAATCATATCTGCGGCTTCTTTGGCAACTTCTGTACCAGTAATCCCCATGGCAATGCCAATATCTGCTTGCTTGAGGGCGGGGGCATCATTCACCCCATCCCCTGTCATGGCAACAACTTCACCTTTTGCTTGCAAGGCTTCTACTAAACGCAATTTCTGTTCAGGGGCAACTCTGGCAAACACAGCACTGGCTTCAACCGCATTAGCTATATCCTGATCATTCATGTCTGCAAGCTGTTTCCCCGTAAATGTAGGTGCAGATTCATTATGGCTCAGTCCCATCTGACGAGCGATCGCCCCAGCAGTTAGGGCATGATCTCCCGTGATCATCTTGACTTGAATTCCCGCCGACTGACAAGCACCCACGGCAGCGATCGCCTCGGATCTGGGTGGATCGATCATAGCCTGAAGTCCGAGGAAGACTAGACCCGCCTCAAGGTCACTGTGGTCAATATCCCGTTGTTCTGCCGAAATCATCTTTTTGGCAAAAGCCAGCACCCGTAAGCCCTGAGCTGATAACTCTTGAGTCATTTGTTCAACTTGCCCCCAATTTAACTCGTTTTTTTGACCCTGGGCATCAAGCTGGTAGTGGCATCGCTTCAAGATTGCTTCCGCCGAGCCTTTGATATAAATTGCATGGCGATCGCTGGGTTCTCCTTGCTGGTGCAGAGTTGCCATGTATTGATACTGAGATTCAAAGGGAATAGTGTCTAAACGTGGTTGTTCTTGTTCCAGAGTTTGTCGGATCATCCCCGCCTTTTGTGCCGAGACGATTAAGGCCCCTTCCGTAGGATCACCAACTACAGATAATTGCCCATTTTGGTCTTGGAGATGGGAGTCATTGCACAATAAACCACACTGTAAGCACTCTCGTAACGTGGGGTTATCATTGATCTCAATAGATTGTTGGTTAGGTTGTTGGTTTTGCGAAATTGAGCCTTGGGCATCATAGCCCACTCCACTGACGGCGTAGGAAGTTTCCCCAGCATAGATTGCTTGGACAGTCATTTGATTTTCGGTTAGGGTTCCTGTTTTATCAGAGCAAATCACCGTAGTGCTGCCTAGGGTTTCCACTGCCGGAAGTTTACGGATAATTGCGTGTCGCTGCGCCATCCGAATGACCCCGGTCGCCAACGTTACTGTCACTACGGCAGGGAGTCCTTCAGGAATAGCACTCACGGCTAGGGCAACGGCAGCCTTAAACCCCTCTGTCCAGTTTCCTCCCTGCCCCAGAACCACTGCAAAAGTTAAGGCGGCTAAACCCAGAATGATGTAGAGCAGGGTTTTGCTAAATTGTTCAATTTTCCGGGTGAGGGGGGTTTCTAACCCAGTACTTTGTTCTATCAGTTGAGAAATGCGCCCCGTCTCAGTCTGGTTAGCGATCGCCACTACCATACCTCTAGCTTGCCCAAAGGTGACTAAACTTCCGGCATAAGCCATGTTAAGGCGATCGGCTAAGACAGTTTCAAGGGTAAGGGGTTCCTTTGATTTCTGGACGGGAACCGACTCGCCTGTTAAGGCGGCTTCACTTACTTGCAGATCGCGCACTGACACCAACCGCAGATCCGCAGGGACTTTATCCCCAGAGGCTAACAGTACAAGGTCGCCGGGAACCAGTTCGTGGGAGTTGATCTGGACTTTTTCCCCATTCCGCATTACCGTGGCTTCGGTGGTGACAGATTTGGCGAGGGCGGCGATCGCATCTTCAGCTTTTGATTCTTGGATAAACCCAATCACTGCATTAATCAAGGTTACGCCCAGAATTACCCCTGCATCTACCCAATCCCGTAGCAGTAGTGTGACGATACCCGCAATTAGCAGAATATAAATCAAGGGTTGATTGAACTCCATCAGAAAGCGAACAAGAGGACTTTTTCCTGCTTTCCCCTTTAGTTCATTAAAGCCATAATGCTCCTGACGTTGAAGCACTTCTGCCGTCGATAGTCCCGTTGCTGGATTTGCCTGAAGATATGCCGCCACATCCTCAGCAGATTTCTGATGCCATTGCTGGTCAGAAAGTTGATCAAGGGCAGAAAATGTCATGTCCTAAATACCTAGATATATAATTGTCCTATCCAATCATAACTAGTAATGATCGCTCCATCGAGTGATCATCTGATTAAGGAAATTCCGCATCTATACTTGGTAGTTGTCCATAGGAATGGCAGTTTCAGCTATACCTCTGAGGGAGTGCTTTGGAGGTCAGGTCTTTCTTCTGGCAGAATTGCGCCCGCTACAGGACAGACCTGGAGACAAATCCCACAGTCAATGCAGGTATCAAAATCAATCCAAAACCAGTCAGTACCCTTAGTATTTTTCCCTTCTCCGGGATGAATACAAGCCACGGGGCAGGCAGGAACACAATCGGCAACGCCTTCACAAATATTAGTCACGATCGAATAAGCCATAAAATCTTCTCTCAGGTTAAAAAAACCACACAAATTAATTAAGAAAGCTAAATAAAAATTAATACAGGGAACAATATAGCCCATTTCTTTACCCCATTTTACAGGAAATCCTAGGGGAGCCTTGCCTAAAGGGTTTATGATGAACAAATATAGAATTTATAGAATTCAAGTATCAATTTTTTTTGAGATGCCCTATGGATACCAAAGCCTTTAAGCGTTCCCTCCATGAATCACCCAATTATCACCGCCGCAGTTTTGGACATGGAGCCGAAGTCGCTGGTGTGATGCAGTCAGAATACCAAAGTAACCTGATTCAAGAAATTAGAGATAATAACTATCGTCTAGAGCGTCCGGGAGTGACGATTTTATTGGCGGAGGCTTTTGGCTTTTGCTGGGGCGTGGAACGAGCAGTAGCAATGGCGTACGAAACTCGGCAACATTTCCCCACGGAAAGACTCTGGATTACTAACGAAATTATCCACAATCCTTCTGTCAATGAGCATTTACGTGCAATGGAAGTGGGATTTATTCCTTTGCAGGGCGCAGATAAAGATTTCTCGGTGGTGGGGACTGGGGATGTGGTGATCTTGCCAGCTTTTGGGGCGAGTGTGCAGGAAATGCAGTTGTTAAATGACAAGGGCTGCAAAATTGTGGATACTACCTGCCCTTGGGTGTCAAAGGTTTGGAATACCGTTGAGAAGCATAAGAAAGGGGATTTCACGTCTATTATTCACGGGAAATATAACCATGAGGAAACCGTCGCTACCAGTTCCTTTGCGGATAAATATCTAATTGTCCTCAACCTCAAAGAGGCAGAATACGTGGCTAACTATATTCTCCACGGGGGCGATCGAGCAGAATTTTTAACTAAGTTTAGGAATGCTCATTCTGAAGGTTTTGATCCCGATCGAGCCCTGATCCAAGTCGGGGTGGCCAACCAGACCACGATGCTCAAGGGAGAAACGGAGCAAATTGGTAAGCTCTTAGAAAAAACCATGCTGCAAAAGTATGGAGCGATAAATTTGAATGCCCACTTTATGAGCTTTAATACCATCTGTGATGCGACCCAAGAGCGGCAGGATGCTATGTTTGATCTGGTGAAGGAACCCCTAGATTTGATGCTGGTAATTGGGGGTTACAACTCTTCCAATACCACCCATCTCCAAGAAATTGCCGTCGATCGAAGCATTCCTTCCTACCACATCGATAACAGCGATCGCATCCGGGCAGATAACTCGATCGAACACAAACCCATCGGCAAGGATTTAGAAGTTACTCCCGACTGGCTCCCGGCGGGCCATCTCTTGATCGGTGTCACCTCTGGAGCCTCTACCCCAGATAAGGTCGTCGAAGAGGCGATCGCTAAAATCATTACCCTAAAAGCTGGTGTCAGCCTTGTTTCCTAAGTTTAATTAGTCTCTTGAATCTACATTCCAAATTTACTAAGTCTATGCCCCTAGGAACTCTCTACGGTATTAGTGTGGGGACTGGCGACCCAGAGTTGATCACTGTGAAGGGGCTGCGGCTGCTCCAGCAATCTCCGGTGGTGGCTTTTCCGGCAGGAATCAAGGGCAAAATTGGGGTAGCCCAGAGGACGATCGAGCCTTGGTTAACTCCCCAGCAAATCCAACTTCCCCTAGATTTTCCCTATGTGCAGGACGATCGACTCCTGAATCAAGCCTGGTCAAGGGCAGCAGAGACGGTGTGGATATACCTAGAACAGGGGCAGGACGTAGCTTTTGCCTGCGAAGGAGACGTGAGTTTCTACAGCACTTTTAACTATCTCCAAGCCACTCTCCAAGCCCTGCATCCCCAAGCCCTGATTGCCAAAGTCCCCGGTGTTTGTTCCCCCATGGCGGCGGCGGCATCCTTGGGATTTCCCCTGACTATTCTCGATCAGCGTCTCGTGATCTTACCAGCCCTACACCGAATTAGTGAATTAACAACTATCCTGCCAACCGCCGATGTGGTGGTATTAATGAAAGTCAGTTCTGTTTATGAGCAAGTGTGGCAGATTTTAGCAAAACAGGGTTTACTGGAAACTAGTTCGATCGTGGCAAAAGCTAGTCTCCCCGAACAGGTAATTTATGATAGTCTGGTCGATCGGCCCCACCTAGCCCTGCCCTATTTTTCAATCATGATTATTAAAATTCCCCCATCTCCCCCCCCAGAAACTTTAAATAATCTGAATCTCCACAAATCCAACTTCTAAAAACTCTCCAGCAACTTTATTTCCTAAAAACCCGTCTTAAATTCTTGTTTTATCTCTGAAACTACTTTCTATTTTTACTTGTTCAGGACTTACGCAAAACAAGCTGACCTCCGCTATTGGTAGGGGTAAGGTGGGCAATGCCCACCCTACTTATTGAGTCTGAGCGTAAGTCCTATTGTTATTTTAATCTTTCCTACCCTTGCCCTATCCCTAATCTATGGTTAATCTAGAAACCCCCATTGCTACCCCAAAACCAAAAAATAGCCTCTCTCTGGTGTACAGAAATAGCGATCGGAGCCTACCAGAAAAGCTATTTCAACCCCTAAATGTGGCGATCGTCGTCTCCGTGGTAATTCATGGTGTCGCTGGCTATGGTCTGCCTTCCTTGCCCTTTTTTCAGCGTCCTCCCGTCCTCAAGGAAGTCAGAATTGTAGAGTTGACTCCCCAAGAGCAATCACGAATTCGCCGGGAAGCTCCGCCCTTGCCCCCCTCTGTTAGTGGAGTGCCTCTGCCCGGTGTGCCTAGCCAACAGGGAAACGTCAATCCGGGGTTTTCTAACTTTGGGATACCTTCTAATAACTCTGCTAATAACTTTGGTCGCCGTAATTTTAATGGTGGTAGCAATTTTGGTAGTGGCAGTTCTACTGTCATTCCGGGAAATCCTACCCTAGACGATCGAAGGGCCTTTAATCTGGGGCAATCAAGACAATGGACAAATGGTGATTTTGGTGGGAACGGACAATTCATAGTTCCGGGGGATAGTCCACCTCGAACTCCCAACATTCCCAGAGAAACACCCCAAGCACCACCACCCCTCCGTCAATTCGAGAGATTTACTACCGCCGATAATTTTACAACTGGGGGTCGATCGATCTTCAACCACCTTTCTCGCCAAACCTCACCTAGGAATACCTCCTCCCCATCTCCTAACCCTAGCTCTTCACCCTTGGCAGCCATTACCCCCTCCCCTTCTCCCTCGGTAGCTATTACTCCTTCTCCATCTCCTAGTGGCAGTGATGGTGGAACTGGAGTGGCGGTAAATCCTACTCCCACGTCTTCTCCTAGTCCCAGTCCGGGCAACAATGGTGGGAGTGGTAGTCCGGGTAATAGTGGTGAAAATAATGGCAATGGTGGCAGCGTTTCTCCCAATGGCGTTATTCCTAACCCGAATGGTGTCACTCCCAATCCCCTCCTTGCTTTTGATCCTAGGCAGACAGAATTAACTGAAGATGGTTTAAGTATCGGCTTTACCGAATTTTTGGGTGAAGGGAACGAAGTCCTACTCCAGCAAGATCGACAGGTGAAGCTAACTCTAGATGTACCTTATCCTTCGGTAGCCTGTGGGCAGCAGTTAGGAGGGACGACGATTCTAGGGATGATTCTCAATGAAGAAGGGGTGATTAGTAAAGGTCCAGCCATCCTCCAAAGTTCTGGCTATGGAATTTTTAATCAGGCGGCGATCGATGCAGCGAAGGCTTATACCCAATTCAGTCCTGCCAAGGTGTACATAGTCACTGTGCCTTTTGCCTACAGTCCAGAGGTTTGTCCGGGGGGAAGTAATGAGTAAGACTCTTGATCATAATTTCGCTGACCATGCTCAGAATTTTGACAAGCAAATTAGGGCTGCGGCCGATCGACTCTTTGGCTTAATTGACCAATTTTCCCAAACTAAAGTATTAGTCGTGGGGGATTTAACCCTAGATGAATTTCTCACTGGACAGGTAGAGCGCATTTCTAGAGAAGCTCCAGTATTGATCTTGCGCCATGAACATACCCATCAGATTCCCGGTGGTGGTGCAAATGCAGTGTATAACTTCGCTAAACTGGGGGCGCAGGTCAAGGTTGTGGGCTTGGTCGGCAAGGATATCCAAGGGGAAGCCATGGCGAGAATTTTCTCCGAGGCAGGGATTGATATTTCTGGTCTGTTGCTGGATCCCTATCGCCCCACGGTAACGAAGACTCGGATTTCTGGTCATGCCCGCCAATCGGTGACGCAACAAATAGTTAGGGTCGATCGCAAATCCGATGATCCTGCCGATCCTGATCTGCAATTACAATTGGCTGAATTTATCAAGACCCAATTGCATCAAGATTCACAAGATCTACAAGCGGTAATTTGCTCTGACTATGGGGATGGGGTTCTTAACCCTGCCGTGATTGAGGCGGTGCTATCTAATCAACCGGATCAACTTGATCATTCTGCTCAACCTAGCCAATTTCAACAATCTAGCCAATCTAGCCAATCTAGCCAATCTAGCCAATCTCGAAAAATCCCCATTATTGTCGATACCCAAAAAGACCTCCACCGTTTTGCCGGAGCTACCCTATTTACACCCAATCTCCCAGAGGCAGAACTAGCGGTAGGTTATGGAATTAAAGATGCTCAAACCTTAACTCAAGCTGGTAAGGATCTGCTCGCTCTTACCCAAGCTGAGAGAATGTTAATTACCCGTGGAGAAGAGGGGATGACCTTGTTCGATCGAGATGGCACAGAATCTCACATTCCTGCCTTTAATCGCACCGATGTCTTTGATGTTACGGGAGCCGGAGATACGGTAGTCGCCGCCCTGACCCTAGCCCTGTGTTGCGGAGCCTCTTTCTGGGAAGCTGCGGTCTTGGGTAACTTAGCTGCCAGCATTGTTGTCCGGGTCTTTGGTACTGCCACGACTAATACCTCAGAATTGAAAACCGCCCTCCACAATTTTCTGGAAGAAGGGATTTAATGCACAGGCGCTACACTGGGTGAACATTAAATTTTTAAATAATATTAGGACAAGATTATGGATGCCAAATTAATGTTAATGATTCCCGGTCCAACCCCAGTGCCAGAGCAGGTATTGCTGGATATGGCAAAACATCCGGTAGGGCATCGAAGTAAGGACTTTATGGACGTGATCGGCTCGGTCACTCAAAAATTAAAGTGGCTCCACCAAACCCAGCATGATGTGTTGATCTTAACGGCAAGCGGGACAGGGGCAGTGGAAGCGGGGATTATTAACTTCTTTAGTCCGGGCGATCGAGTCCTCGTGGGTTCCAATGGCAAGTTTGGGGAGCGGTGGGTAGAAGTATGCAACGCCTACGGATTGCAAGTAGACGAAGTTCAGGCTGACTGGGGCAAACCCCTCGATCCAGAAGTGTTTCGCCAAAAACTAGAAGCAGACACAGCCAAGAGCTACAAGGGTGTAATTGTCACCTTTAGTGAAACTTCCACCGGGGTGTTGAATGATCTAAAAACTATTAATAGCTATGTGAAAGCTCACGGTTCTGCCTTGATGATCGTGGATGCTGTAACCAGTCTAGGGGCGGTGAATCTACCGATGGATGAGTGGGGGATTGATGTGATTGCCTCCGGTTCCCAGAAAGGTTATATGATCCCGCCGGGTTTGGGGTTTGTGGCGGTGGGGCCCAAAGCATGGGAAGCGTATAAAACTGCGAAGTTGCCGAAGTATTACCTAGATTTGGGCAAGTACCGGAAGGAATCTGCTAAGAACAGCACCCCCTTTACTTCGTCGGTGAATATGATTGTGGCTCTGCACACAGCTTTGACCATGATGGAAGAGGAAGGTTTAGAGAATATTTTCCAGCGTCACCAACGGCAGATGCAAGCGACAAGGGCGGCGGTGAAGGCTTTGGGCTTGCCTCTATACACGGCGGATTCCTGCGGTAGTCCAGCAATTACATCGGTAGTTCCTGTGAGTGTGGATGCTCAACAGATTCGATCGACCATCAAGAAACGCTTTAATATTGTCCTTGCCGATGGTCAGGATGCTATGAAGGGGAAGATGTTCCGCATTGGGCATTTGGGCTATGTGAGCGATCGAGATATCCTCACCGCAGTGGCAGCCCTTGAAGCAACTCTCCAAGAATTGGGGCATAATGTCTCCAATCCCGGTGGGGCGATCTCCGTAGCGGCAAAAATTCTTGCTGGCAATTAACGATTACTCAGAGGATATCTACGCAAATTCTTAGGGATATCCTCTGCAACTTCTCCTTTTATTTTCAGATACAAGAGATATAGAGTTAAGCTTCCAACTTAGGCAGTTACTAACTCAGGGATAAATACTTGTAAAAGAACTATTTCAGAACTATGGATAGCAATTTGGTGAAAGGTTTCTGATGGAGCCTCTCCAAATTCTTTCATGATGGCGAGATGTCCATTAATTGCTTCCTTAATATTTTGCTCAATTTCGATAATACTATCCCCTGTGGTCACGCATCCCGGCAGATCAGGAACATAGGCAGAGTAGTTATTATCAGACCTTTCTACAATTACAAGATATTTCAACTATTCTCGCCTCCTTTAAGTTTTGCTTGCTTGAGAATACTGTTTAAGGTTCCGGGTATTCAGATCATCTGACATTTTGCCGGGGATTGTTACGATTCCTGATTTTGTGGGATGGCGAAAGTGTCTATGGCTTCCTGTGGTACGAATCCATACCCAACCATCATTTTCTAACTTTTTGATGATTTCTTTGACTTTAACCGCCATAAATCTACTTTAACTTTAGGAAGTTTAATATTAGGAAGAATTTTTGTGTCCACCTAATTGAGGCTAATATAAAACAAGGGACATAGCATACTTATACCCCTCAAAAGATTTATTGAAGCTTTTAAAAAATCTAGAAGGAAACTATTAGAGCGATCGTATTTTCCTGCTGACAAAATTTATGTCTAGGCTTCCTTGGGTTGGAAAAAGCTATCGAGAATACCGGAAACAAAGGAAAGGACGATCGACCCAATCAAGGCTGGGATGAAACCAGTGATTGTAAATCCGGGGGTAAAGTAGGCGACTAATCCTAAGGAGAGGGCATTCACCACCAATAGGAATAATCCCAGAGTTAACAGTGTCAAGGGCAGGGTCAGCAACACCAAGACTGGACGGACTACTGCATTTACTAAACCCATAATAAT
>Ga0105044_10014722_pt1 | contig 10565 bp, 9 predicted proteins | sample MAT01_FD_78092 | JGI IMG/M metagenome (GOLD analysis project Ga0105044, IMG submission 78092) | Freshwater microbial communities from Lake Fryxell liftoff mats and glacier meltwater in Antarctica - MAT-01 | ecosystem: Environmental > Aquatic > Freshwater > Ice > Liftoff microbial mat | place... | reverse complement strand
GACGTTGATAGGCAGGGTGTGGAAGCGCAGTAATGCGTTAAGCTAACCTGTACTAATTGCTCGTGCGGCTTGACCCTATAACTTTGATACGATATCAAGGTCGTTATGCCAAGTGACGCAATCAATGAATTCTCGCAACAATGCGAGTGCTGATTAACTCTATGAATTCGTCGTCTTGATACCATCAAGATGGCAACAAGTTATGCCTGACGACCATAGCGAGGTGGTACCACTCCTTCCCATCCCGAACAGGACAGTGAAACGCTTCAGCGCCAATGATAGTGCGGATTCCCGTGTGAAAGTAGGTCATTGTCAGGCTATTACAGCGAGAAACGCCCAACCTCACAGTTGGGCGTTTTTTTTGGCGCGCCCAGTATGGGCGCACTCCTACTGCTAAGCTCGAGTCCGCCCGGCGTGACTACATCGCTGACGCGGCTTCCAGTTGCTTGAGTCGGCGCGTGATGCGCTCCAGGAACTGTCGCGTCACATGCGACAGGTTGCGGTGCGACGGGATCACGATGCCGACGGCGATCTGGTTGATGGCTTTGTTGGCCAGCGGCCGCCATACGACATCGCCGCGGTCGAGCTCGTCCATGAAGCCGATCTTCGAGAAAAATGAAATGCCGCGTCCGGCAACGATCATGCGTTTGGCCATGGTCGTGGAGTTGCACGAGATCGACGGGACCAGTTCTTCCCAGAAGCGCGAAAACTCCGGCTGCACCAGTGCGTGGATCGGCGAGATGCGGCTGATCTGGATGAAGGCGTGGCCGCGGCAGTCGTCGAAACCGACACTGGTCTTGCGCGCCAGCGGATGCGATGGCGCCATGACCACGCCGGGCGGGAACGGCGCCTTGACGATCACCTCCAGCGCATTGGGCAACTTGCCCAGGTAGCAGATGCCGATGTCGCTATCGCCAGACGCAACCCGATCGGGCACATCGCTGGGCATTGCCGACAAGATGCTGTAACGCACCGCCGGATAGCTGCTGGAGAACTCTTCCACCGCTGCCGGCAGAAAGTCGATCAGCAGGGAGTCCATCGCCGCCACCGACACATGGCCCTTGCGTTCCCCCTTGAGCGCGTCGAGTTCGGTGCGCATCAGGTGGTATTCATGCAGCGTGCCGCTGATATGCCGGCGCAAGCGTTCGCCAGCGATGTTCAGGCGCATGCCGCTGGGCACCCGGTCGAACAGTTCGGTTCCGAGTTCTTCTTCCAGCCGCAGGATCTGCCGGTTTACCGCGCTGGATGCGACGAACAGGTTTTGTGCAGCCTTGCGTATCGAACCATGGCGGGCGACTTCAAGAAAATACTTCAGGACAACGGCGTGCATGGCGAAAGGGTGAGGCAACCGCCAGACTTACAGGATCCGGTTGAACCACAGCAGGGAAAGGCCAGCGGCGGCCAGCGCCAGTAGCGCCGACAACAACGCCAGCAGGGACGAGAGTTCGGTTTCCTTTTTCTCCACCTGCAGGCGCGTTCCGAGTTTTTCGTAAACCTTCTTCAAAGCGTCGGCGTCACCCGCATAGAAGTACTCCGCCTTCGTCGCATTGGCGATGGCTTTGAGGCTGGGCTCGTCGAGCCGCAGATACATCGACCAGCCTTCGAACCCCGCCACTTCGCCGCTGACCGTACCCAGTCCGATCGAATAGACACGAATGCCGCGATCGGCCGCCATCCTGGCCGCTTCCTGAGGGTCGATGCCGGTGGTACGACGGCCATCGGTCAGCAGCACGATGACGGCGGACTCGTAGGAGCCTGGGGCCACAGGAATGAACTCCTTCTTCGGCTTGCGCGGTGCCTCGTCGATACTTTTGCCGTGTCTCCCATTGCCGTAGGTCATCTCGCCGATATCGATGCCATGGTCCGGAAACAGTTCGGACAGGGCGACCACGATGCCGCTACCCACGGCCGTGCCGCGCTGCAACTGGAACTTGTCGATCGCCGCGACCAGGTCTTCGCGCTGCAATGTGGCGGGCTGCACCACCTGGGCACTTCCTGCAAACGTGACGATGCCGACCTTCACATTGCGCGGAAGCTCCTGCAGGAACGCCTTGGCGGCATCCTGCGCGGCAACGATGCGGTTGGGTTTGATGTCCGTTGCCCGCATGCTGAGCGACACATCGATCGCCAGCATGACGGTGGCATGGTCGGATGGAAGTGAGATGACGGCCGTCGGCCTGGAGGCCGCGAGCAGGCTGGCTGCCATGGCCAGCAGGAACAAGGCCGGCGGGACATGGCGCCGCCAATGCAGGCCGGCACCCATGGCCTGCTTGACGATGGCGACGCTGGCAAAACGCAGCGCCAGTTTCTTCTTGCGCCGCAGCAGCCAGATGTAGACCAGCACCAGAAAAGGCACGACCCACAGCAGCCAGAGAAACTGCGGCCACAGGAACGACAGCGGAAGCGTCATGATTGCCTTTGGATAGGGTGCCCAAGTTCGCTGGACCCAGGGCGCAACCCGGCCAACCCCTCGCTTGCGGCACAGCCGTTATTGTGGCCCGTCGCGCCGCGTTTTTCTACTGGTCTTGCGCAGTATCAGAGTGCGGGCAGGGGTCAAGTCGGTACGGCCGGCCCGACGCCCAAAATGGCTCGGTGTGGCTGCGCAATTCCAGCTCCGCGACCGCTGGAATATCCACGCTCCTCCAGCTGGGTCGACTCGGGCGGTTCCTGGCGCGGCAAGTTCGTCAGCCGTCGACCACAGGCATGGCGGCCACAGCCGGATGGTCGAGCTTCGACGCCCCGATACTGCTGGCCCCACCCGGACTTCCCAGGCCGGTCACTTGCGGCTCGAAGAACTCGCGGTTGATGGCGATGAAGTGTGTCACGGGCTCGGGAACTTCGGCGTCCTCGTAGATGGCCTCTGGTGGGCAGACCGAGACGCAGATGCCGCAGTTGATACATTCATCGGGGTGGATATAGAAGGTGCGCGGACCTTCGTAGATGCAGTCGACCGGGCAGCAGCTGACACAGGTTGCGTCCTTGCAGTCGATGCAGGTGTCGATGATGACGTAGGCCATGGTGCTCGCTCCCTGCGTTCGGGCCGAAGATTTTGTCCGGTGGCGACGCTTGACTCAGCGACCGCTCCACTGCGGCTTGCGCTTTTGCTGGAACGCCAGTACACCTTCATCGGCGTCGTCCGATTGAAGCGCGGCAACCACGGCCGGCAGTCGCGTCGCATGGGCCAGCGTCGGTGACATGGTGCCAGTCAGTCGCACTACCTGCTTGATCGCCTGCTGCGACAGCGGCGCGCAGGCCAGCAAGTCGCTCACCCAACGCTGCACAGCGGCATCGAGGTCGGCGCGCGGCACGACCTCGTTGACCAGCCCCATGTCCAGCGCCTGTTGCGCCTTGATACGTTTGCCCGTCAGCATCATCGCCATGGCCTTGCGAAACGGCACTTGGCGCTGAAGCAATATCATGCCGCCATCGAGCGGCATGCGGCCGACCAGGGCCTCGGGCAAACCGAAACTGGCCTCGTCGCAGGCCACGACGATGTCGCAGCCCAGCACCATTTCCATGCCACCGCCCAGCGCAAAACCATTGACGCGGGCGATGATCGGCACGTTGAGCGTCTCGCGCAGTGCGATGCCGCCAAAACCGCCGACGCGCGAAGCGGCCCAATATTCCAGGCCGGTCACGGACGGGTTCTTCAGATCGGCGCCTACGCAAAAAGCACGCTCGCCGGCACCGGTTAACACCACGACGCGCACGTCTTGGTTGCCTTCGATTTCGGTCCAGATGCGCTGGAGCTCGGCCTCGGTCGCCAGATCGACCGCATTCATGGCCTGTGGCCGGTCCAGCGTGACCGTGGCCACATGGTTCTCGATGACCAGCGAGACGGTCATGACGACTGCGCCTCCATCTGCACCAGGTCCAGGATCTCCTGCGTGTGTTGCCCCAGCCGTGGGGGTGCACGGCGTAGACCGACCGGCGCATCCGACATCTGGATCGGGCTGCCGATGAATTTGCAGGTCTGGCCTTCGCCCGGGCCTTCCATCAGCATGCGGTTGTGCAGCGTCTGCGGATCTACCAGCGCTTCGCGCAGGTCGCGCAGGGGGGCGCACAGCAGGTCCTGCTCTTCGAGCCGCGCCAGCCAATGGTCACGGGTGTTGCTGGCGAACTGCGCACGGAACATGGCCTGCAGTTCGGCCTTGTTCTCGAACTGCTGGTTCAGATTGCAGAACTTCGGCTCCAGCGACAGGTCGGGCAGGCGCAGCGCCTTACAGATGTCCTGCAGCGGATTGGCCTTGAATGCGCCCACCAGCACCAGCGCGCCATCCTGCGTATCGAATACGCCCGACAGCGGCATCGCCGCCCAGTTGACCTCGGAGTCGGCCATCATGATCATCGCTGCTTCCTGCATCTGCATGGCCAGCATCGAGTTGTACAGCGACACGCTGACCTTCTGGCCAACCCCGGTCTTGGCGCGCTGCAGCAGAGCCAGCAGGATGCCCTGCACCATGTGCATGCCGGCGCTGTAATCGCACAGTGCGGTCGGGTAGACCGACACCGGCACCGCCGCGTCGGCGCGCCGGTGCATGACGCCGCTCATCGCCTGGGCCAATACGTCCTGCCCGCCCTTGTGCGCATACGGGCCGCTGTCGCCATACCCGGTGCCCACCGCATAGATGATGCGCGGATTGACCGCCTGGCAGTCCTCGTAACCCAGACCCATACGTTCCATCACGCCGGCACGGAAATTGTTGACGACCACATCCGCATCGGCAATCAAGGCCTTTACGGCGGCCAGTTGTGATGGGTCGCGCAGGTCGATCGCAGCGCTGCGCTTGTTGCGGTTCAGGCTGCAAAAGATCGGGTTGTCGGCGCCGTGTACCGGCTCGAAGGTCGAGCGGCTCAGGTCGCCGGCGCCCTTGCGCTCGATCTTGAGCACGTCGGCGCCGTAGTCGCCCAACATCTGGGTGCAGACCGGTCCCATCATGACCTGAGTGAAGTCGACGACACGAATGCCGGCCAGCGGCAACTCGTTGGGTTCGGTACGAGGCGCGGTCATACGGTCTCCAGAACGGCATGGCTGGTGGCGAGTGCGCGCGCCAGATCGGGAACGTCGGCATTGCGGCCACTCTGGTCGCCCGGGTCGCAACCCTGGGCACGCAACACTTTTTGAACCGCCGCGACATCGACGTTGCGCACGACCACGTTGGCACTGACGGCCAGTGCGGCGGCCACGCCGGCCGCCTCTCCCATGGCCATACACGGCGGGATTTCACGCGAAATCTTCTGCGCCTGCGAGGTCACCGAATAATGGCGGCCGGCCACCAGCAGGTTGTCTACCTTCTGCGGCAGCAGCACCCGGTAAGGCATGTAGTAGTCGCGGCCGCGGGCGATGCTGTCGGCGAATCGGGTGCGCTGCTGCAGGTCTTCCTTGGTCATGATGTATTCGCCTTCCAGCAGCCGGGTCTGGCGCACACCGGTCTGCGGCGCGACGTCTACGACGAAGCAGTTCTCGAATCCGGGTAACTTGCCGCGTACGAAGTCGACCAGCGCGTGCAGGTGGCCGCGGCCCCGCACCTCGGCGCTGGTCAGGTCCTCGACCTTCTGGCCGTCCAGTCCCGCCATGTGCGGGCAGTTGCACCATACGATGCCGGGCAGCGGCGTCTTGAGCCACCAGTAACCCCAGGAGCCGCCCAGAATCTTCTTGATCTGCCTGTCGAGTGCCGAAAACGCCTCAGGTTCCTCGCGCTCGAACCGTTCGGCCTCGTCGGTATCGACGCCGCCCAGGCGAAACACCGTCGTCATGATGTAGTTGCCGCCAGTGTGTGGCGCTCCCGCCGACGCCGCCACGTCGAGGTCGCCGGTGGCGTCGATGACCACCTGGCCCAGGATGGCTTGCGGCCCGGCCTTGCTTTCACACACCACGCCCTTGACCACACCGTCTTCGACCAGCGTGTGCGAGAACCAGGAGTGCAGGCGCAGCTCGATGCCTGCTTCCACCACCATTTCCAGAGACAGCCGTTTCCAGCCGTCGGGGTCGAATGCGGCGGCGAAACACACCGGATGCGGCAATTCGTGGGTGTGGAAGTCGAACGCGCCCCAGCGGCCCCATCGCCGATAGGCGGCCGGGTCGTAGCCCCATTCGTTTTCGCGTGGATAAAACGCGTGTTGGCGCGCGGCCAGGCGCTCGATCATGGTCATGCAGGTGCCACGCACCGAAATCTCGTTGAGGTGGTTGTCCCACATGTCGTCGAGCACCAGCACCATGCCGCCCGAGGCCAGTCCGCCGAGGTGGTTGTAGCGCTCCAGCAGTGTGACCCTGGCGCCATTGCGGGCGGCGGCCAGCGCGGCCGAGACGCCGGCCGGGCCGCCACCGACGACGACGACGTCGGCCCTGGATGCGACCTTGACGTCGCGCGGCTGTTGCCGGATGGTTTCAATGGAGTTGTTCATGTCGGACCTTTCTTGCTTTCATGTCGCAGTTAGCGGCTCTGTCTGTGCGCTCAGAGGGCTTGTTCGGGTTGCCAGCGCACGACGGCGCGCTCGAGCAGCGCCACCGCCAGGTAAAAGGCGCCGGTGAGCAAGGCGCTCATGACGATGGCCGAATACAAGAGCGCCGAGTCGAAGTTGTAGGTGGCCTGGATGATCAATGCGCCGATACCCTGGGTCGCACCGATCCATTCGCCAACCACGGCGCCGATGACGGCCAGCGAAGCCGAGATGCGCAGCGCAGAGAACAGGTACGGCAAGGAACTGAACAGGCGCAGCTTGAAGAACACCTCGGTCTTGCTGGCCGAGAGCACACGCATCAGTTCCATCGCCTGCGGATTGGCGGCGTCGAGGCCACGCACCATGTTGACCAGCGAGGGGAAGAAACACACCAGCGCGGCGATGGCGATCTTGGGTTCGACGCCATTGCCCATCAGCAGCACCAGCACCGGCGCCTTGGCGACGATGGGAATTGCGTTGAGCATCAGCGCCACTGGAAAGAAGATCTCGTGCAGCGTCTTGTTGTGCACGAAGACGGTGGCGATGGCGATCGCCACCAGATTGCCGATCAGAAAGCCGCCGGCGGCCTCCATCGCGGTGGGCAGCATGTTGTCGAGCAGCACCGCGCGTTTGGCGTACAGGGTCTCCAGCACCAGAAATGGCGACGGTGCGATGAAGGGTTTGACGTCCAGACCGACGACCAGCGCCCACCAGCCGAACAACAAGGTGAATACGCCGATGACCGGCATCAGGCGCCGGCGCCAGACCAGGCGCTGTTGCTGGGCCTGGTGTGCCAGCAACTCCGCGTCGTCTTGGTTGGACGCCATCGGGGCCTGCAGGGTTGTGGTTGACATGGCGTTTTTCCGTTCAGCAGGTTTCCAGCACCTGGCGCAGGTGCGCAGCCAGTTGCACGAACTGCGGTGTTTCGCGGATCGCCAATGCGCGATCGGATGGCAGATCGACCGGCACGATCTCCTTGACGCGTCCCGGGTTGGCCGCAAGCATCAGCACGCGTTGGCCCAGGAACGCGGCCTCGTGGATGCTGTGGGTGACGAACAGCACCGTCATGCCCAGTTCGCGCCAGACCCGCAGCAACTCTTCGTTGAGCCGGTCGCGGGTTATCTCGTCCAAGGCGCCAAAGGGTTCGTCCATCAGCAGCACTTTGGGGTCGCTGACCAGCGCGCGCGCGATCGCCACACGCTGGCGCATGCCACCGGAGAGTTCGTGTGGATAGGCGTTTTCACTGCCCTTGAGGCCGACCAGTTCCAGCAGTTCGCGTGGCGTGGCGCGCGCCGCGCGGTTGGTGTTGGCCCTGCCCCTGGCCACTTCGAGCGGCAGCTCGACGTTCTGCAAGGCCGTGCGCCACGGCAGCAGGGCGGCGTCCTGGAACACGAACCCGATGTCGCGCCGGATACGCGCCGCCTGTGGCGTGACACCCAGCACCTGCAGGCTGCCGCTGGTCGGCGCGATCAGGTCGGCCACGACCCGCAGAAACGTCGATTTGCCACAGCCCGACGGGCCCAGCAGCGTCAGGAATTCGCCGTCGATGATGTCCAGGCTGACATCCTGCAGGGCTGTGACGCTGCGCCGGTCGGTGAAAAAGCGCACCGATACATCACGGCAACTGACCGAAAACCCGGCCGTTGCGGCGCCTGGCGACGGGTTTTGGGCAACTGCCGCCCCCTGCGCCCGCAGCGCCAGCAGTGTGGAAGTCATCATCGTGGGGCGGTAGTCGCGCGCACTACGAGTTGCGCAGGCGGTATTCGCGCGTGGCGTTGAGAATGTCCATGGTCATCACCTCGTCGACCTTGGGCACACGTTTGGTGAACTGGCCCAGCGAGGCGTATTGGTCGATCTGCTCCTGCCACACGCCTTTGTCCATCGTGCCCCAGCCGTTCTTGTTGGTCAGGTCGTTGTAGGCAAAGGACATCAACGAGTCGACTGCCAGGCGCTCGTCCGGGCCGTTCAGGTTGGGGTATTCCTTGATCAGCATGTCGACGGCGGCGTCCCGGTTCTTGTTGGCATAGGCCCAGCCGCGCGCGGTGGCGCGCAGGAAACGCTGCAACGACTCGGATTTGTTGCGGATCGTGTCGTTAGTGGCGTAATACGGCAGCGCGTACAGCTTGACTCCGGAGTCCCACAGCTTGAGGTCGACCCGGTCGGCGCCGAGCGGTTTGAGTGCCGTGGTGTTGGTCAACCAGCCGGTCACGGTGTCGACCTGACCGGTCAGCAGCGGCGTCATGTCGCTGCCGATCGGGATGATGGTCATCGATTTTTCGTCGATCTTGTTCTTGGCCAACAAGGCGCGCAACAACACCATGCCGGTGGACTGGATGCCGATCTTCTTGCCCACCATGTCTTGCGGCGTGCGGATCGGGTTCTTCTTCAGCGAGAAGAAGGTGTAGGGGTGTTGCTGCAGTCCGGTCGCAAAGACCTGGATCGGCAGATCCTGTGACACCGCCAGCATGTTGGATGGGCTCGACGAGACCTGACCGACTTCATTGCGCCCAGACGCCACGATCGCCACGCCGTCGATGCTCGGACCGCCGGGCTGGATCGAGAAATCGATGCCCTCCGTCGTGTAATAACCCAGTCGCTTGGCCACGACTTCGCCAATCTGGTTGCCGCCAGCGATCCAGCCCAGCTGCATGCTGATTTTGGACTTGCCCTGGCTATGGGCCGGCATGGACAGGAAAGCGCCGGCGCCGGCGAGCCCAGCTGCCGCAATCAGATGGCGGCGGGTCAGATCGGGAGAAGAACGCATGGAAATACTCCTGGAGTTGTGGGTCGGTTCCTATTCTGATGACGCTTGTGTGTACACGCAAGAACCAAATTTCTTCATATGCGATGCCAAAATTAGAGCGCATCGGTTCTGCTCGAGGCAGTCGCAAAGCCGAACGCAACAGCTGCGACCGTGGTGCTGACGACCACCGGCAGGTGGTCCTGCCTATCGCCAATCCGGCCCGCCCGTTTAGCCTTGCGACTGGTCGTCGGCCAAGCGAAATACCGGTTGCATCACGGAGCCAGTGGGCGCGTCGGCGAAGCGGCGCTGCGCCTGGTGCGCCACCTGTAGCGCCAACTGCCGATCGGCCTGCGCCTGCAGGTCGCCTTCGTCCTGGCCGCCGACGCGAAAGTCCTCCATGACGCAGCGACCGGCGATGTAGCTGGCCCGGCAGTCGGTGCCGCGTCCGGCCAGGATCAGGTTCTTGAGCGGTTCGAAGACCGGCCCAAGATGCGGGGCCTGCAGATCGAACACGACGATATCGGCCTGCGCGCCGGGCGCGATGCGGCCCAGGTCGTCGCGCCCCAGCGCCCGCGCGCCCCCGAGTGTGGCGGCGTTGTACATGTCGGCCACCGAGGTCTGGCTGTCGCCCCCTTCCATGATGCGTGCTGCATACAGGCCCAGCTGCATGTTGTGCAGCAGGTCGGCAGGCCAGGTGTCGGTGCCCAGTCCGATGTTGATGCCCGCCGCACGGTAACGGCCGAACGAGTCGAGCGCCACGCCCGAGCGCGCGAATACCGCCGGGCAGTGGGCGATGCTGGCACCGCTGGCGATCAGGCGTCGCCAATCCTGGTCTCCGGTCACCGCCACATGGTGGTGGCCGCTGAGGTAGATGCCGTGCGGCAGGATGGTGTGCGGGCCGAGCAGGTCGAGCTGTTCAAGCCAGCCCAGCGGTGTCTGGCCGCGCAGCGACCATACGGTGTCGAACTCGTACGCCGACTGGCAGCAGTGCAGCCGGGTCGGCACACCCAGCTCCCGGCTGGCCGCGGCCGTGCGCGCGAGCAGCTCCGGCGTGCAGGTCTCGATGCGGTCGGGCGCGAACAGGCCCCGCACCCGTCCGCCGTGGCTGCCGTGGATGTCGCGCACGAACTGCAAGGCGCGCTCGAAACCCGCCAGACCGCGTGGCTCGTCCCAGTGCTGGCCGAGGCTGCGGTCGGCGCGTACGTAGGTGATGCCACTCATGTAACACGGGCCGATGTATGCGCGCAAGCCCAGTTCGCCGGCCACGGCGGCGACCGCGTCGAACTCCGCGCGGGTTTCGGCCCAGGCGCGGTAATACATCGACGTGATCGGCAGCGCCGTGGTGATGCCGTTGCGGATCAGGTGGGTAAATGCGTAGCGG